>Ga0307508_10004846_pt1 | contig 12961 bp, 10 predicted proteins | sample 9_EM_MG_FD_203089 | JGI IMG/M metagenome (GOLD analysis project Ga0307508, IMG submission 203089) | Populus trichocarpa ectomycorrhiza microbial communities from riparian zone in the Pacific Northwest, United States - 9_EM | ecosystem: Host-associated > Plants > Roots > Unclassified | place... | reverse complement strand
TTGCCGTCAGGAGTTTCATTAGGTTTTTGGGTTTCTCTTCGGATGTCAGGGACGGATGACGAAGATGGTTTAGGAAGTTCAGAAGACGCTTGACAGCCTCCTCATTCCCACAGAAACTGGAGAGCATGCCATGAAAACCTTCATTCGACTTCCTACCCTTTGACTTCCTATCCTTCGTCCGGCGGAAGCCATTTCTGAGCTGTTCGAATGGAATAGAGCAAAGAAGGTAGATATATCCTTTGGAAGTCCAATTATCGATTCGCCGAAACATCTTGCGCCAGGAAACCAATGAGAGATACGCAGACATTTTCCAAAACGATTGCCTCCGGGCTTCCTCATTTAACTTCCTGTATTCGTCGATAAATCGACCTATCGTGGCGATATGGTTCTCTAATGGGTCATTTTTTGGAATGCTGTATTATGGAGTATGATTGACAAGAGGTATGACACGAATGGGAAGAACTTACCTTAGCTTGAATACGTCAAATGGACTTTGGGATGATGAAATGTCAAGCCAATGAGACTTGCCAGGAGGGACTATCCGAACTCGCAAGTTACGCTTGTCCGAGAAGTATTGTTCCTTTGCATATGCATCGGTGAAGGTGGCGAACCCATGTTTGAAAGCATTGAGACCAGCAACTTGCTCCACTAACAGTTTTTCGTCACCACAACCTATATCGCCTTTCGCTTCGTCCGGATCTCCACTTCGTCCATTCAGTATCATTATGACATAATCCCCCGGTGACTGCAAGTTGGTAACTGCGACTTCCTCAGCGTTTCGAATTAAGAGTGTAGCTATTGCATTCGGGATTCGGGCTCGGCCATGCTGGTCCACAAGCATGTTAGGAAGAAGGTGTTGGCTATTTCCACAAGATGGCACAAGAGTTGAGTGTCCGTCGTTGTTCAATGACGTGGCCAGCGTGAGGAGCATGTTAATGCCCTGCCACTTCACTCGAGGAGGGATGGCTTGTGCAGAGCCATTTGGAGCCGCCATCACAAGGGATATAGATATTGGTGTTGGATAGTGCCTTGGAGTGCATTACCATTAGTGGACCTAATGTAGAAGGTGATGACAAGCGAACTCACTCGCCCTGTTGGTTGCAGGGTTCACTTCGTGACTCAACACGTGTGATCACAGGCTCAAAGCATCGGAAACTTCCGGATGTTGTTAGCCTGGCACAGCCGCTTCTGATTAAAACTCCGCTACGCTTCGTCAGAAGCGGCTGGGAAGAACGAACGCGTTTTGAGAGAGCCCCCCCCCTGGGAAGTTGAACTTGGAAAAATCGCGACATTGACGCGCACTCAATGCCAGCTCACTGGCACTCAGCACTCCTCTAGCAATATTTGTAATGCAAATTCATCATGAAAGTGTACATGTACTATATAAATATAAATTTCCTTCTAATGAAGTGTTTATTAGAGAGAACTACCAGGAGTAGGGCTACTTTTATCAGGCTGAGATGTAGAGGACATATTGTAATGGTGGATAAACATTTGTGATGGGTGCATCAGGAAAGTGGGAATTTCCTTTTGCTCTTCTTTTTCCTCCTTTTTCTGCCTTATACAGCTGTATAAGGCAGAAAAAGGAGGAAAAAGAAGAGCAAAAGGAAACCAATCTTTTCCTATTTCTCCTTATGGAAAAAAGGCAGAAAAAGGTAGTGTTTGCAAGTCCGGTCCGGTCCAGTTTTTTGGTATCAAGCGCCTTAGACCAGGACCGAGACCGGTCCTCATAATTCCTGAATCTGGAAAAGACCGGACCGGACTGACATGGACCAGTCTTTTGCGGTTCTCAACAGTTACAAGACCGGTTGGAACCAGTTAGAGTCTGAACCGGTCCATGACCGGTCATAGACCAGTCTAGACCATGTATTTAGCTACAATATGTATTTACAAGACGGTAGACCTCAATATGACCACTTCGTGAATTAGGGTGCTATGGGCTGCCCGGCAGGCCAGCTGAGTGTTGTGCATCTGTGTAATTGATTTAGTGTTATATATGCTGGACTTAATAAGTGCTTCATGAGTGAATATTAGTGTCGTGAATCGTCAACCAACCGAGCGCTTCAGTAGGACTAGTGCTACATGGCGCCTGATTCCACAATCGCAAGACACTTGCGGATTGGTATTATATTAATTATTCTGTAATCAAAAACCCCTCCGCCGAATTTTGGGTTGACCTGTAACGATTACGCACTGCTTAGATACAATGACACAAGGGGAAGCGCGCGAAAAACAACTTCAGGCGCTGCGTCGTGATCACTGTAGCGGCTGCTGATGCTATCGCGTTTGATCGGTAGCTATGACGGCTGCATGTGACCACAGAAGCACACGGCGCAACAAAATATGTCTTTGAGTGGGGGCAATAGGTCACGTGACCTCACAAGCGCTTGGCGTACCTGTGTTGATGGAATTCTCCATTTGGTCATCCCGCCTTCTCTCCAGCAGCTGCACCCCATTCAATACTCAATATCATGGAAACGTTGGCTTGTATGTACGCAGTTTGTGTAAGTTCTATACACTCACTAAACAAGCCCAGTCTACGCAATCATTTGTTTCACGGTGCTCCACCTTGTGTTTATGGTTATAGTGGTCGCTCTACTGGTCGACATACGTCGGCGTGGGATGAGGCACTCACACGATACGCAAGCCATGATCAGCGGGGAAGGTACGTCCATTTTCGAAAAGACGCGTGCTGTTTGCCAAACATTTGTCAGTGGTCACGATTCATGGTGGGACGTTCAATATGAACAATTAGGAGTTCAATTGGGTGAGTCTTTTAACGACATTTTTTTGCTCCTGACTCGTACTTAAGACGTGAAGTCCGAACAGCTAAAGAGTGCCCGGAAAAAGTTGTTAATGGTAGTAGGAAATCGTAAGCGCCGGGGGAACATCGTGAGGCCCTGGTTATATACACGTAAATCGGGCCTTTGTACAATAGAATAAAACGATTGAATTAGTGTCAGCGTAACCTGGTGATGTTCTTACGTTGGCTCAGATGGCCTGCCAGGGGCATTCACGGTCAATCACGATTTGCAGAATCGGTGTAGACATTGATCACACATCCACAAGTTACGCTGAGCACCGATCTAGATGTGCACTGCCAAATGAGCCTTCACGCTCAATTTTTGGGCCTGTCAACCTCCTATGGTTCCCATTGCCTTCGACAATCCCCGAAATCGAGCACAAGCACTCGATTTCGGGAGTTGGATACCCGTGTCTGTATTTAATGTATATGTACTTGTCGTATATACAAGCCTTTTTATGTGTCATTCTGTGGATATGTCTGTAAGGGGAACCCCCCTTACACTGCGCTACTTGACACCTGCAGCACCTACCCACGAACGCTCGTCATCGCACGTGAACACTTATGCGTTCGTGCCACCAAGGATCTCGTGAGGTGTCCCCTAGGTGCCCCAGTGCTTTGTAGCCTTCCAAGGATGCCTATAGCACTATGACGCTATGCAGCCCTCCGCAAACTGAAGCGCTCGCTTTGTTAGATTTGACGATTATAAAATTGCAACCCCCAATTAATTAAAGAAATGCACCGCACTCAGATTGCCTGCCCGGCAGCCCATAGGACATGGAGTCAGTCATGAAGTGCTTGTAAAGTGCAGTATTCAAAACTAAATTAAGTACTCAGATGAGCCACACTCAGATGGCCTGCCGGGCGGCCCATAAGACATGGAGTCACTTACGAAGTGCTCATAAGTGCATTATTAAATGAACCACAGTCAGATGATGGGTTATCAATGCGCTGAGTACCAATCTGGGTGCGCATTGTGTTTGTGGAATCAGGCGCTGCATAGCACTGCTACCACTGGAGCGCTCGCTTGGTTGATGGATGACAAAACAACGGACTTCCAAAGCAGCCGATAATGGTGTCACCGAATGAATTACACAAGTGCACCACAACACAGATGGCCTGCAATGCACCCACACTGGGAAGACCTGCCGGGCAGCCCACATGACATGAAGTCATTCACGAAGTGCTAATAAAAGACTAAATTAATTTAACAATAATGCTCATACACCTGCGTAGGGAAAATTGATCATAATCTTATGAGAATGTGGGTGCGGGTTGGGATTGTGGAATCAGGGGTTGCCAGTGCATAGCACTAGCACTGCTGAAGTGCCCGGTTGGTTGAGGATCAGAAAACAATGGACTGCTAAAGCATGCAATAATAGTGTCACAGAATTAATTACACAGATGCACGCACACTCAGATGGCCTGCCAGGCAGCCCAAAGGACAGTGAATGACTCATAAAGCCAGGTAGCACTGGTACCACTGAAGCGCTCGCTTGCCTGACAATTTAGTGAATTACTCAAATGCACCCACACTCAGATGGCCTGCCGGGCAGCCCATAGGACAGCGAGTGACTCATGATGTAGCACTAGTACTACTGAAGCGCTCGCTTGCTTGGCAATTCAATTAATTACCCAAATGCATCCACACTCAGATGGGCAGTGGGTGACTAATGAAGCTGCATAGCCTGGTACCATTGAAGCATTCACTTGCCTGGCAATTCAATTAATTACCCAAATGCACTCACACTCAGATGGGCTGCCTGGCAGCCCATAGGAGACTGAGTGACTCGTGAAGCCACGTAGGACTGGTACCACTGTAGTGCTGGCTTGCTTGAAAATATAATTAATTACCCAAATGCATCCACACTCAGATGGCCTGCCGGGCAGCCCATAGGAGAGGGAGTGATTCATGAAGCCCCATAGCACTAGTACTGGTACAGCGCTCACTTGCTCGGAAATTTCATTAATTACCCAACACTCAGATGGCCTGCCAGGCAGGCAATAGGACAGCGAGTGACTCATGATGAAGCGCTAGTACTACTGAAGCACTCACTTGCTTGGCAATTTGATCAATTACCCAAATGCACCCACACTCAGATGGGCTGCCTGGCAGCCCATAGGGCAGCGAGTGAAGCCGCGTAGCACTGGTACCAATGAAGCGCTCACTTGCTTGACAATTCAATTAATTACCCAAATGCACCCACACTCAGATGGCCTGCCAGGCAGCCCATAGGACAGCGAGTGACTCATGAAGCTGCATAGGGCTAGTACTACTAAAGCGCTTGCTTGCTTGGCAATTTAATTAATTACCCAAATGCACCCACACTCAAATGGCCTGCCGGGCAGCCCATAGGACAGGGAGTGATTCATGAAGCCCCATAGCACTAGTACTACTAAAGCGCTTGCTTGCTTGGCAATTTAATTCATTACCCAAATGCACCCACACTCAGATGGCTTGCCGGGCAGCCCATAGGATAGTGAGTGACTCATGAAGCTGCATAGGGCTAGTACTACTAAAGTGCTTGCTTGCTTGGCAATTTAATTAATTACCCAAATGCACCCACACTCAAATGGCCTGCTGGGCAGCCCATAGAACAGGGAGTGATTCATGAAGCCCCATAGCACTAGTACTACTAAAGCGCTCGCTTGCTTGGCAATTTAATTCATTACCCAAATGCACCCACACTCAGATGGCCTGCCAGGCAGCCCATAGGACAGCGAGTGACTCATGAAGCCGCGTAGGGCTAGTACTACTAAAGCGCTCGCTTGCTTGGCAATTTAATTAATTACCCAAATGCACCCACACTCAGATGGCCTGCCAGGCAGCCCATAGGACAGGGAGTGATTCATGAAGCCGCGTAGGGCTAGTACTACTAAAGCGCTTGCTTGCTTGGCAATTTAATTAATTACCCAAATGCACCCACACTCAGATGGCCTGCCGGGCAGCCCATAGGACAGTAAGTCACCCATGAAGTGGTCATAAAGTGCAACAATTGGCTTTATTCAAAATTACACAAACAGATGGCCTGCGCCACAGCGCAGTACCCATCTGCCCGTGCGTGGTCATTACATAATCGAGCGCCGCATAGGAAAGCACAACTGAATTGCTCTATTGGTTGCATAATGCAATAATCACCTGCCTTATGGAATTCAGTCTTTCACCACATGAAATGCAGCATAGGAGTATTCAACACTAAATTAATAACACAAATGCACAACACTCAGATGGCCTGCCAGGCAGCCCATATGACCTGGAGTCACTCATGTCATAAAGTGTATTCAACACTAAATTAATTACACAAATGCACAACACTGAGATGGCCTGCCTGGCATCCAACAGGTCAATTGTTGCAAGTTGTTGCTCTCCATGTGTGATTTCCTTTTTTGAACTTGTAAACCCTAAGCTAGGGTTAGAGCAACTTTCAGCTTTCAACAAACACCAAGGTCTCTCTATAACCGCATATGGATCAGTGGTTGCTCAGCGGTGGTTCGAGGGAATTTGAGGGATGGACAAGACATTCCTCCAAAAGGCGAAGGTGTGATATTGTATGTTTGGATACTGGGATTTCGTTAGCTGAGAAAGAATAGAGTACTTAGCACACACATTGAACTACAAAGAATGAGTATCCAGCCGAAACTGCCTACTCTGTGTCCCGACATGGTTACAAGTCCCCTTTAGGGGTACTCGTTCTTTTACCCCGAGGTTTGCTGGCATCAATGTAACCATCAAAAGTGAGCGAAAATATTTCTAAATTAGGTTGTGGCTGTGTTTCAGCCATTTGTGCATGTAAAATTTTATAAGTCGTGCGCCTTTGTCTTTTGCTTGGAAATTGCAATAAATTATCGACAGAAGTGTTGCTTTTACTGTATAATATGCAGCAGGCAATTGAAATTTATTTCTTATTGTATAGATTGAACTGTAATTCTATTCCAAAGACTAATAATTCATTTTTGTAACTAGAATGGATGCGAAAATGCTCAAGGTTGGGACAGCCAGCAGTTGGAGGCCCAAACTGAGCATGTGCTCCTTCCAGGGGGTGGTTGTACTTGCAAAAAAGAGGCAATGGAATGGGTACTCCTGTGGGTACCGACCAGTACTCATATATATTATTAATTTACTTCTATTTACATATCTACTCTAATGCAACAGAAGGGGTGTGCCCCCCGTTGCGTTGAAAATGAAAGGTCAGAACCCCAAAGAACGATCTAGTTCTCAGGGCGTGGTGGTGGTGGGGGCCAAAGAAAGGTCCCAACCCTGAAAACGAGCCCTTGCTGCTCGTTTTTGGGGTTGAAGGGTGGGAGGGGCAGCCAGAGAAAGGTCCCAACCCCTAAAAACATCGGTTTCGGGGTTGGGGTGTTGGCAGCAGCCAGAGAGAGCGGGGTTGGGGGGCGGTGGCACCTAAAGAAAGGTCCCAACCCAAAACGAGCTTGTTTTCAGGGTTGGGATGGGTGGGGAAAGGTCGGAACCTGGTGGTGGTTGCCAGTGAGAGGTTGAAACCTCAAAAATGAGCAACGCGAAGGCTCGTTTTCAAGATTGGCGGCCAGAAAAAGGTCGGAACCCTGAAAAGGAGCGTTCATTGCTCATTTTCGGGATTGGGATGGTGAGAGGTTGGAACCCCAAAAACAAGCCTGAGTACTCGTTTTCGGAGTTGGAAGGTGGTGGTGGTGGCAAGCAAAGATGGTCTAAACCCCGGAAACGAGTACGAATGCTTGTTTTCGGGGTTGGGAGAGGTATGGTAGAGTCAGTAAATATGTAGCATACAATTTATTTAAGAAACGTACATTTTTGGGGGTTGGGCGTGGCAGCCCATTCCCCCTGCGCCCTCGTCCTTCCCTCGGTCACCGTCCTTGGCATGGCATCGCATGCGCTATGTTGGTGGCTGCTGATAAAGGCCTTTGATTGGTCTGCAAGATCCGGCCTAATAGTCACGAAAGGCTTGTTAAAAGCCTTTCGCAATAGTTAGGCCGGGTCTTGCAGACCTGCCCCGTTTCTCAATGTGTCGGCAGGCCAAACACCAACCCCTCCCAAAAAGGGTGGGTTTGGATGTTCTAAGGGAGAGTAATAATAGTTAGTATATATGAATATAAAAAAGAAATATCGCAAACACACATGGGCATGGCAGGGGATTGGGACTGAAAAAATGCACCACATAGGGTGCAGTTTCATGTAAGTGAGAGGTGGGTTGCCAGCAACAGGGGGGCGGACAGTCGAATGCATGTGTCGGGTCAGGGGACGGTAGTGCCGGCCAGAGAACAGTCAGAACCCCGAAATTGAGCATGTTCATACTCGATTTCGGGGTTGAGAGGTGTGGCGGCCACAGGCGAGGGGCAGTCAAAGCCCTGAAATCCTGAAAACGAGCATGTCCTGCTCGTTTTCGGGGTTGGGGATGGTGGGTTAATCAATTATGTGTAGAATAAACTTTAAATGGAAAACGTACATTCTCGGGGAGATGGGCCATCATGCCCACCCCCAGTGCTCGCCCTTGTCATTCCTCGCTATTCTTCTGTTGCTGTGGGCTTGTGGCATTGTGCCGGCGGTGTTGGTGGTGGCAGGATGTTGGTCAATGGAGGAATTCGGCTCGCTACCCAGTTCGGTACTTACGTAATCTGTTCCGAAAGCTTGACAACCATTTGACCACAGCAGGGCCCCTTGGTGCGGGTAGAGTGTTATGGGTGAGGGCATGTCGTGTAATATGTTGCCAGCTCCTCACCCAATGACACGACAACAATGTTGCAACAGGGGCAGGCTCGTAGAGATGAGCAAGGGTTTGGCGACGATGAGATTGAACTGGTCACCAAATTGTCACCCGTGACATACCCGTACCCGTTTGGGTGACGGGTTGTGACATCAACCTTGCTAGCAGCCACAATCATGGTCGTCCCAGTTGACAATGTGTGATCTAGTGGCGACATGACATTAGGAAGGACTCCAGGGTACAGAAGGTGGGCTGGCATGCCCATAATGGTATGTTATTTCGACTTTTTTGGACATTTATGGCTGACTTTTCGTGATTTTTCGCGATTTCAGGCATTTTTTTTGTGTCTGGATACACTTGGAAGCTCCAGGAGTACAGGAGAACACAGGAGGGGTGGGCTTGTATGTCTGGCCCTCCACAATGGTATGTTATTTCGATTTTTCGGCCATTTTTTACTGATTTTTCATTATTTTTCGTGATTTCACGTGTTTTTCACGTGTTTGGATGCACCTGGAAGCCCTAGGAACACTGGAGAACACTGGAGGGGGTGTGCTGGCACCTCCAACCCTCTAAAGTGGTATGTTACTTCGATTTTTTGACCATTTTTCCTTTATTTTCCGTTCTTTTTCGCGATTTTATGCGATTTTCATGCGTTTGGATGCGCCTGGAGGCCCTAGGGAAACAAGAGGCTACAGGAGGGGTGGGCTGACATCTCCAACCCTCTGAAATGGTATGTTACTCGATTTTTTGGCCATTTTTCGCTTATTTTTCGCTATTTTTCGCGATTTTAGGCATTCTTCAAGTGTTTGTATGCATTTAGGAGCTTTATGGACACAGGAGAACACAGGAGGGGTGAGTTGGCATATCCAACCTTTCATAATAGCATGTTACTTCGATTTTTCGGCCATTTTTCGCTTATTTTATGTGTTTTTCATGCACTTGAGAAGCTGTAGGAACACAGGAGAAGCAAAACGAACAAAAGGTTATTTTTCACAATTTATTTTGTATATAATAATTAATATATTGCATTTTGCATGATACCCATATGGGTACCTATTGTTACGGATGTGTTTCGGGTCGGGTCGGGTGATGTGGAACGGGACGGGTGAGTGTCGGAAGCGGGTCGGGATGCGGACAAGGACTTGGCTTCAACTTCTAAGTTGCGCCCTCGTTGCACACGATGTCCTTATTTGGAAAGCTGAGTCAGACAGAAGAAGAGACGGATAGTGATGAGCAGGGGTAACCCCTGGGTACAGCAAGCCATACCCTTACCCTTACCCCTCAAAACCCCTACCCCTCACCAGGGGTAAGGGTTTTTGAAGGGTCTCAATATCCATACCCTTACCCCTACCCCTCATACCCTTGACTAAAACCCCTGGGGTTTTCCCTATAATTACAGTTCATAATACCATTTCAGTGTAATGATATGTCTATTTACCATGGAACTGTGATGAAAAATACATTTTAGTAAGCTCACATAGGGTATTACACTACTCAGACCAAACATTCTCCAAAAAAATAGTGTATTATTTTTTTAACCACTGGACTTCTTAAACCCCTGTACCCCTGGTGAGGGGTAGGGGTTTTGGAGGGTCTGAATGTCCATACCCTTACCCCTACCCCTCATACCCTTGACTGAAAACCCTGGGGTTTTTCAAACCCCTGCTCATCACTAGAGACGGAAACCGAAGTTGATATTCAGACTGGAGTTACAGGTAGGCACAAGTAGGTATATATACTAAAACTGTGTTTCAGATGGAACAAGTCCGGAGAGATGGTAATGAAGAGCATAAGGTAGAATATCATAAAGAACATATGGGTAGGAATGATAAACACATGGTGTCGTCCGAAGAGGTACCGAGGTATAACAAGTAACCGACCGCGCGGGATGATGTTCTGAAGTATCGCGAATTGTCTAAGTCCTTCCGAAAGGGTCCAGACATCCCGCGAGCCGCGGGATGTGTTCCGGTAGTGTCGGGACGGCTAAGGCGTACCGGAAGGTGGGTGATGGGTTCCGGAGTCACGTGGTGGTACGGTACGTAACACCTATGGGCATTTCTCCACCTGTGACTAAGGGTTGGGTATGGTGCAGGTATGGGTGTGGGTCACTCAAAATTTACCTGTGAATGACCCATGCTCATCACTCAAGCAGAGGAGTGTGGGTGTACCAGGTGCACCCATTGCTTTTTTCTTTCTTTTTGCCCCCTAATTTGTGAATTACAGGTACAAGGAGGGCAAACTCCTCCTTGTCATCCACATTTGGGACCATTTTGAACCAACTGAGAGGAAAAACCCTTCGTGTTGTGTTTTGTTGTGTGATTTCAAACAAACGAGAAGGGGTCTCTCCTTCTTGTTGTCCATGTTGGGGCTGGTTTGAACCAACAGGAGGGGAAACCCTTCCCATTGTGTTTCATTGGGCTATTGAGAAGGGGAAACCCTTCTTGTCATCCATACCTATTTAGGCTGGTTTGAACCAATGGAGAGGGTTTCCCCTTCCTGTTGGGTTTTTGGGGGCATTTTGAACAGAGAAGGGGAAACCCTTCTTGTTGTCTGTGTTTTGAACCAACTGGATGTGTTTTGCTGGGCCATTTTGGTATGCCCACTATCTATTTCTTTTTTTTTCCTGCTAACTACAACCTGAGAGCCAAATGTCTGTGTTTCGAACCAACTGGATGTATTTTGTTGGGCCATTTTGGTATGCCCACTATCTATTTCCTTTTTTTTTTCCTGCTAACTACAACCTGAAAGCCAAACCATGGCTGTATGAGGGGGTGGGTTTTGCCACGGGTTTTCATCTGTAGTTGTGGGTATGGGTGCTGGCAGGTGAAGGTACAGGTGATGCCTAAAACCCCCTGTGGGTACCCTGTGCCATGCCTTATCCACCAGGGCCACCACCTCCTACAACCCTCAAAAACGAGTGTTCATATTCATTTTCAAGCATCTGTATCTTCCTATAGTAAACACTGCCATTGCCACTCATCAAACAGGTTGCCACAAATTGTGTTCAGCACTTTGGCTCTTTGTAGAGGTGGAGTTTTCCTTCCAAATGACAGGTCTATGTACTTTAATCATCATTTTTATGCTACAGATTTGTTTTTGGGGATACCTCCATCTGAATTTCAACCAACCACATAGCGAGGCGGTTGTGTCCTCTTTGTTTTGTTGTTGGTTGAAATTTTTGATGTGACAAGGAGGTGATGACCTTTCTGTCCTGTTGTCCACCCATTTCTTGACGCAATGAGGTGATGACCTCCCTGTCATGTTGTCCACACATGAGAAGAAGATTGTCACCTTGTTCATCCATTTTATGACACAATGAGGTGACCACCTTTCTGTTCATTTCAATTTCTTTTAATTTATAATGTATTTATTAAATATAATAAATTTTATTCATTAGGGCCTGATGAAAACCTGTAATTATTAAACAAAAAAAATTAAACCATAGGGGGACTCGTTTTGCCGTGCAGAGCAACGGCCCTCAGCCACAAGTATTTCGGTCTCTTCAAAACAGGATGATTCAGAGCGATGAGCGCTGAGCAGGTTACACGCGAATTTAAAACGTGGGCAAATGCTGGATTTGAATTCGAACCAGAAAGCGAACCCGAGACAACATGGGCACTCGAAAGTTTGATCATGATCCTCGACTGGCCATCCCGCCACCGAACAGACTTGTACATGACCAGTAAGTGTCTGGTGGGGGGCAAGTACTGGTTAAAATCTTTTTTTACTTTGCAAAGATTAATTGTTCACAAAGTTTTTTCAAGTCTGGTAAGATAATTCCAAATAGGTTATTTATAATTGTCTTTATCAGAAATGGATATCATAATCCGAATATCAATTGTTCTGCCCACAAAAAGATTGAATTGAAGAATTGATTTTCCCTTCCAGACAATATGCTGGCGAAAAATGTATTTGCCAAATTTAAACATTTCTTATAGCAAAATGAATAGACGTGGTCACAATGGTTGATTGAAAAAATTATATAAATAACCAGATTTCCACATTGGAAAATTATATGGCAAAAATTAATGATATTGAGTTAAAAATAGTAACTTGTGACGAAATTTCCAGAGGAGAAAAATCTGCTTGAAATTTCCTTCTTTCTTGGGTATACAAATTAAAATTTCTGCTGCTCCTTCTCACAATGGTTTAATTTGTTCAAAATTTGATCGTGATTCAGTTAATTTTTCAGTAACTTTATCACTATCTATAAAAATGTACATCAGTAATTCCTGATTTGGGCATATAGCCCCGTATAGCAAGGGTCCATTCATGTATAGCATTCACACGGCTGCCATAACATGTCATACCATCAAAGCAGTACATAGTATCTAATGATAGTTATATAGCATTATGTATAGTAGAGCATTTGCTCCCTAGTATTACAGGGTCAATAGATGGGGCTATATATTATGTATATACCACTATCAAGTGTTAAGAATAAGTGTATTAACTACAG
>Ga0307508_10004845_pt1 | contig 12962 bp, 16 predicted proteins | sample 9_EM_MG_FD_203089 | JGI IMG/M metagenome (GOLD analysis project Ga0307508, IMG submission 203089) | Populus trichocarpa ectomycorrhiza microbial communities from riparian zone in the Pacific Northwest, United States - 9_EM | ecosystem: Host-associated > Plants > Roots > Unclassified | place... | reverse complement strand
AAGACGTCATTCGTCCGAAGGCGTTGCGGAAGAGGGACGAGGTGGCGGGAGCGGAAGGGGTTCCCCTTACACAATCCCGAAATCTCGAGCGAGAACAACAAATCTAAAAACTCACCTTTGGATGGCAAAGAGAAGAGCCAGAGCCGCTACCGTTTTCTCTCCACCTGTTCCATGTCTCTGAACCGCTTCATAGGAGGCATGGCGTGATTTGATTGCCATTATAGGGTTCCTGGAGGACAGGATCTTGAAACAATCCAACTTCCTCGTCACCAGAGTTCAGTCTCAAGCCTGAAACAGACGAAGAAACCAAAGGATTACATTCAGCCCCAGAATGACTCCACCAAGAAAGGCGGTGATGCTAGTTGGACATCTGAATCGATGTCTACCAAGAACGGACTTGACAGAAGATGCCTGCGCCATGTGGTCCAATCCCGCAATGAAAGTACCTCTTATTTCGCGTTCGACCTGGGTGAGACGAGTTGGCTGGGATCCATCGATCTCTTCCTGGACAAGTTGTTCCCCCCATTCCAACTTTGACTGCCTCATAGGTGAATGACCGTGGTTGTTATTAATAAATTGAAGAGATCGGCAATAAAAACACACCTTGGGCCCGAGGCCTCAGCGATGCTAGAGCATTCGAATATTCACCCCTTTTCTCCACTTCGAAAAGTGTTGGCGTGGCTGGACTTGTTCGGAGGGACGTAGCGGTTGGGTGCTGCGCTCTTTTCAAAGTGAACGTGGGAGGTGGACGCTGAATAGCTTGTGGATGGCCATAAAGCTTATTACCAGCCAACGCCACCCTGTATTCGGCATATAAGAACCATAAGATGCCCAAGAAAACAGAGCTACCAGCAATGAAATGGAAGGAAGCCGAGGACACAAGTTGCTTAGGTCTGATAAGCGGAGTGCAAAGGCGAATTGTATACAGGTTGTAAGATATGTCACGCAACAGTCCAAGAATGTGTATGGGCAGGTTTACTTTTGGATCCTGGGTCTCGGTCCGACGGTCTTCGGGAAAACATGCAGAAGTTCAAAAGTAAGTAGCGGCCAGTCAGAGCCAGAAAAAGAATTCAAGTGTCCCTGTTTGATAAAAGTTCCTGTGATGACGAGGAAGGAACGGTCACATAGTCGCCAAGAAATATTACCAGAAACTGTGGGTGACGGGCAGCAAAGAATGTCGCTGTAGTAGCGAGTGTGGATCTGTTCAAGTTCAACATTCAGTGGTTAAACACTGGGAATGAGGGGTGAGCTTATACCTTAGGGAACATTGTGAAATTCCATATATCATATGTCTTCAGTAAATTGTGCTGATTGAAGATTCCAGTTTCAACTCCTACGAAAACATGTGACATGTGACTTGGATGTGACATGTAATACGCTGAAGAAAATGAATTGTCCAGTATGTTTAATCAACAGTATTCTTTATAGAATGTGTGTCATTTGGTGGAGTACTCACATATCTACCAGGCAAATATTGCAACTATGGAAATTCAGCCTGGAGAAGGTCTCCTCTATAGCTTTCAAGTTGATCCTACTAGTAGTACTCCGAACCTGTCGATTTATGATACTTGCAGGTCCAAAGAAGCTATCAACACCAGTAGTCGGTTATGGTATTAGAGACCAAAGTCTTTCAATATCCAGCTTTGTGTAATGATCTACTATCTAGTGGAAGGTATTCCGGCATTATTGACTTTATTGACTCATCCTCATGCAGTTGTCCGCATTCCATCCCTCACGTTGACCAAATCGAAGGAGCCGTCCACCATCTGCATAATCCGCACATCAAGTTGTAGCATGATCACGAACACGTTGGGCTTCTACACGCCCCTGACACAACAGAACCCAGCCGACGTTGTTTACACACAAAACACGCCTAACATGGGCATCGGCCTTTTCCAATTGACCAGAATATCATATTACTAGTACGCTGTCGACCACATATCTACCAATAACGGCGCCAGTAATCCAGGTCATTCTGCCAAAATGTTGATTCGCCATAGCATCACTCCTTCCACGCTACATGCATCTGAACTACGAAGGCCTGTCCCTCAGGACTAGTTCCTGTAGCCTTCGATACATACATATGCGGATCAACGACGGGAGCGAGCACGCCATCTTTGGTAATGTGAGCGCATGAGGGGAAAAGGCTGGAATTGGAAGACGAAGCAGACATAGTTGCAGAGATGGCTTGACGTGAGCGTTCGGTGTAGGGTATATAGGTCCTTTGATTAAGCAGCTTCGCAGCACGGTACACTGTGCTTGCTAGAAGGGCTGTCGACGCAGCATCATGGGAAGTGCTGGACTGGTCAGCGTAGTTCTGAATCATGAAAGGGCTGGACTTGTCCTTCGAAAAAGAAAGTCTAGTACAAGAAACAGATGATGACGCAGGATGCTTACGAGGTGAGGTAATATTCCAGCGTGAATCTCGTGAACCCAGTTTGCAAGGTCTTTTAATTCGTTTAGGAAACCGTTGGCGTATTCCGAATATTTCATAGTAGCGTAAACTCGGAGTATACCAGCTGCTGCCCAGCCGTTTCCTGCGATACGACAAAAGATTCTTCAATTTTGGAACAACAAACTATGCCGAAGACATGACAACCTGTTGACCAAAAGCCAGAGTCATTGCCCGATGTACCGAGCACCACATGTCGCCACATTCCTTTGCGTGAATCCCGGAGATATTTTCTATAAAGCCTTATCTGATGATAAGATTCTTGAAGCATCGTCTTATTGCGGGTCATGACACCATAGTACGCAAGGAAGGGCGGAACCATGTAGACAAAATAACTCCTGTAGGTGGATGGGAATATGTTATTATTAAAGGGAAAGTAGAATCTCGAACGTAACCATAGCTGGAGTTGGGACACTCGGTGCGAGATTGCCCCATTCGAAGTTCGCGGCACCTTGGTGTGAACAGGTAGTCAATTTGCGACTTGGCAGCACCGGCATAGTCTAAATCGCCTGCTTTCGTCCAATTGGCGATCAGGACACAAACTCCTAACGACGCAGGGTCTGCTGCGCTGCCGTCCGGCATAAGAGGTTGAGGGCCCGTCTGATTCATTGGCATAAATCGAACGACTGTGCAGGCAATATCGAGGAAGGGTGCCGTGACCTCCGAACGTGGCACAGTAGAAGGTGGAGGGAGAGACTTGCCAGAGAAGACGGAGTACGTAGTAGCATTTCGTTCAAGGATGGTTTGTGCGCGCGTTCCAAGCTCCCAACTACATGTCAACTGGCATTGATTGGTTAATTCCAGGGCAAGGATCTATGTACACACCTTTCCTGCGCAGTTTCGGTTAACCGTGCGCTGACGACGTCAATCTGGGCATCAGAGAGCTTATCAGCTCCAATGGTGGTTATAAGTGATGCGAATAAAAGAAAAAGCGCCTCCCATGCGCCTCTAAGTCGTCGGCATTGAATCCAACTGAACATGAAATCTAAGTGTAGAGTGGAAAGAGGAGAAATGTACCCGCATGCTTTTAAACCGTCCAGACGGGGTCGGCTCCACAGGCGGAATTATCATTATTGAGGACATGTGCGTCATGAGGCTTGGGTTTTGACAGCTGAGCACAAACAACTTGAGCAAGGGAAATCATGGGATCACGGACAGTTATGTAATGATAAGGTGTAGAATAGCAGAGATTTGATTCGGACCTGTTAGTGTCATTGGGGCCAGTCTTGATCTTGTCCCTAAATTTCTGAAGGGTGGAATGTTGAGGTGAGCTCTGCTCCACTGCACACGGAGTGGGTTGTACGCTTCTTGGATCCTCGCTCGGTAAATAGCTCTAAGCTGTGACCAAGAATCAGAGTGTTGTGATCAGTTGTGTGACGCCATCACACACTAACTCTTGACTTTCAACTCAAAGAGACCAACATGTAACGGAAGCGCCACCCCCATCCTCATGAATTCCATAAGAAACATGTCTCGTCACCGAAATCTTCAAAGAATTATTGGAAATACTTCAATATAAGGTGCGTCCTTTGGCAATCGATAGTTCATCCTAGAACTAAATCGTTGAAGCAGAGGACTGGAATGGGAGGATAAGGCCGCACAAATCAAACAGAACGCGACATTCGATTGGCGATAGGAATGGAAGAAGAGAAAAGACAAGGAGGATCGATTGGGGAAGTAAGTTTGTGACTTTCCACCCGCTCAAAATTTGCATTTTTGGACCTTCAATGGTAGATTGCCGATATCGCGAACCATTGATCTTACGGCGTGAAAACTGGAAGTCCACTCCATCCTCGTCAAGTGTTCGTACGACCTACAACATCTATCTGGCTATACGGCGTAAATTTTATCTTTCGCTTTTGCAAATATGTTCCTGATGCGTGTACCTTTTAGTGCCCGATGGTCGTATAATTTTTTGTTTTGGCACCCCGCTGCTCCCGCGAATCCGTTCCCCACGCGAACTTTGCTATCTTTTCAACCCAGGGCTTAAGAGCCGCTCCTTATCAGTCGTTCTGAGGAAATTGGAAAAGACAAGTGTACATTGGGGAGGAAGTAAGGGATGGGCATCAAACTGGAGGAGGAGGGACTGAAAGTGAATCGGCGGGTATAGACAGAGGAGTGGAAGAAGATCGATTGGAGTCCTCAGAAATGGGGGTGAAGAAAATGACCTCCATAATCACAGGAGAGGAGTCGCCGTTAATTTAAGCGATATCGATACTGAGCTGTTCAACCCGTCATGCACCCGACGTTGTTCTACTTGCCGAAATACCTCGACTTCATTGGTGTCAACGTCTTTTCCGCAGCTGTAACACCTTGTACATGCCCGTCGACCTTACCGCTTCATGACCTCTCCTCTCCTTTCCTCGTCGACGTCCACGACACCATCAAGTAAGGCATCATTATCAACCCACAGCTCGTCCATACTCCAGGGATGAAGACGATTTATAACTCAAAGGACTTTCAATTCCACACACACAAAAAGTATCCCCGTCAATTCCACGCCATCCATAGCTTCGAACGTTGCGCCACTGCCCACAAATTCACTGGAAATGGTCACACCACATCTCCTCTACACACAAAGGAAAAAGAAAGCAACTTTCTCCTCCGGTATCGTTGCTGCAAGCAAAAACGCAAGTGTCGCATCGTCCAATTCTTCATCCTCGTTGTCTTTCTTCTATTCTTTCCTGACAAGGAGGTCAACTTGGAAAATAGGTTAACGAATAGGCCAAGTCTCGGGCGTCAGCTGCTGGATGATGACAATATCGTGATTGCGTCCTCTGTCGGGACTGCGACGCCCACTACACCTTACGGGGCCAAGTTCATTCACGCATATTACCTTTTGCGTCCCTTAACTCGCATCCCTCCCCACACTATCCTTTATTTCAACAAGCCAAACTTCTGCAACTCTTTGCCCATTTCCTCTCTTTCACGATTAAACCGGTCCGACCTTGGTCACCATATGCATTTTCCACTTGTGATACGACCTAAGTATCCTGGGGTTGAACCAGTCTCGGAAGGCCCAGCAGCAATCTGAGGGGCGTCAGTAATGGCCGTCGTTTGCCACCCTCGCCAAGTCTAGCAAGCGGCCCGGAGTATAGACATGGGTCGCAGCAATGGGAAAGGGGTGTGATTGAGACACGAGGACGGTGCATGGTGATGATGACTCACATCCTATCCGCCGAAACACACCAACCGTTCACCCTTTGGAAGGGCAACCAGGCCGATGATCGCGTACGACTTGCAACAGTCTCGCTTTGTGTTTTACCCTCGCCAAGTGACATTCTCGCTGAGGTATTCCAGGAAAGAAGAGGAGCAGCACTGGGCCTGCCTCAATGTGGCAGATTCGTGAGCCACGACGCCTGGTCCACTTGACTCGTAGAAACGGCCCTGTATTTGATATATCTACACTGGCAGTGGGCATGCCAGGCATGGGAGAAGGCTGACCCCAATTTCATCGCGGATGATCTCAGAACCTCCTATGGAGCTGTCCACGAGAATTGATCTGCCTCCGGCTCGAATACAAGGAAGGCCATGGAGACTCGTCCACCTGCCTCCGCTAGTTTGAGAGAGGAAAGGCAAATTGAGTGGTTCCGACCGTCACCTCCAAGCAGGGAGTCCAAAGAGATACAATAGCAAGATGACGGAGTTGCATCCGATCCTTCCACTCACAAGACTAAAGGCGAGAAGACGAAGGGTGACGAAATCAAGACCTCCAACAAACATCTGTCTCTCCCCCTGTAATCCTACTCAGTTCAAAACCTTTGTCCCATCACTACTTCCACCACCAACCCGCAGCCGCTGCATGCATTAGCTGCTCTTGCAATCATCTCCGTCGAATAGAGCGCCGACACTCTTGACTTGAACTCCCCATCGTCTATCACCAGAAACTTAAAGCCACTTGTACATGAACCTCCAAGTGCGTCCGGATGGAAGCTACCCCGGCTGCATCACGCTCGAGGATCACCTCACGCGACAACTCTGATAGAACGCACCAAACTCCAATCTACTTGCAGAAACACGAGTGGGACGCGACGCTCTCCATTGACCTAAAAATCGATGCCACATTGGACGAATAAACCCGTTGTCGAATCTATCGCCGCTGATACGGGGGAAATAAAAGTGGGCGTGGGTGAGGACAAGGCCCATGATGTGGAAAAAAATGCTGATATGGAAGTAGAGGAGGACGGCTGACAGAAGCATTCCAGCCTACCGAAGACACTGGTTTGAGACCTCTTCCTCGTCATTCTCAATCTCGTTATCGCTATCATTTCTTATTCTCGAGATTTTGCTCCCAGTCTTCGTTGTCCTTTCATTGCCCTCATCCTTCAGGATCCACAGACTCGTCGCCCGCACATAAAGTTGAGGCACTCGAAGTATTCTCACAATCCCAAAGCACGGGAGTGAATTCCTCTGAGAGCGGTTGAGTTGCGTTGGTGGGGATTTATGTAACCACTCAGAATGAAAACAGGAAGTTGTTCACATAAGAGTCGTAGGTGGTGATTGTCGTAATAAAAACGCATAGATATTGCAGAAGGGATAGCAATTGTAATCAGGCCCCGGGAACGTCCGGACCGTTTAACACGTACAAGGTTGGAAATTTGAAATCCATTTTCACCTTTACAATTTCGTATCGATGGCTGCAGAATGGGATGAGGACTTCAATCCTCAGGGTTCCAGGTCCTCTGCACCGTCAGATGATTCCGACTACATGGGAGATACTGAAGGCCAAACACCGCCATCCAAACCGAGCAATCAACATCGTAGCATCGTTGCTTCCTCCACACTTTCCAGAGCCCAGCAACTAACACGCGAGAACCTTCCTGCAGAAGCGCCTCCATTCACTTTCCTTGATCAGGAATGCTATACCTGCTCTTGCCACACGCCTTCATCGTACGAAACAAGATGCACAGTCCTTGGATTCTTCCGGTTATCATTCTTTCAGTCTTGGAATGCAATATTTTGCCCTCTTCATAACTGCATCATACCAGCATCTAAATTAGAACGTCATCTGCACAAGGCACATCAGGAGTGGACGTCACCTATAAAGGCTGAAGAAAGTCGAAAAATGGCGCAACATATTGCAACTACTTGTGGCCTTGGTACCAGGCAGAAGGCTGAGGACATTCTGGCCCAGCTTCCCGAAGAGTTGGAGGACCCACCTGTATCAAAAGGCATATACCTCTGTTATCGATGTCCACTCTGTGCATCTTGGCATGCGCACAATACTGGCGCAGGGTCGCCAGATCGCTATCTGCGTAGACACCTTAAAGAGCATTCTCATGACAATGGAATGGACCTTGACGTTGGAGAACCCCGATGGACATACCGCGTCAAGATATACCCCCAAGATTCGACGCATGTGTTTATACTTCCGGAGGACTTTAGTGGTACCAGTGGGGATTCTAGTTCGGAGGCTTCTATTCCACCCCGCCCTTCGTTATCAACAAATCCCGACCGACCTTCCGAGGCGATTTCCACCACGCAAGACTGGCCTCTTCTGCTTGGGTGGGAGGCTTATTCGATTGAAATACAGGCAGGCGCTTATGTCAATAAATTACGGGAACTGATTGGACGTTGTGGATCGATCAAAAATGGACAGACCAGCTTCCTCGAGAAAGGCCTTTTCTATGTTAGGTGCTTCTCGATAAAATATATGAAAGGGGCTGGATCAATTATGAAGAGCGGCGTTATCCGTCTAGACCGAGCAGTGGTTTCCGAGTGAGTACATATCAACTTTATTTTCGTTTTTACTGACAATTTATTCAAGGTATTCCGAGCGTGGTTTCCAGGTCGTGGGTGATAGCAAGGTCTCCGAATATTCTCATTTTCTGTTCATGACAGTTGCACTGCTTCTGCGACATATCCATGCGATCTTAACAGGAAGAGCATCGGATTATGGTCCCTTCAAACTTCGAGGGGTCATGCCTCAATTTGAAGCTGCATTGGCCCTCTATCACCTCTTTTTGACGACAGGCGGTGATGACTTGGACCCCGAGGCTGATTGGGCGATTCATAATCTCTTTCAAACATTGTCATGCCCCGAGGGATTCAACGATCGAGCAATAAACTATCCTACGGATCAGGCAATATTTCTCTGGGCGTTTCTTTCCGATCACAAATATAGAATATCAAGTCACATCCAATCCCTTATGTCTGCCGCAAAATATTGTCTTCGATGCATTTCTCTACAAATCGCAAGGATTCAGGTTCGGGGAGATCTGGAAAGTCCATTCTTTGAAACGGTATCAAATAGTGGAACAGACACGGAAGATGATCAAGATGATGGAGACGTTCATGCAAGCTCTGACGAAGAAATGGCGATTGTTGAGAATGCTGGTGAAGAAATTGACACTGGTGCAGTCTTGGAGTGGCTCAACACACGGCTCAACGGGCTTCAAAACGATGGTGAAGGTATGCTCATGTACGAAATTACATGTACTACAGACCCTGTATTAACAAAATTCTTTTAGCAGCAACAGTGTTCGACACTTCATCTCCTCCTAGTGAAATTGATAAGGGATCAGTTAAGGGATCAGTTGTGCCAGAGCGCAATTTGTATGAGTACGCTAAACACTTCAAATTTTGGTATACGCTGATGGTTATGTAGCGCGGTGAAGTGCCTTCGCGACCAGTGGTTAGTTTGGTCCCCCGATATTAAGCATTCCAGGACGCCCTTCGGTCGGATTCACAATGTACTCCACCATATCGGCCACTACAACCGATCCTTACGTCAGGGAACAGCCACCCTCTTCGACTTCAAACTGGATGGTCAGACTATACAGTACAGTCGTGATGATGGTGTCCAGTGGCGCACTGTTGACCTCAGTCGATGGCCAGAGCTCGTTCATTCTATCATGAATTCGTTAGAGGAAAAAATTTCCATGCAACTTCCAAATGGATTAACACCTTCCGACCTCTTGACATCCTCGGTGAAGGATGATCTATCCCACAATCCTCCACATCTACAGCGCGAAAACAGCTCCTGGATGGATAACAATGCCCAGGAACTCAGGCACCACATGCTGTTGCAGACCGAGGGACGACATCGCCTGACTTCACAGGGTGTGGTACAGGCAGATCGTTTGGAAACATACTTGAAACAGGACCAAGAGATCCGGGGGTTGATCGCTGCCCTTGTTGCCACCACGACCTCTGTTTGCCTTCGCCCTGCCCAATATAAATCAATAAATCTCAACTCTGGTATGGATCAGGAGCGCAATGTTTGGTTGATCGATGGTCGATTTCTTTTTGGAAAACCTGAAGCAAAGCAGCATTCTGTGGATTTTGCCGATACACTATACTGGTTTCCCAGGAAAATCACAGATTCACTGTCAATATTCTTATTTTTCCTGCAGCCGTTCATCAACGATATATTGGGGTCTAAAAAATACCACTATGCCGGCCACCTATGGCCAGTGTGGCCTTCCAAATCTGATACCGCATCATTGTGGGGTGGCACCCATATTAACCAGGCTGTTCGACGGTGTACGGAGAAGGTCTTGAAGGTTGCCTTGGATTGCCAAACGATACGCCAAATAGCAGAAGGCTTTCTACGTCAAAAATTTCCCCCTTTATTTGAACCCTTCAATACATCTGGTGGTTTTCTAGGAAACGGCGCTTACCATATCGACCATGTATTGCAACAGTATGCTCGACACTATGGATTGCAACGTCTGGTTGAACCGCTCAGGATTAAACAAGATAAAATTGCTGCTGTTTTAATGGTTTGTGACATTTGGCAGGCTCTTGTCAAGATCGAACCCCAAAACAAAATCTGGCTCCCTATAGCTGTTGACACATTTATATTCCCAGCCACGTCACACAAAGATCTAGCATATGTTGAAGCGCAGCAACTCAAAAACACCACTCTGTTCAGCAAGCCAATAGACGTCCAAAGCCTCTCCGAGGGTCTCAAACTTCTGGAGATTTCTGACTTCTTTGACCTTAATGTAAAGTCTTTCTGGTATTCTTTTTCAATCGTGACTCATCATATTCAAAGCGCTCTGAAGAGATTGCACACAATCTTGACTGTGCCCACATACTTTTGCAGGTTGTTCGCCGTCTTTTGTTTGGCACCGGTGGACCAAGATATGCACAAAGGCCTCCGTTGGGTGGTATACATTTTCAGGACCTTGTGGAGGCAGGATCTATGGTAAGAAAATTTTAGTAACAATGATAACTGGTAGACTCATGCTCTGAAGATTTTGCATATGGGGGACAAATTTAGGGACAAATCCTCAGACATGGATACAAGAGATGATCCAGCATATGAAGCCATAAGCAATCAGCTACAGGAAGCATGGAGGGAATATGATACCACTGCACAGTGCATCAAAATAAGCACCAACATTTTCAGAATACAAAACGAGAGGTCCCATCTACCTGGAGTAGCTGAGGGCATGGCTATGTTGGCACTGGGGAAGGTCAAAATATAATCTTATTACAAGTTCAGGAATTTTGTGGAAGAATGGTGTTTAGGGCACAAATTGAATAATTCACTGTAACTTGTTTCCATTTTGAATACCTTTCAAAGGTTTTGAAGTCAGGTATTGCCATCTAGAAACCATCCCTGTTGACAATGCCAGAACTACAAGTATTATGACTGCACAAGCAACCTTCTGCATGTTGAAGATGACAGTGTTGAAAAGATAGGAAGTTGTGGTAAAGGAGGCCAACCATCCCTTGGTGGTGCACAAGTTATAAGTCTCTAACAACTTTTGGACACAAACAGAGATCACCTGTTGCACATCATCAACTTGACACAAGTTGAGAATAAAATTATATATGAAAATCAAATTGATGATCAATGCCAGTGGGTAAGCAGGCTTTGCTTTCTCTTTGACAACAAGATGGTAAATAGGAATCCCATGAATTCCAAAGGCTTGCCTAACTCTCCTCAGCCAAATTGAACAGGGGAACAATATAGCAGACAAAAAATGAATTCTATCACAATTTAGATTGTTAGAATACCTTATGTAAGCAAAAAGCTTGCTCAACGATGAGCTCAATAACATCCACAACATGACATTTTTTTGCAATGTGGTACCAAGATACAAAAGAGAAGATGCCATTTCTCAACTCTATGTTTTTCTTTTCCAAAATTTGCTCTCAGACCTTAAGTATATATCAAAAAATATTTTGCCTAGAAAAAAGTCCAAAATGTTCTAAAAACACGATTGACATTGAGAAAAAATTTAAAATTTTGGTTGAACTGATTTTGCTGCTTATATAATAACAACACGTGATCTACCAGTGGAAGCCCCTCCGCCATAAAAAACCTCAAAATGTGCACAAAAACACATCAAGAGCAGAAATAACTATGGGCTGACAATTCAAAGCAACATTAGCTTGACTTAATAACTTCTTAAAGCCAGCAACTCACCAAAATCCAACAGTAGAAGAGGTTTCTGAAGGTTCTGAAGATGATGACACAGATTTCGAAGACGAGAACTTTCTAGAGCATGGCTTTTTTTTCCTGGATCCATGAATTCCAATGACAGTGACAGTGATGGTGAAGGAGTGGATGAAGATGAACTTACAGGACTGCAAAACGAGGCAGACATTGAGCATTTCAATGCCATTCTTGCTCAGGCACAGGCAATGGCAGTCAAGGCTGAACATGAGGCTGCTGGTGAAAAATCAAAGCGGAAATGACATTATACAGGCAATTCAGCTTGCACCAAACAACATCATGCCCAAAAGCACCAAAAGCTCACTGCGACAGGTCAAAGACCCATTAGTTCAATGTTCACAAACAAGGAAACTCAGAGGTTTACAGAAGAAAAAGAAGCCCTGCCAGATATTATTGAAATGGCTGATGACTCTGACTCTGAGTTCCTCAGACGGAGACAATGATGAAGTTGAATCATCTTTGAAACATTTGTTCCCTGAACATGAGGTGAGTGACCTTTGAAGTAGAAGTTCAGAATCGTTACTGACCTAAAATAGGCAAGCAAACCCAAGGGGTATGCCCCATGTAAATTTTGTATACTACGTTGTCCTACGCCAATAAGACCCCTAGGAGCCCCCTCCCCCCCTAACACCTTCCAAAAATGGATTTTGCTTCCGCTTAAAATATCCGAGCTGCAAACCCACGAGGCTTCCTAGACTGCCCTTCGTTTCTTTCGCCCCAACCCTCATCCCAGCATTCTTTCGACACTCATCGTCGCAAAACCAGTTGGCAGATGGTTGTTCTATAAGGCCGCAACATGTTAAATGGAACTACACTCTCTGTTAGTATGGGTTAAACACAGTCATCAAGACAACGCACCAAACTGCAACCAGGCGCGTTGCAGCTCAACGTGTCGACCACGGCCACAATTTGACCACATCCCTCATCTGTGCAGATCATATCGCTGTCATTCTCAAATGTCCTAACTCTATGTTTCCTGCCTGACCTGGAGGTGGTGAATGTTTCTAATCGGAGACGTTAGCACTCGTGTAGTCCAGTGAGTCGCCATCGCATACCCCTTGCCGCGTCATCAACCCCAACCGCTAACGTTTCTTGTTC
>Ga0307508_10004844_pt1 | contig 12962 bp, 13 predicted proteins | sample 9_EM_MG_FD_203089 | JGI IMG/M metagenome (GOLD analysis project Ga0307508, IMG submission 203089) | Populus trichocarpa ectomycorrhiza microbial communities from riparian zone in the Pacific Northwest, United States - 9_EM | ecosystem: Host-associated > Plants > Roots > Unclassified | place... | reverse complement strand
CCCCGCGAGGACTCAGTCTTTCTGCGTACGTGTCCTCCCCCCGCAAGGGGACTAGTTCGGCCATATTCCCTCAGCTCGTTTGCACTTACCTCGGAGGTCTCTGGGCCGATCCCTGTGAGGTGATCTCAGCCGAGAGTTCGTCTCCGGCTCCTTATCTCCGGCCTAGACTCTTGATCCTTCATCCGTCACCCGATAGTGCCCCTATCTTCTCTCCTGCTGAGTAATCTAGATACTCTTCGTACGGTGGGCTATTCTCAAGTGTAACAGAGGGGGACTTCCACTCTAGTATAGCCTTGACTTTCTCCTGCGACATCTTGATCCCTTCTCTGCCGATCATGTATCCCAGGAATTCCACCTCGGTCTGCCGCCAGACGCACTTATCGGGAGATACGGCCAGTTTGTTCTTGTGACACTGGGGTTGTAACGTAACCGGAGTGTAGAGAGAATCAAAGGTAATGAGGTTACTTTTGATAATTCACAACGGAATAATCTTAGATCTTGTGTGTGGGTTCGGTGGTAGTGTTGATGAGGATGTTCGTGCTGATTTCTCTTCTGTCGAGGCAAGAAAATCTCTTTCTTTTTATTTCCGGAGAGTTGACGTGAGATCTGATGATTTCGAAGCATGAGAAGCGATGACGCAGGTTTGGATTCCCCCGAGATGCATGACCTCGTGGGAGGTTCATTGGTCCTGGTCGGTCGTAGATAAGGGGAGATGAGTTCTCTATGCAACCGAGCGAGGCACCTTGCTCCAGACTTGTACGTGGCCTCTCCCCGCAGGGACCCAGACCTCTGCATACATGGCCCCTCCCCGCAAGGAGCTCGACCAGCGTCTGCCAAGGTGAGCTTGTTTGCACTTTGACCCCTCATCTCTGGAGTTACTCCTTACGCCCGTTCTTACGGCCGTCAGCTAACTCCGGCTCCTTTATCTCCCGCCTAGACTCTAGATCCACCATCTGTCACCCGCTTGTCACGTTATTTCTCCTTGCTACGTACTCTAGATACCCTACGTACTCCTATGGAACATTCAGGTGTAACACTACCTCCCCTCTCCCTTAGCCTCGTCCCGAGTGCTAACACATTTTCTTTTCTATTTTTGTAGCCCGTCTCTTCGTCTGTGATCGAGTGATTCTTTCAACGCCGATGTTCGGTCAGCGTCATGGACTGCAGTCCTCCTCCCCTGCAGCCCCTCCCAGCCACCGGAGCAGGGCATCATTCTCTGTACTCCATCGGTATGGCCGGGCCCTCAGAGTAAGCCGGAGCGTACTCCTACAAGCGTGTGGTGTTTCTTTGCGTCGTGACGTGTCCCAACCGGGTTTTGATTCTTCGAAAGAGCAGGTAGGAAATCGGTGGGCCGAGGGCTGGTAACCGGGATTCAGATAGAGGCCACAACAACTCATCCGGATGAAGCAAGTGTATCAAGAAGTGACCCCGCCTTCTCGGTCGTCGTCCCATATCTTCCTTCCGAGTCTCTTGTGTCCTCGTTACCGGGTTGTGTGGTACCTGTCTGAGTTCTGAGGACGCGCCCTCGTACACAGGTGCCCGAGAAGCGGGTCTTTCGTATCGTCGGTGTCGGTTCCGAGGTCGACTCGAATCGTCCGTCCGAGAGAGCCTATGTTGTCCTTCGGGCTAGAAACGGTATCCGGGCAGTGACCTTCTGAATGGGCCGCTTGTAGTGCTGAAGAATGTACCGAGGAGTGACCGCGCCTTCAGGGACGGGATCATCGGTTGTTCGATTCGAGTCGTCGATTCCTTATCTGTGTTGCTAGTGAGTGTCGCAACGTTTTTGTTTTCTGTTCCGTTCGTATGCGGTTTCTGATGAGATGTAGTCCTCCAGCCCCTTCATCCCTACTACCGCTCGTTGCTTCGTCGGGCCCTTTCGTGTACGTCCCGCTTAGGCGTCTGTGAGCCGGTAGTCCCTCGGTGTGTCTAGATTTTGTTGATGAAACTCTCGGAGTTTCTCCCGACCACCTACCGAAAAGTTGTCAAATGGTTCTTCTTTCCAGTCTTTGCGTTCCGGATAGTCGAGCCATTTGACAAGGTATAAAATTCGCTTGTTATTTCCGCAGCCGCGCTTGGTCGAGGACATAACTTCTTCCACATTGTATTCCTGCGATCGTTCGATGTCGTCCGCTTCTCGCAGCACCTTTGAGGGGTCCGGAGGTGCCGAGTGTTCGCTGGTTCGGTATGGTTCGAGTAGCAAGACGTGGAAGACGTTGTGAATCTTCCACTTCCGGGGTAGCGTGAGGCGGATGGCAAGGGGGGAAACAATTTCTTCGATCTGGAAGTGATCATGATTCTTGTGGTCCAGCTTCTTCGATGGTCGGCGCGTTTTGATGTTACGGCTGTTGAGCATCACCAAGTTTCCTACTTGGTATGCTGGAGGTTCTTTTCGGTTTGGGTCCGTGTATCGCCGCAGTCGCTCCTGTGCTTCTTCCAGCCCCGTTCGGGACTCGTCGTGCACGGTGTGCATCCAGTGGGCGTACACCTTGCTGGCTGGGTTGAGTGGTTCTGTTGACGCCGGGCCCATGGCCACTGGGTGGAAGCCATAGTTAACGTAAAACGGGGACATCCCGTTCCCCGCCGTGGTCGAGTTGTTGTAGGCAAACTCGGCTATTGGTAGCAAGCGGACCCAATCGTCCTGTTCTTTGCTGATGAAAGCGCAGAGGTAAGCCTCAATCGTTTGGTTGAGCCTTTCCGTTTGTCCGTCGCTTTGCAGGTGTAATGCCGTGGACATTCGGGGCCGTATTTCGGAAAGTCGCCGAAACTCCTTCCAAACTTCCGACGTGAACCGGGAGTCTCTGTCTGACACGATATCCGCGGCGAGCCCGTGGTGCCTCCATACTTCTTTTGCGAAGATGACTGCCAAGTCAGCTGCGGTTTTCTCACGGAGTGGAACGAAGTGTGCCATCTTGGTGAATCGATCGATGATTACCCAAAGCTGGTCGCATCCTTCCGACCGGGGGAGTTCCGTGATAAAATCCATTGCAATTGACTGCCATGGCGCGTATGGGAGTTCCAAGGGTGAGGACAGGCCGTACGGTTGGTGCCGGGACGTCTTATTCTTCTGACATTCCGGGCATCTTCGCACGAAGTCGATGATTCGTTCGTTCATCTTGGGCCACCAGAAGTTCCGTCGGATTAGTTCGATGGTCTTATCCTGGCCCATGTGCCCCGCTACCTTTGTGTCGTGCTCTGATTCCATTATCCGCTGTACCAGTCCTTTAGGTATCCATAGGTTTTCCCGTTGGTAGAGCAGTCCTTCCGTGATTTCTAGTTTTTTCCCTTTCGTTGTTTCGTTTTCTGGCGATCGTTCTTGTACCGCCGCTTCCCAGCCCTGCTGGTATTCTTCATCTCTCCTTGCTTCCTCTTCTACCTTCTCCTGGAATTCCTTTGCCCACTTTCTGGCTGGGATTGAGGCCAGCCGTGCCGAGGAGACCATGAATGTCCGCGAGAGTCGCTCCTCGAATCGGTTCTTTCCTAAAACCGTCATTATCGGCTGGTTCCCCACCCCCTCCTTTTCCGGGCGGTACTCCGTGCGCCTTGACAAAGCATCCAGTTTTCCATTCTGGGACCCGGGGCGGTAGTATACCCTAAAGTCGATTCCTGCCAGTTCCTGGGCCCACTGCACTTGACGTCGGTTTAGCGCTTTCGTCGTTGTGAAGCATTCCAGGTTTCAGTGATCTGAGTAGACTTGTACCTGGTGAGCCGCTCCCTCGCAGTACCTTCGCCAATGCTTGAAGGCGTAGATGATTGCCAGTAATTCTTTGTTGTGGATTTCGTAATTGATTTCCACTGGCTGGAACTTTCGCGAGTGGAAGGCCACTGGGTGCAGGCGTCAGTCTTGGTCTCTTTGCGATAGGACCGCTCCGATGGCGAAGTCAGAGGCGTCCGTCTCGATGATCACTGGTTGCTGGGCATCGAAGTGCGCCAGGATCGGGGCGGTGGTGAAACGGGCTTTCAACCGTTGGAAAGCTGACTCTGCCTCTGGGTTCCAAGCCCACTTCTTTCCTGCTTTCTTCTTAGTTAACTCGGTCAATGGTCGGGCTATTTTGGAGTAGTCCTTGATGAACCGTCGATAGAAGTTGGCGAAGCCTAGGAATGATTGGACCTCCATCAGGGATGTCGGTGTTTTCCAGCTTAGCACCGTGTCCACCTTTGCTGTTGATATTTTAATGCCATCCCTCCCGATCACATATCCTAAGAATTCCACCTGATCTGTCTTCCAAACACATTTTTCCGGTGCCACTGCCAGACCGTTCTGTTGTAGCCTTCGGAGTACCTCACTGACCAACCTATCGTGTTTCCTCTCCTCCTTGGCGTAGATGAGGATGTCGTCCATGTACGCCAGGACTCCCACATCCAGCAAATCTGACAGTGTGTGGTTCATCATATCCTGGAATGTCGACGGTGCGTTGGTGAGCCCGAACGGAATGACCTGGAATTTGAAGAGGCTGTAGCGAGTTCGGAAGGCCGTTTTCCATTCGTCTCCTTCCCGCATTCGGATCAGGTTGAATCCATTCTTTAGGTCCAACTTAGTGAACCATTTCGCCCCCTGGACTCTGTCTTGTAGTTCTTGCATTAACGGGAGTGGGTATCGATTAGGGATGGTGACGGCGTTTTGTCCTTGATAGTTGACACACAACCGTAGTCCTCGGCCATTGGGTTTTGGAACGAACAGGATTGGCGATCCAGCCGCCGAGGTCGATCTCCATATCTTTCCTGTTTTTTCCATCTCTTTTAGCCATTCCCTCAGGGTCTGGAGCTCTACCTCTGAGAGTGGATAGAGGGGTCCCCAGGATGGGGCCGTTCCTTCCTTCAGTTCGATTTTGCAGTCGTACGAGCGATGTTCTGGGAGCGTGTCGGCCTCTTCTTTTCCCATTATCCCTAGGTATTGTCGGAATTCCAGGGGTACGTTGCTTAGTGGGTCATCAGAAACCGTCGATATGTGGCCCAAGGTGCCGGCTTCGGGGTTTGTTGCCACTGATTCATCCCGCGAGAGCGAGAATTCAGCCATCTCGTATTTGGTGCACTTCTCCAGACAGCTCGGACTGTTGAACCTTACCTCCTCTGATGACCAGGTTCCTTGTGGGGGATGCTCCTCGATCCAGCTGAACGGGAGAAAGATGTCGACCGCTTCCTCCATTGGTGACATCACGAATCGTTCCTTTGAGAAGTGCTTCTGGTGATGTAGGCGCAGCGTTTTGGTACGGTTTTTCCCTGCGTCCATTACTTCCTGTCTGGTGAAGCTCACAATCTTGGGGCCCCCTTCACAAGTTTTGAATGGAATTCCCAGTTTTTGGACTGTCTGTTGGTTTATCAGGGGTATTGAACACCCCATATCCAAGAGCACCTGCACCGGATGTTGCTGATCCTGGTGGTGTAGGATCATTCAGATGATGGGTCTCTCGCTATTCCTTTTTTTTTCTGAACCGGATGTCGCGGGTTCCCGTTTCCTCTTTGTCATGCCGCAAATTATGTGCTTAACCTGCTTCTGAGGCCGAGACAGGTTCCTTAAAAATCCGACCCGTCTTCCTCCTCCCATATCGGGATATCGGTGTCCCTTGTGACAACCGTGCCCACTTTCTGTTGTTTGGCGGGTCGTGGTTCCGCTTCTTCTTCATCCCGTTTTCGCTTGGTTGGCGGTATCTGGGTTTCCTTGGTCACCGCCGCTACCTTCCAGGGGGCTTTGGGAAGCGCAGTACCCGCCGCCGTGGTGAAAGCATAGCAATCGAAGGTTCGGTGGCCTGGTCGGCCGCAGCGCCAGCAGTTTTCTCAGTCCTTTTTGTGAGCGTCAATCTCCCCTTGGGGTACTCCCTTTAACGCTTCTGCCGTGTTCTGCCATCCTTCCCGGGTCTGGTGTTTTTCCCTTTTTCCCCGCGATTCCCCACCCTTTCGGGTATTGTCAGAGTTCCCCTTGTTCTGACTGTCCTTTTTCTTGTCATTGGCCTGGGTTGTCCTGCTGTTCTCCCTGGCTTTTTCCAGGGCCTTCATCCGTTCCACCTGTTGTCCTGCTTGGTAGGTGGCGGCTAGGAATCCCTCATCGTCTGCGAATTCCCCCAGAAAGTGGGCGAAGCGCATTCGCAGGATTTCCGATGTCATGGCCAGGTCCACTTTCTCTCGCAAGCCTTCCCCCGTTGCCCGGGCGTAGTTGTTAAGCGCCCTGAACTCTGTGAAGTATGCTCGGATATCGCCGGTATACTTCAGTTGCCCTAGCTTGATCTGGGCGTCCGCTGCTTCTCGCTGTTTTCTCGTACTCAGCCCGAATAGCGGCGGAGTAATTGACCCAAGTGTCCTCTTCTCCCAGAGTGTCGTATCTGTGTAAGTCCCAGGCTTTGGCCGTTCCCGTGAGTCAGGTTCCCAGCCACGCAATCTTTTACCCATCGTCGGTTTCCGGGTAGAAACTCAGGTACTTTGTCACTGATTTCCACCAGGTGTTGAAGGACGTGGATAACTTCCCATCAAACGTCTCCGGGTTTTCCATCTTTAGTCGAGCGGTACGAGGTCGATCTGGCCTGGGTCCTTCTGCTGCCCTGGCTGCCGCGACTCCTTCTGCTACCAGACGCACAAGATCTTGTGTAGTGATCTGGGGCCCTGGATTCTTAGGTGGAGAGGGAGAGCGGGGTTGCCGGAAGGGCGGACGGGGCGGTCCGGACGGTGGACCTGAGGGGGGTCCCCTTGATGACTGGGGTGGCGTCAAAGGCGGGCTCCCTCCCCGTACTCCCGCTGGTCCGGGTGCTGGCGGCCCTGGGCTTGCGTGTCGCCTGAGTTCCTCCAGACGTTGCCTCAATTCTGGCGTCGTGTGTGGAGGCGGCGCTGGTGGACTGGTCGCGGAGATTGCTGGTTGTCGCAGTCTTCTGGTGGGAGGAGCAGGGGCGAATCGGAGGGGGCTTCGTAGGGCCGGGAGTGGTGGAGGTCCGGTGGGCGCGGTGGCAACGCTGGTGCTAGGTGGCCTAACTGGGCTTCGCCAGTCATGCGAAGGTTCGGGAGAACGGATTCTCGTGGTTGGCGACCCGGGGAGGGGGATCCAGGTGGCTATCCATCGGATTTCGTCCCTTGCCTGCCGCAATTCTCCTTCCATCCTGTTGACTTTCCTTTGGTCGTCCGCAGCCCATAACTCTACGTTACCTTGAAAGGTGACCAGATGCTGGCTCCGGGCTGTGTTGGCTTCCCCAGAAAGGACAGAGCGTTGTTCACCCGGGTGAGCTGCATGGCCTGGCATATCTGCCGCTGGTTGTCTTCTTGGGTCCAGTCCAAGATGGCCTGCCAGACGTTCTGCGCGAGGGTCTGGTAGGCATTTGCAGCATTCGCTAGCTAGCTGCGGACCCATGCCTCGGCTATTTCTTCGTTAGCGTTGACTCGGTCATATACATACCTGGTTCCTTGTAACAGTGTTTGGTAGGCTTCTTCGATTTGAAGCATTCGTTGATCGGTTCGGTCGATCGTGTTACCACATAGCTGGGTGAGCTGTCGTAGGTCATTTTCGGCCTATCGTTGTTGTCGCACCATGCTTCGGAGCCATATGGCCGGGTTGGCCACCTCTATTGCTTGATCGGGAGCGGGGGTTCCGTCAGTGATCTGGGGCAGATCTTGGGGCGCTTCCAGCCGGAGCATGTTGAAGTCGGAGGTGGAAGACATTCTTTGTAAGGTTCAAAAAGGTTTGTTGTTTTTTAGTGGAGGTTGAGGAAGTCTCCGGTGTAGATAGTCTCGTCATCATTGAAGTAGTAATCGGTGAGATTCCAGAGCTCGTCTTCGTTGAACTCGGCGTTCTCGTGGTTGCGGGCGCAGTTGGACCAGTATTGCGTATAACAGTTCCAGGGTTCGTAGTCGCCTTCTTGGTAAGCCTGGGGGATAGGACCGTCGTTGTATTCGTCCCACCGTTCGTAGTTGGCTAGTTCGCTGTCGATTGACTGAAAGGTGTAGTTGAAGGAGTATTGGGACTTAGGTTCCAAGAAGGTAGATAGTTCGAGTAGATAAAGGTGTTCTTCGAAGTAGGTCATTAAAAGTAGGATGATTTTGAGATTAAGATTATAGTGTGACACTGGGGTTGTAACGTAACCGGAGTGTAGAGAGAATCAAAGGTAATCAGGCTACTTTTGATAATTCACAACGGAATAATCTTAGATTTTGTGTGTGGGTTCGGTGGTAGTGTTGATGAGGATGTTTGTGCTGATTTCTCTTCTGTCGAGGCAAGAAAATCTCTTTCTTTTTATTTCCGGAGAGTTGACGTGAGATCTGATGATTTTGAAGCATGAGAAGCGATGACTCGGGTTTGGATTCCCCCGAGGTGCATGACCTCGTGGGAGGTTCATTGGTCCTGGTCGGTCGTAGATAAGGGGAGATGAGTTCTCTATGCAACCGAGCGGGGGACCTTGCTCCAGACTCGTACGTGGCCTCTCCCTTCAGGGACCCAGACCTCTGCGTACGTGGCCCCTCCCCGCAAGGAGCTGGACCAGCGTCTGCCAAGGTGCGCTTGTTTTGCACTTCGACCCCTCATCTCCGGAGTTACTCCTTACGCCCGTTCTTACGGCCGTCAGCTAACTCCGGCTCCTTTATCTCCCGCCTAGACTCTAGATCCACAATCTGTCACCCGCTCGTCACGTTATTTCTCCTTGCTACGTACTCTAGATACCCTACTTACTCCTATGGAACATTCAGGTGTAACAGTACTCCCGTAGCCTTCGGAGAACTTCTCCGACGATTTTATCGTGCTCCTCAACTGTCTTTGCGTAGAGGAGGAGGTTGTCCATGTAGACGAGAAGTCTGAGATTGAGTATGTCCCGGAAGATATGGTTCATCATATCTTGGAAGGTTGCGGGGGCGTTGCTCAAGCCGAAGGGCATGACGAGAAATTCGAATAGGCCGTACCGAGTGCGAAAGGCAGTTTTCCATTTATCTCCCTCTTTGATCCGGATCAGGTGGAACCCATTCTTTAGGTCCATCTTGTTGAACCATTGGGCTCCCTGAATCCGATCTTGCAGTTCCTGCATTAGAGGGAGGGGGTACCGATTGGGGATCGTGATCCGGTTGATCCCTCGGTAGTCGACGTAGAGTCGAAGGTCACGACCGTTCGGCTTGGGAATGAAGAGGATTGGGGAGCCAGCGCTGGAGCTGGATCGCTGGATCTTCCCGGTCCTCAACATCTCCTTCAGCCACTCGTGGAGGATTTCCAATTCGTGCTCCGAGAGGGGGTAGATCGGTCCCCAGGGGGGTGATTCTCCCGCCCTGAGGTCGATGACGTGGTCGTAGGAGCGGTGCTCCGCAAGCACGTCAGCGGTGTCTTTTCCCATGATTCCGAGAAACTGCGGAAATTCTTCCAGTACCTGCTCCAGTGACTCGTTGGCCGTCAAGTCTACGGCGGAGACATATCCGATGAACCTAGCCTCGGGGCGAGACAAAATAGAGTCGTCGAGGCTCAGGGAGAATTCCCGGACTGCGGTTCTGGTGCAGAGGTCCAGGCAGGCGGGGGAGCTGAATCAGAGCTCAGGTGAATCCCAGGCACCTTGCGGGGGGTGCTTGGCAATCCACCAGAAGGGGAGGAACACGTCCACCTCAGGTTCCAGAGGGGATACCTCGAAGACTTCCTGGGTGTAGTGCTTCCGGTGTTGTAGGAGGATGGGCTTAGTATATTCGTGCCCAGCTCCTGGCACGATATCGCCAGTGAAGTTGCGGATGACGATATCGGTTTGGTGGGGAAGGCACGGGATACCCATCTTGTCAACAAAGGACTTCCTGATAAGTGCGGTTGAACATCCCGTGTCGAGGAGGGCGTAGATGGTGGGCTCTTTTTTGTTCCAATGGACCACCATCTTCACGATCGGTCGGTTGCCACATAGTGGTTTCTCGGTGGTATTGACGGGCACGGCCGGCTTACTGGGAGCCAGCTTTCTTCGTTGTCTATCCTTGGACGTCCCAGCACTTGGTTCGTCTGGACCCTTCCGTTTCCGAGATATTCCACAAACTATAGTAAAGGCCTCAGGGTGCGGCATGCCCTGACCTTTTAAAAATCCGCCTCATCCGATGAGTCAACCCAGAAGGGGCCTTCTCCCATGTCCGAGTCGTCCGTTTTGGTGGCGGAGACTTTGGCTTGCTTCGGAGCGGGGGATTCGGTTGTAGGGGCGTCGTCCGTTGTGCGCTTCCTTTTTCCTGGGCTGGACGCCGACGCCGTGGTACCCTTGGTAGGGAGAGGGGTACCTTTCTTTGTTGCCTTGGCATAGCATTCGGTGGTGTGGTGACTTTTATCGCCACACCGCCTGCAACCGCTTTGGTTGTCCTTTTTGTGCGAGTCAATCTCCGCTTGGTCGACTCCTGCCAAAGCAGCACGGGCGTTCTCCCATTCCCTTTCTTTTCCTGACCTTGCGGTCTGACCACCCGAGTCAGTCTTTCCTGACTGCTTGTGGTCTACCTCTTTTCTGCTGGTGTTCCCGGGCTTTCCTGACCTTTCGGTCTTCCCAGGGCCCTTCCCGAAGCCCTGAGCATCCTTGTTTCCCCCACTCTCCTGCCGCCGCCGAGCTGCCTCCAGTCTCTTCCTCTTCTCCACATGGATTCCTGCCTCGTAGGTGGCAGTCATGAAATCCCCGTCTTTGTGGAAGTCGAAGGCGTTGTGGGCGAAGCGCATGTCCAGTATATCGCTGGGCATTGCGTGGTCGATATTTTCCTGGAGGCTTTCTCCCGTGACCCCTGCGTAGATATTCAGGGCCCGGAACTCGACGAAGAAGGCCTTGATGTCTCCTTTGTAGCGGAGTTGGCCGATCTTCTCGCGGGCATTGGTGGCTTCCCGTGAGTCCCGGAAGTCTGTCTGGATTGCCTCCGAATAGGGTCCTCAGGTGTCTCCGGTTCTTCGGGTGATTTTTTGGCAGTGGAGGTGCCAGGCTTTCGCGGTGCCTGTCAACCGGGTCCCGACCCAGGTGATCTTCTGAGCCTCCGACGTCCCTGGGTAGAAGCTGAGGTAGTCTTTTACTGACTCCCACCAGGTATTGAACGGCGTTGTGGGCTTGCCGTCATACTCCGATGGGTTCTCCATTTTTAGTCGGGGTGCGTGGACCGCCTCAGGTCTCTGTGGCTGGGGGCCCGCTGCTGTCTGAGCTGCCCGGATTCCTTCTCTGATTATGCGAGCGAGTCTTTCGGGGGTGAACTCATCGTCATCATCGTTTTCTCCTTCCTTTTTACCCTTCCCTTGGTCTGTTTTACAGGTCGGGGGTCCAGGTGTGGAGTAGAGGTCGGCGTCGTCGTGGTCGCCATTCTCGGACGGCTTGCTGGAAACCAGGGAGACCTTTGGTGGTCATGGTGGTGGCCCAGTACCTTCAGACCCCCCAGCAGCAAACACAGGTTGTTCCAGAATGGCGGGAGGTCAGATGGTCCGGCGGGCAGTTTGGAGGTAGGTTGGTTTCCGAGCTTTGAGCTCTTCAGCCTTTTTGCGGATGGCCGCGAGGTCGGCCTTGATTGCAGCATTGTCGGCTGCCAATTTCTCGGTGGTGGCTTGTTGTGTAGCAGCCCATTGTTCCACGTTGTGGTTGAAGTTGGCTAGTTCCTGATGCCTTTGCCCGTCGGCAGTCTGGATGAAGGCAAGGGTGTCGTTAAGCCTGGCAATCTGGAGGCCTCGCTGGTGGTCAGCCATGGTGGTCTCCGCATTTTTCTCCACGATCGTCTGCCAGACATGTGCGGTGAACTGCTGCAAAGCATTGGCGGTCCGCATCAGCTCTGTCTGAATCTATTTGTGGGACGCCGTGGAGTCGGCCTCCTGCTGGGAGTACAGGTATTGCACTGCCTCGCAGAGGACATGGTAGATGCACTCGATCTCGATGACCTCGAGGTCAGTTCGATCGAACTTGTCGCCCAGGGCTCGCTTGAGTTCCCTGACGTCTCGGTGGGCCTGTCGCTGTTGCTGAACTAGCAGACGGACCCAGGCGGCGGGCTGCTGGATCTCGACGGTATCGAGGGAGGGTCGAATACCCTGGTAGATCTCGATCGCCGTTTGGGGTTGCTCGATCCGTAGCATGTCGACGTTCGTGGACGCGGCTGCAGGGGTCGAGGGGGTCGTCATTGTGAGGGATGAAAAGTAAGGTGACTAATCCCTTAGATTATAGTGTGAGCCTGGGGTGTAGGAGTACACGGCAGGGGAGGTAAATCGAGAAGAAGTAGAGGTAGGTAGAAGAGTCAGGTTTCTTTTCGATGTTCACAGTGGAATAATCTAAGGTTTGTTGTTCGGGGTAGTGGTGTTCATCTGGGTCTGATGACGAGCTTTCTTGCCGCGCTGGGAGTTCGGATATATATGACGAAGAAGGTAGTCAGGTGATCTCTCTTCGTGCGCTGCTGGAGGGCGGCGTCCAAGGGCGAGTTCGTGCGCGGGGTGGAGAGGCCCGTTTGCACAGATCCCTTCCTCATGAGTCATGGCTGTTGCCTAGCTGAGGGGGGCGCGTACGCTCGCCGCCACATGAGGGGCGTGGGTGAATACACAGAGCTGATTGGTCCTGGTCAGTGATAGCGACAAGGATGCGTAGGTAGTTAGCTGTTTTCATGCAGAGGGATGTGGGGACCGCATATTGGCGCACAGGGGAAGACCCGTGGGATAATGCCTCAGCACACATGTGTTCTGCAATCTAGCCCTCGTTGCGTCTCCGGAGTTAAGATAGCGTACGTCCGTTAAGGCCGTAGTCCTTAACCCTGTACCTTTATCTCTCGCCTAGACTCTCTCAGCCCTGCGTATACGTCATGCTCGCGTAGGGCGTGCTTATGACCCGTGAGGGTGTGTGTTCGTCAGAGATAGCACTCGTGGCTGTTTCGTCCGTGGCAACTGCGTACGGCACCCTGCCCACACCAGCCCCTCACCGGAGTACATTGCAGACCCCCTCGCGGCTATCCGACACACCCATGCCATGCGCTTGACTATGTAGTCGTCGCTCTCGGCCCGAGTGTTACACTGACTTCCCAACACGTGACTACGTACCATATACTCCTATTGTCAT
>Ga0307508_10004843_pt1 | contig 12964 bp, 12 predicted proteins | sample 9_EM_MG_FD_203089 | JGI IMG/M metagenome (GOLD analysis project Ga0307508, IMG submission 203089) | Populus trichocarpa ectomycorrhiza microbial communities from riparian zone in the Pacific Northwest, United States - 9_EM | ecosystem: Host-associated > Plants > Roots > Unclassified | place... | reverse complement strand
GGAGAATTGGAAGTTGCCTCTTGCAATTTTTAGCTTCCAAATCAACCCATAGATTCTTCTATCGTTCAACCAAATCTCTTTGAAGAAGCACATTAATGGTTGATGATGATTTTCAATCACACTACACATGACGAAGTGTAAAGCATGAATTGAAAAAACATTTAAAATTTAATATAATAATTTTCACAATACTTTTCATTTGAAAATTATTAAAATAATATTTTTTATTTTTTAAAATTTATTTTTGATATTAACAAATCAAAACAATCTAAAAATACTAAAACAAATTAATTTCAAGTAAATTAAAAAAAATTCAAACCTCTTTTAAAAATACTTTTAAAACATAAAAACAAGCATACTCTAAAATCAGTGAATGATTGTTCATATAAACAACAAAAAAAAAATCACATGTTCGGGCTAAGCGGGGAACATTGTTTGCATTAAAAAAAAATAGAAAGTTTTCGTATTAGTTAAAACTAAATTATTTACTTGTGCTACGCTGAACGTAAAAAAATATTCAGATATTGCTAATGTTTATTTTTGTAGTGGAAAAAAAATTAAATTGTATGAGGGTTGACCCGATGTAACCTGGTTGAATAGACGGGTTCAAAAACAATCCATACAACTCGTAAAAACATAGTTTAATTAAAAAAATCAAGATGACATATTTTTTTAATATTATGATAACAACATATTGGATTGATTTGGGTCAACCCGGGTTAATATGTTAAATTCAAGACCCGAGTTATGAGACTATAAAAACACCATAAAAGGCATATCAAAATAAATTATGAAATCTAATTCTCAATCAAACAAATGTTAAATGATGAAATTAAAAAAAAAACCAATTAAAAAATGACTTAAAAAGCGATATGAATTAACCAGAACTTGCAACTCGGGTCATAAGACCAAAATAATCCCATGAAAAGCAAATCGATTGAAAAAATCAATTAAGAAAATAATATACAAAACAACCTAAGTCAATCTGTCAAACTCATAACCCGGGTCATCAGACCAAGATAATGACTTATGGTTGTCAGCATTGCACCTAGAAGAACTAGCAGCAATCATGTTCTCATAACTGCAATAAACTTTCCCCTAGACATCTACATAAATTGACGAATAAAAAATTAAATGATTCTTATTTATATATATATATAAAAACTCAGCAGCACCTCCTCTATATGGGAGAATACCTAAAAATTTTAAACCTAGAAATACACAACATATATATCACGAACCAGTTGATTTTATTACATTTCTTCTAACAATTTAGCATAATTCAATTTCATAGAAAATTTTTATTTTATACATTATAATATTTTTAATCCTAAATTTACAAAAAAACAAATATGCTAAATTTGCAAAAAATAAATGAAATTGAACAATAAAATTTTAAAAAAACAACTAAAATTCAACAGAATAATGCAAAATTATTACAATAACAACTAAAATTCAACACAATTATTTCTAAGTGATAACATTTTTAATCCTAAATTGTAATTTTTTTTCTAAATGGAATAAATACAAAATAATAATTAAAATTAATCCTACACATTTATTTGAAATTGAACAACAAATAAAAAAAATATAACTAAAATTCAACAAAATAATGCAAAAATTATTTCAATAACAACTAAAATTCAACACATTTATTAATTCATAAAATTAGTAAACGCACAAAATTGAACAAAAATAATGACAAAAAAAAACAAAACTTATGCGAAAAAAAACCACAAAAGGAAGAAAAAGGAATGAAAAATTCTTACCTTAATGGCGTGCTTAATTTCAGATGATAAAAAACCAAAAGAGAAGAAAAGTGATTGTAAATCTAAAAAGTAAGAAAAATAAGAAGAAAAATGAAAAAAAGGCAACATACCTGAGGATGAGAAGAGAAGAGAATGCTTGATTTCGGCTGAGAAAGAGAGAGAAATGACTTTGTGAGAGAAGAAGAAAGAAGAAGACGAAGCCCTGTCTGTACTGATTCTGGTCTTTTAATTTAGTTTTACCAACAAAATTATTGATAAAACATAAAATATTAATATTTTTAATATTTCAATCGATGATCCCATTTGTAAAGTTAAATTGAAATTTAATGATATTGGTATCTGGGTGTTTTTTAACAACGGAATCATAGATGAAAAATTAAATATTATTATTTTTAATTTTTTTTTGTGATTCCGTTTGAAAGTCAAATGGAAATTTTTAACTTGCACAAAAATCTTCAAAAAGCCCTCTAATATTACCGATGTCTTTTCATTCTATTAGTGATGCCATTGGGGAAAAAATGAACAGTCAAAAGAACATTAATTATTAGCGCATTGAGAAGTGAACAATTCTCATAGTCACTGAAATATACCGACGGGCACATTCCGTTGGTATACCTATATGTGATAAACACCCTGAACAATGTCACAGAGAAGGGAAACAGTTCTCATAGTAATTGAAATATACCGATAGACATATTTGTCGGTATTTCTATTAATACAAAACAATGTCTGATGCCAAATTATATATGTATTCCCTATCTATCCATCATGCAAATACTTAAATTTATAGCTGCACACACAATACAATAACATCGATTTATATCATAACAACAAAATAAATATTTCATTGTCATTCAATAATAAATTAACATTATTGTCATTGCATTGAAGTGAATTTTATCTATAAATATTATATTATAGTTTATGGCATTACACAGACATTTTATGCAAATTAATCAGAATTGTCTTCTTCTTTGTCAATTGACTCGTCCTATCTTCATCACAATCTTTTACATTGATTTCGTCGCTATCATCTTCATCGACTTGTGTATATCCACCGGAGTTCAAAATATCATTCAACTCCTCAACGTTAACATCAGCAAAAATATTTTCGGCGATGCAAAAATTTGAATTTTCTTGTAACTCATTAGATGGAGCAACTCGATATAGATCAACTAACTCACCAAGTTGAAAGACATCATCTCCCACAGTTAATTCATCATTGTCATCCTGAACAACCTGGACACGACCCTTGGGTTTGGTTTTCACTACGAATAATCAATCAACTCTTGAACGATCCTTTCTAAAGGAATAAGTGTATGTGTGTGTGTGTGTAATAAACTTTTTGGCATTGCTTAGAAAACAAAGACATCATCAACGGTGTAGAGTCTAGTCTTTGAATTAATTTCGACCAAACCATGATGGAGATCTACTCTAATTCCTCTATCATTGGTGTCATACCAATAACATTTGAATAAAAATACTTTATTTTGCTCTCTATGATATTGCAATTCAATGACCTCTTCGAACTTCCCATAGTAGTCAACTTTAAACTCATTAGAAGTCGATCCTTTAACATAAACTTTATTGTTATATGTGTTTCTACTTTGTTCATATTCTTCAATATGAAACACATGTCTATTGATAAAATACTCGTTATAGCACTTTATCTTTCTTTTAGGACTTAGACTTAGTAAAGACAAAGTAACATTAGCATTTTCTCTTAATTGATAAACCTGGTACATGAAGTACAACCATGAATAGTTAACTAGAAATGTATGATGAAGCAAGACAAAAAATTCAATCTAAAAAAAAATAGAAAATAACGACACCCTATAATGCTCTCAACTAATATAACAAATATCACGACTGAGGAATCGGATTTACTGTCTCGATCTAATAAGAAAGTCAAAATAGGAGATAACATTAGCCTGAATATGGATGCTAATGGATGGAATTCATAACAAGGAGTAGCTGGAGGAGTGAGTTACAAAGATTCTCTACTTAGTTCTTCTTATTTACCCCAAGATATGAGTGTAGAGGCGACAATCGAGGAGTGCATCTCTGAGGATGAGGAGGATGAAGAGGACTGCCCAGTGATTAAACTTTCAGTTAAGGAGAATAAGAGAATTAGGTCCCTATAGAGGCAAACCATGATTGTTAAAGTAATGGGAAAAAGGGTGTATATGTATTTTGGATTAAGCGACTGAAGACCTTGTAGAAAATACAAACAGATATGGAATTAGTCGACTTAGGGAATGATTTTTTCCTCGCTAAGTTTACTAATTAGGTTGACAAAAAGCATGCACTATATAATGGTCATTGGATGATTGTTGGCCATTATCTAATAGTTAGAACGTGGAATCCAAATTTTAATCCCTATGAGGCAAAGATCAACAAAGTTGCTTTATAGGTTAGATTACCAGACTTAGTGATGGAGTATTATGATAACTCGGTCTTATGGATTATAAGAAACAAAATTGGAAAAACATTGAAGGTTGACATAGCCATTTCAATCAGCATAAGGGGAAATTACGTAAGAATTTACATGGAAGTAGACCTTACTAAACCTCTACTGGCCAAATTCAAACTACAAAGAAGAGTCAGACGAATCATGTATGAGGGGCTCCACCTAATCTGTTTCCATTGTGGCCAATATGGTCACAAGCAGAAGACATGTCCATACTCAAAGATGAAGGTACATGATAGAAGATATGCTAATATTTTATTAGGTAGGAATACCAAACAATGCCCAAGAATAGAGAGCCCAATCTTAGAAGTTGATCCAGTTACAAGACTAGAGATCATAAAGAACTATGGTGACTAGATGATAGCACAGCGGAAAAGACGACATCAAAATAAAAAAGGAGTAGTTATGGAGGCGACAAAGAAATATGATGAAGGGCGACGTTACCCCGTGAGTTAAGGAATTAATTCAGTTCCTACAGTTACGAATGCTAGCCAACCAAGATCTTTATTTTTTGCAATTTTAAACAACAATTATGGGGATAATAAAAATAGAGGAGGTCTGATTGTTACTACTAAGGAAAGTCATAGAGATGGGACGATGTCTAATAAGGGTAAGAATGTGGTTATAAACTTAGACAATGAGGCAAAAAAAAAAAAAAAACCTTTTATGTCCCAAGCCAAAGGTGACACTCTGAAGTAGAGGGGAATTATAGGTCTAAGGCCCTAGAGAAAAACAATTTGTCTTATTCTAGAAGTAATGCAGATAGTCCTTCTATGAGTGGGACGGTAAAGACACGAATTAGCCTAAAAAACATTAAACAACTTGAGAGTTCGAACGAGACTTATGAGAAAACAACAGGTATGGTTGTAAGTGTCCTCCTTAATGTTTCAACTCATATTCCAAGTGGGATGCCAAGCTATTTCTAGTGTGAGATTCGAAGAGAAGAAAGAATTACACTACTTCCCCACAGTGATGATATGGCTACCAGTAAGTCAGATCCAACTCTACCTCAGCAAGCCTGTGATGAGTCCAAAGCTACTGATCCCTCAGATAATGTGGTCTTGATAGAGGATGATAGTACTAAGGAAAAGGAGGATATTGTCTATAACGATAGTAATTTTCCTGAAGAGGAAAAGATGGTTGAGGATGGAGCTTTCCAATTAGTATGAAGATGCTTCCCAAGGATCTTAAGTTCCTTTCTCTTTTTACTTAATTTTATGGGTTTTGTGTTTTGGAATTGTAGAGGAGCAGGTAATTCAAAATTTAGTGCAATAGTGCATGATACAAAAAACATTTATGATTTTGATATTTTAGTTGTGGTAGAACCAAAGGTGAGTGGGGTAATTGCAGATAGAATTGTTGATAAATTAAAGTTTAATTATAGTTATATAGTTGAGGCTTAAGGTATATCTGGGGGGATCTGGCTACTTTGGAATAATAATAAGTTTGATATTAACATTCTCAGCTTGTCCATTCATTATATTCATGGTGTTGTTGATGAGGGTAAAGATTATGCCTAGCTATTTACTGTTGTTTATGCCAATCATAATGCATTAAAAAAAAACAATGTTTTAAGGAAGTGGCTATCCTGATAAGACATATTGTCCAACATTGGTTGGTATTGGGAGACTTTAATGACATCTTCTTAGCTTCTGAGAAGGTAAGAGGGGTAGAAATAGATTTGGGAGATGGGTGCAAGATTGTAGGTTGATAGATTTAAGGAGTTATGGTCATAAATTCACTTGGAGATGAGCTAAGGGTTTTGGAAGGGTGTGTGAGAGATTAGATAGAGGTTTTGAGAATCACCAATGGAGGATAAAATTTCAAAAAGCTAAAGTCAGAGTGTTACCTAGAATTCGATCTGATCACCACCCTATTTTAGTGGAATTGGTAGATCACTATCACAGACAACATAATGCCAGGTTGTTTCGTTTTGAGGCAGCTTGGGTAAGTCATGAGCATTTGGCAGATTTTATTAAGAGTAACTAGGAGGATAAGAGGTATTTAAAGGATAATTTGGATTCTTTAACTATCTAGTTGAAAGACTAAAACAAATCAGTCTTTGGTAATATTTTTCAAAGAAAGCGTAAAGTTATGTGCTAGACTTAATAGGATCCAAAAATATCTACTAGAGTATAATAATAAATTTCTAATTAAATTAGAGAAAGAGTTATCCACGGAATACTATCAGATTACCAGGCAGGAGGAAATTCATTGGTTTAAGAAGTTAAGATGCAAATGGATTGTTTTTGGAGACAAAAACTCATCCTATTTCCATACCAAGACTCACCAGAGGCAAAGGAATAAGATCAGAATGCTGAAAAATGATAACAATATTTGGGTGAAGGATGAAGACTCATTAAGGATTATGGCCAGTTTGTTTTTTTAGAACTTATTTCGAAGTGAGAATTCAGTGGTTCAAGGTGATCGGTTTCAGAACAATTTCCTAGAGATTGATCCAGCTCACTTAAGTATGTTATCAGAGCCGATATCTGATGAGTAGGTTAAAGTTGTAATCTTTAACATAAAGTCTTATTCTGCACTTGGACCAGATGGTTTCCAACCTTTTTTCTATCAATCTCAGTAGTCAGTAGTAGGAAAATTAGTGTATGAGTTTATCATAAACATTTTTTATGAGAAATCTGAAGTAGCGGAGGTGAATCAAACTCATTTGGTTCTTATTTCAAAAGTGAATGCTCTAGAATATCTTTACCAATTTAGACCAATTGGCCTATGCAATGTCAATTTCAAGATTGTGACTAAGATTCTTGTCAAAAAACTTAAATTGATAATGCCAAAGCTGATTAGTGAGTCCTATAGTAGTTATTCCAGGAAGAAACATCATAGATAATTTCATAGTGACCTAGGAGATTATGCATTCCATGAGACAAATGAAAGGGAGAAAGGGTATATTGGCTATCAAAGTGGATATGGAAAAGGCCTACGATAGATTACAATGGGATTTCATTAGAGATACTTTTACTGAGGCAAAATTGCCAACTAATATGGTTACCTTGATAATGAAATGTATAGAATCAACTTCTATCAATGTTCTATGAAATGGTAAATCTACAGTGGATTTTAGACCATCTCAAATCATAAGACAAGGGGACCTATTATCCCCTTATATTTTTGTTTTATGCCTTGAACGATTATCACATCTTATTTCCAAGGAGTTTGAACAGGGCAGTTGGCGTCTTTTCAGAATCAAAAGAATTGGTCCTATTATCTCTCATCTATATTTTGCCGATGATATGCTATTATTTGCAGAAGCCAATATTGATCAAATGGATAGGATTTTGGGTTGTCTCGAATCCTTCTGTAAATTTTCAAGCTAGAGGGTGAACATGGCTAAGACCAAAATCTTCTTCTCAAAGAATGTCTCTCAAGCTCTAACCAATAACATTAGCAGGAATAATGACTTCAAGACTACAAAAGACTTGGGGAAGTATCTTGGTGTTCCACTCCTGCATCAAAGGGTCACGAAGCAGACCTATAAGTATATTATCAAAAACTTGTAAAGTAAACTAGTTGGGTGGAAAGCAAATAGTTTCTCTTGCAAGGAAGATTACCTTATGTAAGGCAGTGCTCTCCTCGGTTCCTCTTTATCTTATACAATCATCATTGCTCCTAAAAAGCATTTGTTATGATATTGAGAAATTGTGTAGAAGATTCATATGGGGATAAAATGATGGGAGAGATAAGGTTCATTTGGTAAATTAAAAGACTATGTGTTAGCCTAAGGAAATAAGGGGTTTGGGTTTGAGGAAAATGGATAACATGAACAGGACCTTCATTATGAAACTGGTTTGGGGAGTTTTTCATAATAGTGAGAGCTTATGGGTTCGGGTTTTAAGGTCTAAATATGTTAAAGAACATAGGCTAGTTCCATATCCTCAAGCTAAGCAAAGAGACTCAATATTGTGGAAGGGTATTTCCAAAGTGTGGCTTTTGGTCACTCAAAGTGTAAACTGGGCATTGGGATGCGGAAGCAAGGTGTTGTTTTGGAGGGATTCCTGGTTGAAGGGTATGGCCCTTTGAATCTATTTAATACTTAGAATATTCCTGAGGATCTGATGAAATGTTTAGTGGCTGATATAATAGATGATAGAGGCCAATGGCAGTGGGAAACATTTGCTCACTTTCTTCGAATCCAGATGATTATGATCTTGGCAGGTGATAATCGTCCTACATCTCAGATGAGGGGAGATAAAGCTTACTCGAGGCATTCAATAGGCGGTCATTTCTCATTAAAATCAGCCTATCTGATTCAAGAAGAAAGTAGAGCTACTCAACAACAACATGGCCCTTTGTGGAATATCATCTGACAATGGAAGGGTTTAGAAAGGGTGAAAATCTTTCTTTGGACAATCACTCATGAGGCTATCTTGACAAATGAGGTTAGATGGAGAAGGAAAATCATTATTGACCCCTTGTTCTTGTCATTGTTTGACATAGATTGAAACAATCATCCATGCTCTCCGAGACTACCCAAAAGCACGTGGGGTTTAGGACAAAATTGTTGAAGTTGCAGTTCAACAGGCTTTTTACTCCCTTAACTGGTATTCTTGGCTAATTAATAACTTACGAGCTAACCATTTGAGCTTTAAAAGAAATTTTTTGGGGCTTGAATTCAGCATTGCCTTGTGGCAAATATGGAAGGAGAGAAACCAATGCATTTTTAGTTCTTCTGATTCCTCTTCCACCAGTTCTGTTTAAGTGATCATGAGGCTTATTAATGATATCATTCAATCTATGTTTGTTGAATCTTAATACAAAGTAAATATCAAACATATAGTTTCTATAGGGTGGAGATACCCTCCAATAGAATGGGTGAAGAGTAAAATGGATGGTTGTAGCAAAGGAAATCCAGGGGTGGCTGGAGTTGGTGGAGTCATTAAGGATGCTATGGGAAGATGGATTGTAGGTTTTGCTCTTAATATCAGGATTTGCAAGTTAGTAGGTGCTGAATTATGGGCAATTACCAATGGCTTGAAGTTAGCTTGGTCTAAAGGTTTTCACAAAATTATTTTGGAATCTGATTCGACCTTGGCGGTTGAATTAATCACTAAGGATAAGTTTATCACTAACAAAAATTATAATCTAATCATGCAGGCTAGAGATTTATTAGCAAAAGACTAAGATCTGCAGGTGTTCTATGTCTACAGAGAAGTAAATTCAGTGGCAGATTGGCTAGCCAATTATGGTTTAACCAGGAGTTTTCTTTATAGATCTTCTAGTTCCATTAATGACCCTCATGCGGGTCTTTACTGTAGTTTGTACGATGATCTGATTGGATCAACTCTACCTCGATTAATTTAATTATTTAATTAGGTGTTTAGCCCTGATTTTTAATAAAAAAAACTAGAAATATATGATGAAATTTAGTATCTCGAGAGATAAGAATAACTAAATAGTACTTCCAAGTATTCTGAACCATATGAAAATTTTTTCATCTTATAATAAAAAAATTTGGGAGTTAGTCAACTGTGAGTTTTGGAACAGTAAATATTGACGATGTCGCCTACGAGAAATTCAATAATGTATCAATTTATGATATTATATGAGATAAATTGTTTGAAAATAAAGACATGTTAAAAAGTATACTTACTGAATAAAAGGTCTTAGTTCATTGTAGTTAAATAGCACATAATTATGTGGTTGTTTGAATTCTATTTCTGACAAATATCTTCCCCTCATTATTTTTTGGTACGGGTCGTTGATTAGTACTTAAAAGTGCATTTTTATCAAGGTTTTATATCATCATTTTGCACTTGAAGTATCAGTAACTCCTTAACTAGAGCATGTTTTATAATAACATGTCTAATAATATAAGACACATTTAATTTATGGTAAATATTCATCTTAAATACAGGTCTACCACATAAATCAAAGGATTGATTGATGAGTTTAACTACTGAAATTGAGAAGACAAAGAGAACGCTAAGCTTAGAAAAGAGATGCTGGTTTAGTCCAAACTGGAACACTATTCGGTTATTTGATCATAACTAGAGCTATAGACTTGGATTTAGGTCTGGTTTATATGTATGGAAAGCTAAGACATGGGCCTAAAACATTTATGAAGAGTCCAAGATTTAAAAGTGCCATTTTCGAGTTCAAATGGTAGCAACAACGGAAAAGTCGGAATCTGTCCTACAACCCAGACATTGTTCAGTGTTTAGCCCATAACTCGAGTTCTAGAAGTCCAAATACGCCGATTCTTGTTTTGTTGGAAAGCTAAGACAATTTCCCAAAACTTTCATGAAGACTATCTGTTTAAATTTTGATGTTAGCAATGACATTTTGATCAGACAAGAAGATAAGGATTGTCACCAAGTCAAGAAGTGGCCACCCACTCAGCAATTAGTCATCAAATCAATAGTTCCGATTTTTGGCCTATAAAAGTAGGCATTTGCCATGCATTTAGGCATCTTTGTTTTCAGATCAAGATCATTTCCTTACTTGCTTTCTTTCTTTGTAGTTTTAATGTTCTAGTTTGATTTCATGTTATAGTTTCATTATTCTCTTGTTTATGCCTTTCATTTTCTTTACTATACTTATATAATCATGTTCTCCTCTTGTTTATTTATGTTTCTCTTCTTCATTATGTTTAGCTAAGTTTATTATGTCAAGGTGAAAAAGGTTTCACTAATGGTGTTAGGATAAGTATAATATAAACTCAATATGGACTTCAATGATTATATCTTTAACAACTTGCTATTAACATGTCTTATCATTTTTATCTTATTAATTCTTAATACCTTACTTGTTAAATGGTTAATCTAGATTTGTGTTGTATAACACTTGGTACAACAAATGCTTGACACTTTCATAGCCAACCGTATGGTATAACCTACAACTGTGTTATGAAAGGAACTTGATTTGTTGTTAACATAAGTTAGCATCATGAATTCCTGGCAATATTTAAAAGTTTGGTGTTACTTGAATAAGATAATTAATATGATCATATTAATAATTTATAATGAGCTATTAATGACAAATCATTCGATTGAAACCTCCTTTGTGTGTGGTTTCCAGTTAAGCAATAAAAAGAGTTTATATTATACTTATTTGAAATACCATTAGTGGATCTTCTAACCTTGACAACTATTTTTATCATTGTTTAATCTTCACATTAATCTTACATCTCTAAATTCTCTTTAACTCATTATTATTATTATTATTATTATTATTATTATTATTATTATAGTTAACCTCCATGTGGTTCGACCCCAATCTTTCCGGGTTATTTATTACTTCGACACTCCTGCACTTGGGATAAGACATCAATCTTTTGATCATGTCAGTCGTCCAAGATGAGAGAATATTGTCAAGTTCCCATATGAAGGCACTTCCCCACCATTGTCATGCCTTGGAACATGGTTGATTCTTGTTCTCAATTGAAGCTCGAAATTGTACGAGATAAATGTTGAGATCTCTTCAACAATATAGACTTTGCATATCGAAGCCTCAACATATACCTTGTTTTTTACTTTTCTCTTCAGGTTGATCAAAAACCTGCATTAAATTAAATGAATGTTTTGAAATATGCAAAGAAAGACAATAAAATTTTAATTACAATGCATGTGTAATCCCTAACATCTCGAATGGATACATACATCTATATTGGACTAGGCCTCCAACTTTTGCTTCAAAAGGTAAATGTATGGGTAGATACTCCATCAAGTCAAAAAACAATGGAGGGAATATCATATCAAGTTTGCATATTGTTGGAGTACATCACATATCTTATTTGATAATAAATCCCGGTAAGCTAATGAAATGAGTTTTTGCATAAACATGTGGCGGTCATAGCTCTTTATTCCATATAATCTGCAATCCTTTAAATTCATCAATTATTGATATATTCGAGGCATGTCCATCAAGAAAATACAAACTTTTAAGTCGTTGGTAGACAAGTAATTGTGCATTATTGTCTAAGGCAAAACTGGCTTTGAGCTTTGTGACCCGTGACCCAATATAAATCAACTTCATATTTTTACGTGACAAAACAAAGCTATATTTTTACGGTGTTGAAAATATTCTTAAACATGCTTTTTTTCTATGTGCATGACATCAAGGTTATGGTTGAGGAGATTGGTCTTCTAATAAGGAAGCTCCAATAAAATACTTCAGCGGTGCAACATCCCTTTCAACTCTGCCAACAAAGAAGTCCTTTCTGAACTTGTGACCCGTTGGCAAGAATTGCCAGTGGTAGTAAAAAAAGATGCTTAACCGTCATTTGTTAGCGTGAATGTCTTGTTATTTTCCATACAATATAGACATGTTAGTTTTTCATGCATGCTTTAACCAGAAACCATTTCATAAGTTGAAAAATCATTAATAGTCCACATCATCGTTGCTTTCATCAGAAAATTTTGTTTTCTCGATACATCATAAGTCAAACCACATACACATCTTTGGTGGCAAGTTGTAAACCGTGAGTATCATCGGCCAACAAGAATAAGGAGTAGCAAATGACCCGAATCGATTGAATTCGCCTGTACATAACCCAAGACGCACGTTCCTTGTCTCCACTAAAAAATAAGGATGCATATTGTTAAAGTATTACTAGGCTTCACCACTGGAAAGGTGTACCATCACTCCATCCACCGCATCATATGATTGGTGCTATGTCATATGCTTAGCAGTCGTCATGACATGAATAACCTCTGCAGTCTAGGTGTGATTAGAAAGTATCTAAGTTTTCTATGTGCGATAAAAG
>Ga0307508_10004841_pt1 | contig 12972 bp, 12 predicted proteins | sample 9_EM_MG_FD_203089 | JGI IMG/M metagenome (GOLD analysis project Ga0307508, IMG submission 203089) | Populus trichocarpa ectomycorrhiza microbial communities from riparian zone in the Pacific Northwest, United States - 9_EM | ecosystem: Host-associated > Plants > Roots > Unclassified | place... | reverse complement strand
CGGCCGCCTCGCAAGCTTGGGTTTTGGCGAGGTTTTCGCGAGCACCGAAGCGGAGCGTACTTGAGTACGTGAGCATCGGAGCGCCGCGAAAACCTCGCCAAAACCCAAGATCGCGGGACGTGGCCCCAGATGTGACGAATCCTTAGTGCCCGGTAGGACCGCGACGCCCGTGGTTGAGCGATGGCTCCGCGGGCGGCCAGCGCCTCGCTGCCAAAGAAGGCCTCTACTGAGCGAGGTAGCGCAACGGGCGCCCCCGAACTAACCAGGTTCGACGCCGGGCTCGGGCGTCGCGATCGGAGTGCAGATGCGAACGCCACGAGCTCCAGCTCTTTCTCCCCATGGGCCCCAGGCGTGCTTGCGAGACCGGTAGCACCGCAAAGTCCGTGTATTGAGCTCATCGTTGGTCTCATTTCAGCTGGTGACCACGCCGGCTGATCCGGGCTTCTGGCTTCACTGAGCCTTCGGCGCTCCCTCGCCTCCGGCTCGGGCCGTAGGCCTCCGTGGACTTCGTCCAGCAAGCTGGACTTCGTCCACTCCGGCTCGTTTTCGCTGCGGTCCGGTGCTCACGTACCCCACGGACGTTCCGCGGGCGGTGGGCCCGCCCACTTGGTCCTCGCGAAAGCCTCGCCAGAAACCCCGCTTGGCGGGCGGGCGGCTGCGAGATGAGACCAATGGTCAGGTGTATTGAGGGACGGCTCAGGGCCGCGGACGGCGCCCACGCGGCCCAGAAAGCTTTGCTCATGATTGGCAGGGCGGTGCACCGGGCGCCCGGAAACTAACTGGGCTCGACACCGAGCTCGCGCGTCGCTATCGGAGTGCGGATGCACGATTGGGTCCGAACGCGTTTGGCTCAGTTATCGGAGGCCGGCTTGCTCCGCGATCCCGGCGACTCTGAGGTGCGAATCGGCGTTCCAGCGCCGTCCGGTGGCATCTGGCTGGATGCCTGTTCAAATGACTACCTCGGCCTGGGTCGAGCCCCTGTTTCACGTGAAACTTTGGACAGCTTGCAGGGCGCTAGCCCGGGCGCAGCCGCCGCCCGCCTGGTCCAAGGCACTTGCGCGGAGCACATTGCCCTCGAAGCTGAGCTTGCCGAATGGTTAGGCGCCGAGGTCAGCCTTCTTACGACGAGTGCTTTCGCCGCGAACGTGGGGCTCATCCCGGCCCTCGTCGAGTCCGAGTCTCTCATCGTCTCTGATGCTCTGAACCACGCTTCCATCGTAGATGGGTGCCGTCTGGCGCGCGCGCGGGTGGTGGTCACGCCGCATTTGGATTTGAGTGCAGTCGAGGCGGCTTTGAGGCAGCGCTCCGCAAGCGCTCCCGCTTGGGTGGTGACGGAGGCCTTGTTCAGTATGGATGGCGACAGTCCCGATCTCGTCGCGCTCCGCGCCCTCTGCGATCGCTTCGAGGCTGGCCTCGTTGTTGATGAGGCGCACTCTTTGGGTGTGGTGGGACCATCGGGTGGCGGACTCGCCGCCCTCATGCGAGTGCCGGTCGACGTGCTGGTGGCTGGGCTGGGGAAGGCGGTAGGTTCGGTTGGCGGAGTGATTGCCTGCTCGCGCGACCTTCGGACCTGGCTGTGGAATCGCGCCCGGTCGTTCGTGTTCTCGACGGCCCCTTCCCCGTTGCTCTGCAGAGTGACGCTCGCCCAGGCCATGCTCGCGCGCGCTGCCGACTCGGCGCGGGCGCGACTCGAAATCAGGTCAACGGAGCTACGGATCGCATTGGTCTCCAAGGGCCTGGTGCCCGCCTCCATCCTCAGCGGAGGAAGCCGACCCATCGTGCCCGTGCTGTTGGGTTCCAACGAGCGAGCTTTGCGCGCGATGAATGAGTTGCGGAGCCGAGGGATCCTGGTTCAGGCGATTAGGCCGCCAACGGTGCCCGCCGGGGGCGCCAGGCTTCGGCTCACGGTGCACACCGATTGGCCCGACGACGCGGTGTCACGCCTCGTCGACGCCCTGGAGGCTGCATGCGGGTCGTGATCTTGGGGACGGGCACCGATGTCGGCAAGACTTACGTCACCGCCTGCCTAGGGCGCACCTTGCGCGGGCATGGCCTCGAGTCAGTACTCGCGTTGAAGCCCATCGAGAGTGGCGTTGCACCCGGTGACCTGGGCGACGCCGGTATCATCGCGACCGCGGCAGGGCACGAAGCAGTGCTATCCAGCTGGCGTTTTCGGGCCGCCGTCTCTCCCCATCTGGCAGCCCGCGAACAGAACGTGGTGCTCGATTGTGCGGAGATCGGTACCTGGGTCCGCTCGCAAGAAGCGAAACGCAAACCCGACGTCTCGTTGGTGGAGCTTGCCGGCGGCGCGTTCTCGCCGCTGGGAGTTGGCGTCGCCAATGTTGATCTCGCGCTCGCGCTCGAACCGAGTGTTTGGCTCTTGGTTGCCCCGGACTCGTTGGGCGCGCTCCATGACCTGACTGCGACTCTAAGGGCTATGCCACGCGCGCCCGATGCGGTGTTGCTGTCGGCGTGCCGCACGCCAGACCAGAGCTCGGGGACGAACGCCGCGGAGCTGGCGCGGCTGGGTGTCGTCGACGTGCTGGAAGTCGTTGCGGCCGACGCGAACGCTTGCGAGGTAGCCGCCGACTGGCTGCTGCGGCATCAACCATATAAGTCCACTCAAAAATGTTGAGTAGAAAAACGGCCGACGGGCCTAAGTGACGACGCGCCCGCCCTCGATGCGCAGCCGGCGGGCGCCTAGACGCTCGGCCGTTCCGGGGCCGTGCGTGACCGCGACTACCAGCGAGCCACGCGCCACCTCTTCGCGAATCACCGCCTCGAGCCGATCCACGCTCGCTACGTCTAGGCCTGTCCACGGCTCATCGAGCAAGAGCACGCCGGGGTCGTGAACCAGCGAGCGCGCCAAGGCGATGCGCTGACGTTGCCCGCGAGACAGCGTTCCGACCGGTCGGTCTGCGAAAGCTTCCGCGCCGACGCGCTCCACGACGCGTTCGACCTGCATTGGCGCGTTGAGCACGCCGTGAATCTGGGCCACGAGCTCGACGTTGCGACGCCCGGACAGCTCTCGATAGCAGTGCGACTCATGCGCGACCCAGCCGATGTGGCGCCGCGCCTGGGCTTGATCGTCACCAAAGGGCTCGTACCAGACGCTGCCTGCGCTCGGTCGTAAGACGGTGCCCACGATGGCCAAGAGCGTGCTTTTGCCGGCTCCGTTCGGGCCTTCGAGGAACGTGAGTGTCCCAGCCTCGAAAGAGGTGGAGACCTGGCGAAGTGCGAGCGTAGCTCCAAAACGCCGCGTAACAGCGCGCACCTCGATGCGCGAGACCTGCATCGCCGCCCAGGTGACCACTGGACGCGGGCCGTGGCAAGAGCCGTAAAACCCCGCGGGTCTGTCGCGGGTTCGCGTGTCGGCGCCACCCAGGTTGCCTTTGCGCCTAGATGGCGGTGGTGGAGCCGTTTTTCGGCTTTCGTCACGCGCGCTGACTTGGTGCTACGATGCCGCTCATATGTCGTCGTCTGTCTTGGCGCTGCCGACGGAGCACGCCCCGCGCGTGGCTGAGCTTCGGAGCGCGGTCGAGAGCGCGCTCGAGGGCAAGGCGGAGGTGGTCGAGCTGGCGTTAGTCGCGCTGCTCGCGCGCGGCCATATTTTGATCGAGGATGTGCCTGGCGTCGGCAAGACCACGCTGGCTCGCGCGCTGGCGCGAGCCGTTGGCGGCGAGATGCGTCGCGTCCAATTCACGAGCGATCTGTTGCCCAGTGACGTGGTTGGCGTCGTGATTTTCGATCAGCGCACCTCCGAATTCGTGTTGCGGCAGGGGCCGGTGTTTGCGAACGTGTTGCTGGCGGACGAAATCAACCGCGCCAGTCCCCGAACGCAATCGGCGTTACTCGAGGCGATGAGTGACGAGCAGGTGTCAATCGACGGGCGGACGTTGCCCTTGCCGGAGCCGTTTCTGGTCGTGGCAACGCAGAATCCCACTGATTTTGCGGGAACTTTCCCGCTTCCAGAATCGCAACTCGATCGCTTCCTGATGCGGATTCACATCGGCTATCCGCCCGCTCACATCGAAACGCGCCTGATGCTCGACCCCAATGTCGACCGCGTGAAACTGGTGATCCCCGTGCTTGATCCACAATCGCTGGTTTCGCTCCAGCGCGAGGTTGATCGCGTCTCGATGGATGGAGCGCTCGGCGCCTACTTGCAGGCTTTGATCACGGCGACGCGGACGAGCCCGACACTGTCTTTGGGCGCCTCCACTCGAGCCGGCATGAACCTGGCGCATGCGGCGCGCGCGCGAGCGCTGCTCGGCGGTCGCGACTACTGCATTGCCGACGATATTCATGGTCTGGCCATACCGGTGCTCTCGCATCGCGTGCGGCTCGCGGCACACGCCGAAGGCTACGCTCCGTCCCGTGAAGAGTCTGAGGCAGCCGTGCGGGACGTAGTCGCGCGCGTGCCCGTACCCCTCTAAATCGTGGAAAAGCCAGGGGTGCCGCAGCCGCCGCTCTCGAAGGCGAAATCCACCGCCCCCACGGGACCGCCCCCGTTCAAGCAATCCGTCGCCAGGCCGCGCCATAAGCCACAAGCTGGCTTGCACAGTGGCTTTTGGGGCAAGTGGCCGCGTCGGCTCAAGCTCACGCGCGAAGGCAAGTACTTCATTTTCATCACGTTTGGCGTCGGCGTTGCGGCCATCAACACGGGCAACAACTTGCTGTACTTGCTGCTCGGCATGCTGCTCTCGCTGATCATCGTGTCAGGCGTGCTGAGCGAGCTGAGCCTTCGGCACCTGACAGTGACGCGTCGCTTGCCCCCGCGCGCCCAGGTGGGCAGGCCGCACCTCGTCGAAATCGAGGTCTACAATCACAAGCAACGGGTACCTTCTTACGCCATCGAGGTCGAAGACCTGAGAGCAGGACAACCTGCAGACAAACGCTGTTTTTTCCTCAAGATCAGCCCGCGCTCGGCGCAGGTTGCCGCGTACCGTCGCACTCCGGCCAGACGTGGGCGCGACAATCACGTTGGTTTTCGCGTGGCGACGCGGTTTCCTTTCGGCCTGTTCGAGAAGTCGCGCGAGGTAAGCGCCGACGACGAGCTCATCATCTATCCTGCCGTCGATCCTGTGCGCTTGCCCCAGACCGAGTCTGGCGATCGCACTGGTGGTGAGAGCGCGCTCGGGCGCGGCAGCGGCGACGAGATCCACGGGCTGCGCTTGATGCGCGAGGGTGACGACCCCCGCGACATTTACTGGCGCAAAAGCACGCTGCCCGAGCAACGCGTGCTGCGCGAGCGCGCGACCGATACGCGGCGCGACGTCGCGTTCGCTATCGACTCGAGCCATGCCGGTGAGGCCCCCGACGACGACTGGTCGATGCGCTTCGAGCGGCGCATTCGCGACGTTGCATCGCGCGCGGTCGCGCACATCAAGCGCGGGGACGGCGTTTCGGTGCTTGCCTCCGCTGGCGAGCGCGTCCGCGCCAACGCTTCGGTGGGCGCGGACCCTCTGCTGCGGTTCTTGGCCCTGCTCGAGCCGTTGCCTGAAGCCCGTAAGTCCACGGAAAAACACGGCAAAATGCAGGTTTCCACGTGAGGTTCGGACTGATCCATCGGATCATGACTGATGCGCTGGCGGCGCTCGGTTTGCTGTCGCTCTTGGCTAGCGGCGAGCTGAATCGCTGGTTCGTGCTCGCGACTCTGGTGGGCTTGCTCGTCGCCGTGGTTTTGCCCCAGCGCCTTCAGGATCACGGGGTTCTGCGGCGCGTAGCAGTCGTGCTGCCGCTGTCGTTGCTCGCACTTCAGACGTCGCGGCTATTCTCTGGTGAGAGCTTGCTGCCTCTGGCGGTCGAGTTTGCGGCTGCGCTACAAGTGGTGCGCTTGGCTACTCGGCGTGGCGCCGCGCATGATCAGCAGGTCATCGTGCTCGCGCTCATGCACTTGATTGCTGGCACGGTGCTGGGCGGTGGTTTGTCGTATGGCCTGTGTTTCGTCGGGTTTTTGATCGTGGCGCCCGGGGCGCTGGTGCTCAGCCACCTGCGGCGCGAAGTGGAGGGCAACTACCGGCAGGGCGCTCGCGATCGCACCGGGCTGCCGGTCGACGTGCCGCGCATTTTGCGCAGTCGGCGCGTGATCGGGCGGCCTTTCTTGGTATTCACGTGCTTGCTGTCGCTCCCGATATTTCTGTTCACGGCCATGGTGTTCGTGATGTTCCCACGGGTGGGCCTTTCGCTCTTGCTGCTAGGGCAAGATCATCGCGAGCGCGTGGTGGGCTTTTCCGACCGCGTGGACCTGGGCGGAGTCGGCAGGCTGCGCGCTGATCCCACGATCGTGATGCGCGTCGAGCACCCCAATTTGCCCGCGGATCCTCCCGTCAGGCTGGCGCTCTACCTGCGCGGCGCGGCTTTCGATCGCTACAACGGTCATTCGTGGTCGCGCACTGCGCCGGCGATGCAGCTGCGAGCCGAGCAAATCGGCAACAGTGTGCGAATTCGCCGTTGGCCCGATCCTGTCCGTGACAGAAAGTTGCGAATCGACCTCGAAGCGATCGATCCGAGCGTCGTTTTTCTGCCGCCAGACGCGGTCGGCGTGACCTTGCTTACCCCGACCAACGTCGTCCCGGGTGCGATCCCTACCCTATACGTCGGTCAAGAAGGGCAGCTCACCTATCGCACTGCGGGCGAGGGCGGTTTGCGCTACGAAGTGGCGCTCGCCGACGGTAGCGAGAATCCAGTGCAGCCGCTGGACAGTGCTGCGCGCGCTCGTTACTTGGCGTTGCCCTCGGATTTGCCGCCGCGCGTGGCGGAGCTAGCCAAGTCCTGGATTGGTAGCGAGGTCGACACCGAGAAGCGCGCCAAGCGCGTCGAAGCGGCGCTGCGCAAAGGCTTCCGCTACGATCTCGAATCCCCCTCGGGTGCGGCCAAGAACCCGCTCGACGACTTTTTGTTCGTTTCGAAGCGCGGGCACTGCGAGTTCTACTCGACGGCCATGGCTGTGATGTTGCGAACGCAGGGAGTACCCACCCGCAACGTCAATGGCTTCATCGGCGGCACGTACAATCGCTTTGGTCACTATTATGCGGTGCGCCAGGGCGATGCGCACTCGTGGGTCGAGGTGTACGTCGACGGTAAGGGCTTCGTGCGCTTCGATCCCACGCCGCCCGCGGACGCTGCACCGCAGAGCGAAATCACCGGCGTTTTGGCGTTCGTTCGCGACATGGTGGAAGCCGCCGCTCAGCGCTGGGATCGCAACGTCGTGGGTTACGATATGCGTCAACAGGTCGGCTTGCTGCGCGCGGTGCGGGACCGCTACGGCGAGCTCAAGACAAAAAGCAGGGTCGCGTCGACCATGCTGGCGTCACCGCGGCGTGCGTTTTTCAGTCTGACCAGCCTGCTCGCGGTGGCCGTGGCGGGGGTCTACTGGTTTCGCCGTCGCGGCAAACCTCGACTCAAGGCGCCGCCGCCGAACGAGGTCGAAGCACGCCAACGCGAAACGGCCGAGCTCTATCGCGCGCTCGACGCGACGCTTTTGCAGCGCGGCGCGCCCCGCCCGAGCGGCACCCCGCCGCTTACGCACGCTCTGGGCCTGGTAGCGCTCGGTCATCCAATAGCCGAAACAACCTTGCGACTGACCGAGCGCTATCTGCTTGCCCGCTTTGGCAAACAGGCTTTTTCGCCCGACGAACGCCGCGAGTTTTTGCGCGAGGTCCGCGAGCTAGCACGAGCTCCGCGCGAACAGCGTGCCGCCTGAGCTCGAGTTGCAGTGGACACTTGGCCGCGGACTAGCGTCCGGTAGGTTCGGACCCGCCCGAGGCTCAAGCCTGCGGCTTGAGCACGACGCGGGCGGAGCCCAACTCGCGCGACTCGGACGCGCCGTACAGTGCGTGGGCGCTGGGGCGCGCCTCGGCGCCGTCGAACTCCAGATTGGCTTCGCCCCGTTCGAGCCATGCCACAATCACTTGCGACGGATCGAGCGTCTCGCCGACTCGGAGTACGTCGATCGCAACGCCGCGCGAAAGCTCTTCGGCGGTGACCGAGCGCTGCGCCGACGCGAGCGGCTTTTGCCGTGAGCCGGGGACGTTGCCCGATGCCACGCTTTCGCGAGCGTAGGACTGCACGACTAGCCGATAGCTGCCAGAACCCAGGGTTGCAGTGTCCGCCGACACCTGGGCGCGAACTCGCTCTAGGTGCCCTAGGCCGATGGTCGTTGCTGCCACTAGGGCCATCCACGAGGCGCCGACTGCAGCTGACGACGCAACGACGGTAGCCGCGCGGCTAACTCGTCCTTGGGTCCTGCTGGTGTTCATGCCGTCTGCCACTGGGTGCTCTCCGACGTTTACGTAGGAGACCTTAAGCAGGTTTCATGCCAGCGACGGATTTGCTCCAACTGGGCGACTGTCCATTGCTTCGCGCGTCCAGGATCGCGACATTGAGGTCAGCCGGTACCCAACTCCGGGTCAGATGGACCCCAGATTCGGCTGGCCACCCCCTCCAACACGAAGGGCGAGTGCGAGTAAACTGCCGAAAATTTGCTAGTTTGCGATCTTGGTCGCCCAGGCCAGCGCGGCTCCGCAACCCGGGTCAGGCGCGACCGACGTTTGGCTGCGAACGAACGGACCGATCGCGATAGCCAGATCCACATTGCGCCTGACCAGGGCAATCGGACCCTGGGTGTGCCTCTCGCGACACACTTTGGCGCCAGGGTGCGAAGACCTGGGCTCATCGTCTAGATGTCGGCCCGCCCCACGCTCCGTGAGCGGAGCGGAGCGAACCAAGGCCACGAATGCACGCTCCGCGGCCGCCGGCGAGTCGAAGCGCAGATGCCAGCCGATCGCCCAGCGTTTTCGAGCGTCGTCGGCGAACACGCTCAGCCGATCGCCGCCCCAATCGGCGGCCGCGGCCGCAGCGGTGCGAGCCGGGAGCCATTCTTCCAACAAAAGTCGAAGCGTCTGTTCCCCCATCACGTCGTGAAAACGCTCGCTCAGCTCCGGCGCACTAGCTGGCGGAGATGGCAATGGCACGACCAGCGGCAGCTCGTGGGCCAGGAATTTCTCGGGGTGAAGCAGCTGTTCGGTGCTAGCTGGTGGGGCCCGCCAGGCCGCGTCGACGGCCGCAAACCCGCCACGTCGCCGCAGGTAGTTGGTAAACGAAAGCCCGTCGACATAGGGAGCGAGCAGGGAGCGTACGAGCACTGGCGGAGCAGTCAGCGCCGCGCTTCCGAGCACGCTTTGGGCGCGCATCAGGCCATCGGGGACCTCGAGCGCCGTCGCTCCGCGCGGCTTGAGCATGGCGTCGAGCATGGCGCTCGTGGCGTCGCCTTCAGCCAGGGCGTGGACCGCGGCCTGGCTGTCACCCATGTCTGGCTGCCAGTCTGACAGGTGCGTCAAATCGTAGTGCTGATCTTGCAGGGCGTGAACCAGCTCGTGCCACAGGGTGACGTCGGCCTCGTCGCCCTTGAGATCGCCGCCCACGAAGAAGGTCTTTTGTTTCGGGTCGTAGAAGCCGAGCAGCTGCGAGGTCATCAGGCTAATGACACTGGCGCGGAAGTCGAAGTCGAAGTCGACCGTTCCGAAGCCCCAGAGCAGCGCCTCGGTCGCCTGGATGACGTCGATCGGCGTCTCAGCCTCGAGCTGCGCGGTGAGGTATTCCGCGATTTCGGAGCGGCTGATCAGGCGGCCCTGAACCGGCGATAGCGCCGGTAGCTGGCGGACCTCCGAAACGTAGGCCAGTGCGGTGGTGAGGCGTTTCTGTAGATTCGTCTCCGCCTCGCTGCCTGATTTCGGTGTCGGCCCCGCCGTGGCCGAGGCTGAAGGGGAGGTCGCCGTTTGGTGGCTGATTGTCGGTCCCGCGGGCGGGGTTTCAAGCGCCATTCCGGTCGGCGCGCAGCTGACGCTCAAGAGCGCTGCCGCGGCATGCCTTGCGGCTTGCCTCATCCGTCGGCCGCACTGCGCATTTGCCGCATAGCGGCGCCGCGGTCTTTCTGCCCGAAAATCGCACTGCCGGCGACGAGCACCGTCGCACCGGCGCTGGTCACCAAACCCGCGTTTTCTGGCCCGATTCCGCCGTCAATTTCCAAATCGATCGAGCGCCCGCTGGCGTCGATCATCGTTCGCAGCGCTCGCAACTTCGGCAGCACCAGCGGCAGGAAGCTCTGCCCGCCGAAGCCCGGGTTGACGCTCATCACGAGGACCTGGTCCACGTCGTCGATGACGTAGCGGATGGCGTCCTCTGGCGTATGGGGGTTGAGCACCACGCCGGCGCGCTTGCCCAGCGCGCGAATGGCGTGGAGCGTCCGCTGCAAGTGCGGAGATGCCTCGACGTGGACGCTGATGATGTCCGCGCCGGCATTGGCGAAATCCGCCAGGTACCGCTCTGGCTCGACGATCATCAGGTGGCAGTCAACGACCGCTTTGGTGGCCGCGCGAACGGCCTTCACGACGGGTGGCCCTAGCGTAATGTTAGGAACGAAGCGGCCATCCATGACGTCAACATGGATGTACTCGGCGCCAAGAGCTTCGACTTCGCGCACCTCTTCGGCCAGCCGTCCAAGGTCGGCGCTCAGAATCGAGGGGGCCAGGATGGTTCGTTTCATGACGCGATGTGTTTTACGCCACTTCCCATCCTGCGTCGAAAATCACATGTTACGCTCGAATCTCCTCTCGGAGGTCTTCGCTACAGTCCCATGATCACCCGCCCCCTCGGTAAGCAGGACTACGATCACATCGTACAGATCATCGATCGCTGGTGGGGCGGGCCAACGACGGCACTCGCGCATCCCATCTTCTTCTACGAGCTTGGGGCGATGGCGCGTGTCGTCGAGCACGACGGGATTCTGGTCGGGTTCCTACTCGGCTTCGTCGCGCCGGGTCCGCCCAAGACGGGTTACGTGCACCTCGTCGGTATTCATCCCGACTATCGACGGCGCGGCGTTGGCAAAGTCCTGTATCAGACCTTCGAGGAGGACTCGCGCGCTGCGGGCTGCACTCGTCTCAAGGCGATTACCACGACGGGTAACGAGGGTTCGATCGCCTTTCATCGCGCGACGGGTTGGAGTGTCTCCAATATCGAGGATTACGCTGGCCCGGCGCGTCCTCGTGTCGTCTTCCACAAGACGCTGTGACTGCGAACGCCACCGCCGCTGCCGCTAGACAGGGGAGGGAGGCGCTAGCCACGGCGCTGCTTTCGCTGCAAACCGCCGGCATCGCGGAGTTTCGCGTCGAACGAGCCGTGGAGGACACGGCTGCGGCGTCGAGCGCGCTCTACAACGCCGAAGCAGCCTCGCCCACCGAGGAAGCCGCCGCCAGTTTCATCCACGGCGCTGCCGAGTCTCTGCAGCGTGCGCTGGTTGACGTCAGCGCGCTCTGCCAAACCCATCCTGAGCTCGAAGTCGTCGCCAGCTCCATCGCGCGTACGTTGGCCCTGCTCTACCCAGTGTTGCAGCACTCGCTCCGGCAGCGGCGAGCCCGCTTGCCGGTGGGGGGTCTGTCTGACTCGCAACAACTCGAGCTGCGCGCTATGGCAGGCTTTCCACGCGCCCCGTCGCCGACGGGTCGCCCGCAGCCGCCTTCGGGCTTCGAAGGCAGCGACCGGCGCTCGCACGCGAACAAGCGCGTTTTCGTCGAAGTCGAGATTGGGCTCACTTCGGAATCCAACATCTACACCGGTCTTTCGCTCGACGTCTCGACGGGCGGCGTGTTCGTGGCGACCTACCAACCGGCTGCGCCGGGAACGGTGGTTTCGCTCTGCTTCGTCCTGCCCGACGGACACGTCGTCAATGCGGAGGGCGTGGTGCGCTGGACGCGCGCTGCCTCGGGCGATGCGCCTCCGGGAATGGGCGTAGCCTTCGTGGCCATTTCAAGTGATTCTCTGGGCCATATCGCGAGCTTTTGCGCCAGTCGACCGCCCCTGTATTTCGACGAGTGAGTTCATCCGTAGTAGTGATCCGGGGTGATGAGCAGCGACACCGCCAAGCCGATCGGCCCAGCCGAGCTCCGAAACATCGGGCTGTTCGGGGCGCTCAGTGACGACGTGCTCGAATACCTGGCGACGCTGCTCACCGTCGAAACCCCACCAGCCGGAGCTACGCTGTTCCGCGAGGGGGAAGACGCCAACGCCATGTTCGTCGTTATCAACGGCGAGGTCGAGGTCTTGAAAAAGAGCAAGCGCAGCGTCGAAGCGCGCGTCGCGGTGCTCGGGCCCGGCGATTGGTTCGGAGAAATGAGTATCGTCGACATTCAGCCGCGCTCTGCGACGGTGCGCGCCCTGGCTCCGAGTCGTTTGCTGCGCGTCTCGTCGGCCGATTTGGACGCGCTCTACCGCCACGACCTACGAAGTTATGCGATCATCATCTTGAACTTGGCGCGCGAGCTGAGCCGCCGCCTGCGCGTCGCCGACGGCATTCTGGCTGACTTGATTTCGAACGTGATGGATCAGTACCTGACGCGTCCGGCCGCCGGCTGAGATCCTGGCGCTTCGCACGTGGTCGCTAGGGCGCGCCGCCAGCGCCGCCTTGGCCGCCCGCGCCACCATCGCCGGCGCCGCCGCCGTCTTGCCCGCCTGCCGGTCCTTCGCCGCCGGCGGCTGCTCCGCCGGCGGGCGCGTCGATTCCGCTGACAGTGCCTCCAGTCGCGCTGCCTGCACTGCCCGGCGGAGTCGCGCCGGTGCCCGCCCCGCCTGTGCTGCCGCCGGGACCGACGGCGATGTTACTGCCGCCACTGCCGCTACTTGCGCCGGCTCCGGTGGCGGGTGACGACGGCGTTCCGGTAAGGTTCCGGTTTCCCGGCAGGTCTGGCTGGGGGTTGAGGTCACACGAGCCCAGCCCGAGAAGGGCCGAGAACACGAACCCCAAACGAAGCCAGCGCGAGAACATCCGGAAAAACTATGTCTGCAGGACGCGCGCCATGCCTGTATTTCGTACCGTCACGCAAATCACCCGCCCGCGCGCTCGCTGCGGCCCGCCGCGCGATCGGAGAATTGGCACACGTTGGCACATAGCCGGATCGATTGATCCGGTCGGTG
>Ga0307508_10004840_pt1 | contig 12973 bp, 10 predicted proteins | sample 9_EM_MG_FD_203089 | JGI IMG/M metagenome (GOLD analysis project Ga0307508, IMG submission 203089) | Populus trichocarpa ectomycorrhiza microbial communities from riparian zone in the Pacific Northwest, United States - 9_EM | ecosystem: Host-associated > Plants > Roots > Unclassified | place... | reverse complement strand
AATTTCATTATTAGGCTATGTACAAAAAAAATATAAGTGTTAGAAAGAAAACGATAAAAATTAATAAGTGAGGCTCATGATTTAATAAAAATATTGTCTTGTAAATATATTTTCTTCTCTTGAAAAATTTAAGTTATTTTTTACTTTAAATTTATTTTTTCACCATAAAATATTTCATTCACCAATTTTGTTCTTAAAGTTAGTGAAAGATGAGAAAAATACTTGATGAAAAACAAACACTGTTAAATTAAATTTACTGTTGCAATTAAGTGTAAGGCTTAATTTAATTATATGGCTACAGTACCAAAAACCACTCACATCCGTAATCTGTGTGAGCAGCCCAAATCACAACAAAGCCCAGCCCATAATTAAAGAACGAAACTCGGACTCACTCGCTCCACTCTAAAATCCATCTCCTTCCTCGTTCTCAATTTTCCCCATCATCTCCTCCATATTTCAATCAGCACAGCAGGCGAAAAGAATAAAATAAAAGGAAAAAGAAAAAAAACCCTAAAAATAAAGAGCGGCACACACAGATAATCCGTCCATTTATCACTCGTGAGATTGAATGATAATAAAAGCAAACACATCAGTAGTAGTTATTGACTTGACAGTGATCAAATTGTTGGACAATGGGAGCAAGCCGCAAGTTACAAGGCGAGATCGATCGTGTTCTAAAGAAAGTTCAAGAAGGCGTCGACGTTTTTGACAGTATCTGGAACAAGGTCACTAACTTACTCTCCCTTCTCCATCGCTATCTCTCTTAAATATTTTTTGTTTGATTTTCATATTTTTTAGCTGCCAAGAAGTAACGAATTTAGAGTCTAAAAACCAATTTGAGAAGTATTGTTTCAGTGTGCTTTCTTTTTCTTTTTTAGATGTGTTTGGTTGCTGAGAAAACGAAGGAAAGTGAGTTTTGGCGGAATTTCATTTTGTTTTCTCTTTTGTTAAACGTATAATGAATTGTTATTTTGTGCGGATGGATTTTTAACGGTTAGTTTGTTAATGCTGTGATTTCATTGATTGTGTGGGTTATTTTTGTTTCAGTTATTATTATTTTTTTTAATAATAAGTTAAAATAAAAAAACTAATTCTGTATTTCGTTTTTTGGTATTGTTATTTGATTTTTATTCTGTGTTTGTTGTCGAAAAAATGGTAAGCTTCTCTGTATATTTTTGTTTTTGTTATTTTGTTTTCTTGGTTTACAAATGGATTTATTGATGCGATGTAGTGATGATATATAACGTTTACTCTCTGCTTAATTGAGTTTTCTTGCACCTTTTGTTTTATTTTATTTTGTAGTATTTTGTTTGTTTGTTTTTCCCTCTCTAATTTGGTTGTTTATGAATGGGTTATTGCTGTTTGTAGGTTTATGATACGGACAACGTGAATCAAAAAGAAAAGTTTGAGGCAGACTTGAAGAAGGAAATCAAGAAACTGCAGAGATACAGGGACCAGATCAAAACATGGATTCAATCCAGTGAAATAAAGGATAAGAAGGTCACCCCTCTTCATTTTTTTTTTCTGGTTACTGTGCTTGAATCATTTCAGCCTTGCAGATTTGAGTTCCTATTATGAATTCTAGTTGCTAAAACAAGAAAAGTTACCCAGCCTTTTAGTTTGCTCTTAATCAATTATTTAATCCAAGTTTAGATATCAAAAAGTATGTAAGTTTGGGTTATTTTGAGTCATCAAGTTGGTTATAGATGAAGGGACACTTTTTATTTATTTGATTGGTTTACATTTTTGAATAAATCAATTCAATGCAGCTAAGCCTGGATGGCTACATGTATCTACCTTGTCTATTTAGTTACATTTTGTGCTAAACTTTCTGCTAGCTGTTATGAGATTATGTTCTTTATTACTTTAGTCATATGCCATGTTTGGTTTATCGCACCCCACCCCTCTCTAGGCTTTAATCATTTTACAACTGGTCTGTCCAAATTATCTTAAACCATCTTCATGTTCATTCAGCTTTTCCTGAATAGATGTAACCTTCACCTTCCAGCACATGTGTTCGCTTCTTATCTGGTTATTTTTTGTGTTATCATGCACCACTCTTATCTAAAGCTTTGAGGATATTTGATAGTGCAGTCATTTTCCATGATAAAATGGTTATTCATTTCTGTGACGCGTCGTGGCATTTTCTTCCTTATTATGTATATTTGACACTGTTGTTGAAGCTGAGGTTGATCTTGCTTTCTTTTGAATCATGTTGTAGGTTAGCGCATCTTACGAGCAGGCTCTGGTGGATGCTCGCAAGACTATCGAGAAAGAAATGGAAAGATTTAAGATCTGCGAAAAGGAAACTAAGACAAAAGCATTTTCCAAAGAAGGGCTGGGCCAGCAACCCAAAACTGTAAGCATTGCATACTAACACTGCCTTGTTTTATGCCGGACCTTGAATCGAATCGGTCAAATGGGTAGTAAATTTGAGGCTGAGTAAACCATCAGATTGGTACCTTGGGAGCAATTGATGTGGTTACTTGGAACCACATTACTCTGTGAGGCAATCCCTTCTTAGGGTGATGTAATGTGCCATGACTGCTAGTACTTTCTCAATCTGATGAAGCCTGTTAAAGGGTTTCTAATTCACCTCTATTATCTGGCTTACATATTTGGTGCTTTTTATTGTTTGTTTTGTGCTTAAATATGTTTTTCTTTCCCACTTCAGTGTTTACATGTGCAGACTTGCAGAAGTAGCTCAATTTAAAAGTTTTTGAGCTATTAGTGGACATCATTGACAGCATAGATTTGAGGTCTTCGTTAAATGAATTTTCTTATTCATTTTTTGCTCTTTGTGGTTTTTTTTGGAGGAATGCTAATTAGTTGTCTTTTGGATTTGAGGCCTTGTTGTTGTTGTTGCTGCTGCTGCTGCTGTTAGTGTTCATCATTGGACTTGATTCCATCTCCCTGTAATTAGAAGTTTTATTTCCAATCTTAAAATTGTCTTTTGGGTTTTGTATGTGTTCCATGTCTTTAATCTTTATAAGTTCACAAAAACTATTATTAAAAAGTAAAATAGTTCTTTTTTCCAAGATGTCATAGCTTTTGCAATCAGAATCGCTTAGTATGCTTATCTTTTTTATTATTAGGATCCAAAGGAGAAGGCTAAATCAGAGACAAGGGATTGGTTGAATAATGTGGTATGTAAGTAAGCTGTTTGATTTGCTTTCTTCTTATCTTTATTTCTGAAAGTGTATATAAAATAAAACAATTCTGACTTTTCAAATTTCATTTCTTTGAGCTGGTATTATAAAATCTTTCATTATGACTTGTAATTGACCTGCCCCTCTCTGGTCCTACTGCATGTGGCATGTGCAGCCAGTTGATTTTGCTTGCTAATTAATGTCCAAAGCTTTATACTTATCCCAGAAAAAAATCAATGATATAGACGAACTATTGAAGTTATAAATGGTTTATGGCTTAGAGATCTGTGATCTGCCTGATAGCATTTAAAATAGTAAAGCTTTTCCCTTCGAGATAATTCCTTATTCAATACTAAAACATTTTTTTCCTTTTGTTTTGCCAACTATGTTTATAAACTTTTAATTGTCTTAAACTCGTCCAAAATGAATGCCTGCAAGTCACATGAGAACCTCGTCATTCATACCGAATCTGAAACTTTGTATCTTGAGAACAAGAACTGGACCAATTTTCAAGCAATTAAAATTACTCCATTATATGTCAATTTGGTCTGGAAAATGTGGTTTGAAATGAATAAAACTTATTTTTAGTTTGACATCATCGAGTCTTAAATTGAAGTCCTTTTCTGTTTTATGAATTCTTATTTCATTAGTGGTGTTTTAACTTGTTCTTCCTTGAATAGGTTGGGGAACTGGAATCTCAGATTGATAGCTTTGAAGCTGAGATTGAGGGGCTTACTGTTAAGAAAGGAAAGACAAGGCCACCCAGACTGGTAGGACAGAAAAGGAAAATGTAGTTTTTAGAATTTATATATTCTTCCTGTTATAATTTTTTTTTTCTTCCTTTTGTTTGACAGACACATTTAGAGGCATCCATTACACGGCACAAGCTTCATATAAAGAAGTTAGAGTTGATCCTGAGGCTACTAGACAACGATGAGTTGAGTCCTGAGCAGGTTAATGATGTTAAAGACTTCCTGGATGACTATGTGGAACGTAATCAGGTTTGTGTTTTTTAACCTTTTCTAACAGCACACAAATTTTTTATCATGCTTATTGTAAGAGGCATCATGCATTCTCTTGTGGATTTTCCCATGTTAAACTGTATATTTTCACTTCACTTCAACATTCTTGATGGGACATCACATTAATATTCTTTCTTTTTATGTCACTTCAATTCTCTTTTTATATGTTATCTTTTTTGTAGGAAGATTTTGATGATTTTAGTGATGTTGATGATCTTTACAACTCATTACCATTAGACAAGGTTGAATCTCTTGAAGACCTGGTTACAATTGGTCCTCCTGGTCTTGTGAAGGTAAACTTTAATGGGTGGCAGCCTGTGCTTCTAACTACTTTGCCATTTTAGAGATGGGAATGCAGTCATCTTTTGGATGTGTGGTTGTGCTTGTTTTCTCTTTCTCTTCTAACATTCAATGGAAGAATAATCTCAGCTTTTTTCAAAATGTTTTGTTAACACATTTTTTTTTCCGTTATTTTTTTGGTGTTGGTTGGTGGGTGGGTAGGGGTGTTTCTTTTACTCAGTTTTGTAATAAATTTCTTTTTTCCTCTGCAGGGTGCCCCCGTTCACAGCTTAAAGACTTCCTTGGTGACATCTGCTCCTCAAATGCCTGTATGTCTATACTCTATCTAGGATTGTTATCCTATTATATCTTTAGCTTTGAATTATGAAGGATCTCAAGATACATTAGTGGTTTTGATTAAGCCTTCCTTTTACCTATTTATTATTAGAGAGGTTGTGTTCTTCTTCTTGTGTTGATGTAGCAAGCTGCAAGGCCTGAATCAGATGTACCTTGGTGATTCAGTGACATGCATGGGCCAATGGATATTTGTTTGGCTTTAATTAGTTGCCAAGGGAGTTTTCATTATATTTTGCCTTAAGATTTAGTTGGACCTGTGATACTAGGGCTTGTGACTATGACACGTTCGATTCCTTCTTTATTTTGAAGGGAAGAAAGAAATGTGAAAGTTATATGTAATGTACATTGCTTTTGCTTTTGGCTCTTCTAACCCTTTTATTTGACATAATATAGCTGGAGGTTTATATTTCTTGGGTTTAATAATGTTTTATATTAGTTTGTTTGGTGTAGGCTGTTATTAACTGTGTTAAACTCTGGATTAATGGCAAATAGTTGCTTTTTTCTTTCAGAATAACTTACATTTGCTTTATCTTGGGTCTATATATACCATATATTCACACTAGCTAATTGTTATTACGTTCTCCACTTTTTATAGTTGATTTTAAGCCATACTTGGATTGAATAGCTTATTCAGTGTCTAGAGAAGTGTTCTGGAATCACAACTTTTTCTCATGTTGTGTATCACTGGTATTTTATTTTCATTTATATCTTAGAAAACCAGAACTTTACCACTTCTACTATCTGCACTTATTAATTCCCTAATTCCATTTCAATTTTGTGCTTTGTCCTAACATTGTTGCTATGTCTATGGAATGAAAATTCTTTTTCAGGCCACTGTTGCTTCTACTCATCATGAGGGTGCTGTTGTTCAAGATCAAGCCGATGATACTACTTCACAGGATAGTAATTCTGATATTGTTGCAAGAACTCCTCCTGCCAAAAGTAGCATGGTTGGTTCTTCTGCTGCAGCAACACCAACTGGGAACCATGCACCTATTTCTGTGAATGTTCAGGCTCAAACATTGCATGATTTGTCAGCAGCTTCACCAACTCTTCCTGGTTCAACTTCTGTTCGAGGTGTCTTGGAAAATGCAGCTCCTTCTAATCCTTCTTCTCCCGCAACACTTGGCAATTCTATGAAGGAGGAAGAAATTGCAGGCTTCCCTGGCCGTAGATCATCACCTTCTCTTGCTGATGCTGGATTAGCAAGGGGCATTGGTAGAGGTGGCCTCTCTAGCCAGCCCTCGTCTAGTATCCCCCTCAGTCCTGTTGTTATTCCTAGCAACGGGGCTCATGGTTCAGTACCTTTAGCTTCTGACATTGCAAAGAGAAATATTTTGGGAAATGATGATAGAATTGGGAGTGCTGGAATGGTGCAGCCTCTGGCTTCCCCACTAAGTAACCGAATGATCTTGCCTCAGGCTGGTGATGGAACCAGTGCAGTTGATACTAGTAGTGCTGGTGAAGCTGCTACTATGGGTGGCAGAGTTTTCTCTCCTTTGGTCACTGGCATGCAATGGAGACCTGGGAGTTCCTTTCAAAATCAGAATGAACCGGTATGCCACTTGTTTTAACACTGTCTGTTGTCCTGGTGTTTATAATAGCATAGGGGTGCAAGTGTGAGTTTGTGTGCAAATTTATTTAAGAGGATATTGGTGCAAGGTGTCTATTTTTTTCACTGGATAATCCCTCATTTGTCAAGGACAAGTCCAACTGCAAACTACCCCACCCAGCTGCCTCCCTTTCACCCTAATCAAACCTTGGGGAGCATTGGCATTAATGTCAATGGCTTTTATCTGTGATCGTCACCATCCTTCTAGTGGAATGAAGGCTCAAGGTGTAACTAAGCTGTGTTTATTGGGTGGGCCAAATAATGGGACATTTGGAAACATAATTGAAAATATTTAAACTTCGGTTTTTTAGCATACATGGATTAGCTTATTAGATCCATTTATTAGCTTAGTGACTGCAATTAACCTATTAGCATAAATGCCAATTGCTTTTATCTGGTCTTGATCCTAGCTGCCTCCTTGGTGCAATGGGTGGTCACCACCATCCTACTGCAATGGATGCTCAAGGTGTTAATTAAACTGTGTTTCATGGATGGACCAAGAAATGGGATATTGGAAATGCTGTTGAAAACATTGAAATTTCAATTTGCAGAGCCTATATGCGTAGCATATTTGATGCAATTTTTAGTTTAGTTAGTGACTGAAATGTTCTTTGTACACCCATCCTTTTTGGAAGCTGATAATGTTGACTTTTTTACAATCATTGGATTATATATCTATCTAAGTTCTAATTCATTTGAAAATGAACATCTCTGTTAATAACCACCAGCATTTATAGTATATTATAACTTTTATTGTTGAATGGGTGTTTTATATTTTTTTCATGCAAGCCGGAACTAATTTGATGTGTGGCTAGTCAACTAAAATAATATGTGCATGATAAGATTGCCAACCAATGGAAAATGCTATAAGATTCAGATTCACCCGAAATTCTTCCTCCAATGTTAATTTGGTCCTTTCTAGTGAGGGTATTGATAACAGACCAGGATATGAGTGCTGTATGTATAAGATGCTTAATCATCTGAAGAAAATAAATGAACAAAACAAAACAAAACAAATCTTTCCTATGCAACTTAGTTTTTATGGTGTCCTCACTGTCATGCATTTTGCAAATACTTTATTTTGCCAAATAGCCTAGAGACGGGATTTTTTTTTAAGAAGAGGGTGGAAAGATCGAAAGAGGGAGGGAAGAAACTTAATACCATGCATAACTGCTGGTGGTAAAGCTAAAGAACTGAAAATAAAGAGCAAAATTAGAGGGGAAGAGTGAGGAAAGCTGGATGAGTAAACTTCACTGAGAAATATTTTGATAGCTCACTGGCTTTTTTTAATATCAACTTCATTTGCTTTTTTGTAATGGACAAATGACAGTAATTTTTCATGCCAAATGTTTAGAATTTAGCTTCATGACATGAATTGTCCATGTCTAAATGTTTAGAAATGCTGTTTTAAACGGTATTGCTGCTGCAGGGCCAATTTCGTGCAAGAACTGAAATAGCTCCTGATCAGAGAGAGAAATTTTTGCAGCGTCTTCAGCAAGTCCAGCAGCAAGGTCACAGTAACATTCTTGGCATGCCGCCTCTTACTGGTGGGAATCATAAGCAGTATTCTGCCCAACAAAACCCCCTTTTGCAGCAGGTGCTTTTTCTTCTTTAAGATTTTTCATTCCCTGTCATTTCCTTTGTTTGAACAAGTCAGCTTGGAAAAATAAGTTTAGTGAAAGATTTTGTAGGGTGCTGTTTCATGATTTCAATGTCAGTTTAGCCTAGTTGTGAATTGTAATTATATTGTGCTATTTTGTGGAGTTGTGCATTATTTCATTCAATATAAATCTCTTGTAGATTTGTGAGAAGAAATTTATTAGCAATCAGATGTAACTAATACAAACCTTTTTTTTATAGCAGCTGATACCATTTCCATTCATTTGTTGCTTGATCACTTGACCTTTCCATTGAGCGTTATAGGAGAAATATCCATATTTCTTTTAGTATCGCTCTTTTCTATATTTACCTGGTTAGTTGATAACAAGGTTTTATGTGAGTACCATTGAGCTTTATAGGAGAAATATCCATATTTCTTTTAGTATCGCTCTTCTCTATATTTACCTGGTTAGTTGATAACAAGGTTTTATGTGAGTATTTTGGCTTTGCATTTGGATTCTTTAAATTCAATATAACTATAGGTGTAGAAGAAGCTATACACATGCTTGAAATAATGTTTTGATCATGGTCTTAATCGCCAATGTTGATGAATTATATTCTGTTCACAGAAGCTTTTGTTTTTGTTTACATTCTGTTGATAATCCTATTCCTTCTGCATTTCCAGCTTCCATGCATAAAAGCTTAGTTTGACAGCTGTTGCTTTTTTGGCATGCCATCTGATTACATTTGCAGTTTAATTCTCAAAGTTCATCTGTCTCTCAAGCTAGTTTAGGACTTGGAGTGCAGGCATCAGGTTTCAATACTGTTACATCTGCTGCTTTACAGCAGCCAAATTCCATCCATCAGCAGTCTAGTCAGCAAGTTGTGATGTCAAGTGGTGCAAAAGATGCTGGTACTCTTCATTCTTCAATTAACGTGTCATGATTGGAATTTGGAAACACTATCATAAATGGGCTTGCATTGATTCCATGAGCAAATGATGCAGAACTTGGCCATTCAACAGTTGATGAGCAGCAGCTAAAGCAGAATTTACCTGAGGATTCAACCACCAAATCTGCTCTTACATCTGGGCTTGGAAAAAGTCTTGTGAATGAGGATGAACTCACATCTCCATATGCAATGGATACTTCTGTATGTAGAATAGTTCGTAATCTTGCCTGCTGTGTAGATTTTTTTGTTTTAAGTATTCCACATGCATCAAACCCATCCTGCTCTACTAGGGCTAGATTTTAAATTTCCCTGACTGGAAAAATTGAAATTAATTGCTTACCCAGATATAGTTTCAAGTTTGGGGCTGTCACAGCACCACCTACCCACAGGACCTTTCCTGATATTTTTTATTAGTATTCTTATGGGCTTTGTTATTTGAGTTTGATATCCATCACAGCGGTGGCTTAACTGTTACCAGCACAATGAAATAATGATTCAGTCTGCTGAATTTTGAGAGCCCCTCTATTTTTTGATAGTGTATCCTCAGCATGTCCTCTCCCAAATTTGTTTTAAAGTGGGGACGGGGATGGGAGGGATTCTCTGTGAGGTAATGATTGGGTGACCCCTCCAATTACAAATAGACTTGGTTGCAACTTGCAAGCTGTTATCATAATTTCATAACTAGTACACCTTTTAATTTTTGAATGTGTAATTCACTGTAACATGCAAATAATTTGTCATGAGTTCATTTTATCTTGCAAACTGATGCGCTCTCTCTCTCATGCACATATGTGCACGCGCACACACAAGAAGCATATCCATACCTTTAAATTTTGGTGGTTGTGTTTATCCCATCCAAGGTTTACCTTTTTCATATCTTTTGCCAGTAAAGAGATTCATGTGTTGAGATGAGTTATCCCATATACAGCTTTTATGAATTAACATGTAGATTCTACGTTTACCATGGATCTACTCAGTAAAGTCAGTGTGCTGGGCCAGGTTTCTTTTTATGAAGCCATTGCATTTTTTTGTTTTGAAATTCTATGCCACCAATTGCCTTGTAAGCACTTTATTGTGGTTGACAATTTGGTAGTGCGTGCAACTTGATGGTCTAGTTAGGGTGACTGAAGTTGTTTTATAATGTCTTTACTGCAGGCTGGGGCATCTGGTTCCTTGACAGAGCCTTTACAAGTGCCAAGAGATATTGATCTCTCTCCAGGGCAACTCCTACAATCCAGTCAACCATCTAGTGGCCTAGGTGTTATTGGCCGGAGAAGTGTTTCGGACCTTGGTGCCATTGGCGATAATCTCACTGGATCTGCTGTAAATTCTGGGGCAATGCACAATCAGTTATACAATTTACAGATGCTTGAGGCTGCATATCACAAGCTTCCTCAACCTAAAGACTCAGAACGAGCTAGGAGCTATATTCCAGTATGGATGTGCAATTATCTTCCTATTATAGCACCTTTTAAACTATGGGCAAATATTGTTTATGGTAATCTCTCTTGTTTGTCTGGACAGAGGCACCCGGCAGCCACCCCTCCTAGCTATCCTCAAGTTCAGTTACCAATGGCAAGTAACCCTGCATTCTGGGAACGACTAAGCATGCATAGTTATGGAACTGATACCTTGTTCTTTGCTTTTTACTATCAACAGGTGATGTGGCATGCTATGTTGTTTCATTACTATGCAGTTTTTGTTTCTGTCATACAATGACTGCAAGTTTCTTATCAAGCCAATTATCATGTGCAGAATACCTATCAGCAGTATCTGGCTGCGAAAGAGCTAAAGAAGCAATCTTGGAGATACCACAGAAAATACAACACCTGGTTTCAACGGCATGAGGAGCCAAAAGTTACCACTGATGAATATGAACAGGGGACATATGTGTATTTTGATTTCCATGTTGGCAATGAGGACAAACAAGGATGGTATGCTGATTTTGATTTAACTCTCCACCTGTTTTGCATTGCTGCTGAACTTTGTGTTATGGAAAACTCTATACAAACAGAAAGTTGTACATAAAAATCTTCTTAACTGATTTGACAAGTGATGGTATTGTACAAGTGATTTACTGCATATAAGTGACTTATAAAATCATTGCATTGAATGTTCTTTTTGTTAGTAAGATTTTTCGGTATAATTTTTTCTTTGTATGTGGTCTTTACTCTTGTATTGCATGTGTGGTCAAGTTATATTTGCTTGTGTATAAGGATGAGATAAAATTGTTTAATGATATAAGAGGATGAATGGTCGATCATATTAGATTTTCAAAGGGGGTTTTCACTTCATTAGGCTGGTGGGTAACATGGGTGAAATGTTGTGGAACTACCTTGGCATGTCAGTTAAAGTTATTCTATATTATTTTCCTTTACATATTAGAATGATTTCAATATTCAGAAGCTTGCACACATGAACAGACATGGTTGCATGTGTGAATTTACTGCATGTTTTTGTCTAAATCCTCAAATTAGGGCAATGTAGCCAAGAATTTGTTATCAGTTTGATTTTCAATCTATTTCAAATCAATCCCTCATATCTTTTTATACATTGCAGCTCATCTTCAATAAAAATTGAGTTAATTTCAATATAATTTGACTGTGCTTGTGGTTCTTATGATCTCTGTTTTTGTATGTTCAGGTGTCAAAGAATCAAGACAGAGTTCACTTTTGAGTATAACTATCTTGAAGATGAACTCATTGTCTAGAAGATGTGCTTTGCTAGAAATCTCGCGTGTTTAACTCTTGGTATGTGCTTGTGCCAACTTTTCTTGTTTATTTCATAGTCTTTTAGTTATGAACACTGTTGCATATAATGTGATTTAGTCTTTCAATAGTTGTTCAAGACTATTGGACGAGTGTTATTTATGTGTGTGTGCATGAGCATGCAGAAAGACTTAAATCCTCTAGAATAACTGTTCCCCATCAGCTATAATTCCTATGGACTTTCATCCATATAAAACCCGCTTGAAACTGAATCCTTCAGAGTGCTACCTGGGTTAGCCGTTTGGGACTGAATTCACTGATCTGTAGCTTTTTTTCCATTCTGATCAAATGCAAGTTTGATTGATGAACATATTAGAGCTGGATATTGTAATATAGCAAATGTGTTCTGTCACCTCAGAGATAACATTACATAGTTGCTTGTTTTAATTTCCATCCTAGTAAATATCAAAGAACTTCAGGCATGCTGTATTACAATTCGTGCATGACTTTTTGGTTGAAATATGTTATTCGTCTAAAATCTTGCAGTGGTAGCCGTTTTATGCTTTTATATTTAAAGACCCTGTTTGGGGCTGTCTGCTCCGAAGTTTCAGCAAAATTTGAATTTTTCTTTTGCTTCAAATTAATTTTTTTAATGTTTTTGGAGCGTTTTGATGTAGTGATATTAAAAATAAAAAAATATTATTGTGAAGCATTTCCAAGTAAAAAACACTTTGAAAAGCAACCGCAATCATACTTCTAAACACCCTGTTAGTTTCTAAGCATTCCTGCAAATTGCTACTACTGTTAGCATTTATCATCATTGAATTTGAATATATGTTTTGGCCTCTCTCCTTGCAGATGATTGCTTGTGAATTGGTAGCGTTACAATTGAATTTGGCGGCAGTGAGAATCACGAATTCGGGTTTTAATTCATTTTCTTTGGTACACTGGTTGTTAGGTTCCATGTTTTTTCATTTTTTGGGAATTTGTAATTGGTAAGTGTAAGACAGACACAATCTTTTCTTCTGAAGCATATTAATCCAAACATTTTTTTTAACCCTTTGGTATATAAAAAATACTGAAACACCATTCTTTTTTTTTACTGTTTTTTTCACCATCATATGGGGCATGGAGAACTAAAATTTTATCCTTGAAGTTTTTACTTTTTTATTTTTGGTCTTTGTGTTTTTTAGTTTTACATTATAGTCCTTAACTTTATTTGTTTTATGTTTTAATTTTTAAAATTGAAAGGAGAGTCATTGGAAAAATGGAGAGGAGAGAGTAAGTGGTTAGATG
>Ga0307508_10004839_pt1 | contig 12975 bp, 12 predicted proteins | sample 9_EM_MG_FD_203089 | JGI IMG/M metagenome (GOLD analysis project Ga0307508, IMG submission 203089) | Populus trichocarpa ectomycorrhiza microbial communities from riparian zone in the Pacific Northwest, United States - 9_EM | ecosystem: Host-associated > Plants > Roots > Unclassified | place... | reverse complement strand
CGTGTCGCCGCCCGGTTAAATGGGATCTCTTTATCTCCAACCTTCACCTGGGCCTCCGTCTGGGTGCCTTTTCTCTTCTTCCGCCAGAAAATCGCTGCCTCCGTTTTTCCGTGGTCAAATGCCACACCGTTCTTTCCAGCCCACTTGATGGCCGTGGCTGCTGCCAGCAACAGCTTGCCTGCCACCTCCTCTGCATTCTTTCCTTCCGCCCACCATCCGATGTCATCGACGAAGGATAATCCACTTACGCCCGCGGCTGTCCTTTCCACTTCATCGAATATTCCTGACAAGTAGGTGACAAAGATGATTGGTACTGCTGGGGAGCCTTGGGGAACACCAGTGTCTACAGGGTTTTCGTCTCCGATCTCACCGTCCAGCACCAGTTTGACCTGCCGGTCTGACATGAAGCTCATCGTCCACTGGATAAGGTCTGCCTCCAGCCCCAGTTCTTCCATCCGCTTTCCCAAGAAGGTTTTGTCGACATTGTTGAACGCCGACTTGACATCCATGAACAGCACACCTGCTATCTATCATACGATGTAGTGGTGGAGTAAGAAATGATCATAACGGTCACCCAGCATACTTTCACACCCGGGTTGTGGCAATAAAACGAATGATTCGCAAGTATAAGTGGAGTGACTCGAGTCAATAAACAGAACTACTCAACTCGCTTCGTGAAGTGAACCCCACTGCCATTGGTGTTTTGTGAATAACTTAACAACCAATGCAGAGAAGTAGACAAAGGAGGTGATCCTCCAAAGCGTTATCTATCATCGCTGAGCGCCATTAAAACACATGATTGGATTCACAGTGGAATCGTGACAGGATCCAAAACCATCACTCACAGATTGGGCGATGCCACACCCTTTTTTTTCTATTTACACTTTTTGAGTAGATACACCTACATTATGTAGTTAATGACTGCCGCAAACCGCTAGGCAAACCTGCCAAAAAAAAATGCGCTACTGACCACCAACCCCACAAATGGTGACTGGAGACCGTAGTATTTGCCACCCACAGCCATTAGGACTCGCCGCGAGAGAGGCGACAGGCCATCCGTTGGGCAAGCCGTCGGGTAAGCCGTCGGGCAGTTGTCGAGCAAGCCGCCGACAAGTGGAAGGGCAAGTGTACCTTCCGCTCGTCAGTGGCTTGCCTGACTCCTCGCCGGACGGATAGCATGTCAGCTCGCTCGCCAGCTTACTCGTAGGACGGATTGCTCGTCAGTTCGCTCGTCCCTTCCGTTCGTCGGCAGCTTGCCCAACGGATTACCTGTCGTCTCCGGATGGATTGCTTGTCGGCCTGCTCGGCAGCTTGCCTGACGGCTCCACAGATGGATCGTTCATCGGCTTACTTGCCCTTCCGCTTGTCGGCGGCTTGCCCGACGGATTGCTTGTCGGCCCGCTTGTCGGCTTGCTCGACGGATTGGCCGACAGAAGGCCTGCCGTCTCGCTCGCGGCGGGCCCTAAACTGTGGCTGGCAAATACCACGGTCTCCAGTCACCATTTGTGGGGTTGGTGATCGGTAGCGCTTTTTTTTTTGCCAGGCATTCCTGGTCGTTTTCGTGTTTTCGAGTTTTGGCGCTTCAGGGGTACAGGGATTTCAATAACGTGACCAATTGGACGCTATGCCTCCATACTCCCCCCTTTTCCCATAACAAACGCCAACACCAATTTATTTTTTACTGTGTGGCTATGGTTGGGGTGGTTGCCGAATAGGGTAGAATTCAACATCCCTGCATGCACACTTCAACCGATCCCTCTTCGAGCCTTCCACAAGAATCACTCCTATCTAGGACCGGGTTGCTTCCAAGTGACGCACGCTAGGCTGCCCTAGTCTGTGCGCCTGGCCGTGTGACCGTAATATTCAACACAGGCTCTGCTTCCATCAGTATGTATGATAAGAGTCGCGCAACTGAACGGTAAACAGACGGACCCGTCTACGCAACACCCTCCAATACGCAGCGAGCCGTCGCACTAACACTCATCTGTCTTGATACTACAGCCAGCAACGCAGACGAAGCGAGCCATTGCACGCACCTACCCATACATCCTCTCCGTCGAGATCCAGCAGTTACGCATTACGACGGTCCCGGGGCAGTCGCTAATATCTCACTCCGAAAGCAGCGGTTTGCGGGCGTGCAATATTATAGGAAAATACCGCGCAGGCACGTCGGAGTCGCTATTCCGGCCATGTCGTGCCAGACCACTAAGGAGGCGCTCCGGCGTCGGATGGTGTCGCTCCAGAGATGGGATGCACCAAGGCTCTCGCTCCCTCGCCAGGAGGTACAAGATTTCTTCGAGGCTAATGACGGTCAAAGGATTCTCGATCTTGCGCGTTGCAAGTGTGGCGTCTTCCGAGGATGTGCTTCACGGCACGGCCCCTTCGACAGGGCCGTAATCCGCCGGATCAGGGATCCGGAAAACCCGTACGTCGTCGTTCTCGGCTTCCTCTGCTATGTCGAGCACACCGGTCTGATCCACCGGTTCCTCGAGGAGGGGTACTCCGACGAGTGGCTGCACACAAACGAACTCAGCCGCGAACAGCTCGACGGGCTATTCGGGTCGCTGGAGTCGGACAAGAAAGCGGACAGTCACATCGAGTTTGACATTCAGCTCTTCTTCATGCCGACCATCTACGGTCCCGCGAAGCAACAGTACTTCTCGCCCATGCGGACGCTGCCGTACACCGTTGAGGAGAAGATAGGAGGGGGAGGGTACAGTAACGTGTACCGAGCAAAGATTCTAGATGGTGGCTACTTCGCGTTTCCTGATGATGCTGAGGTCGATATTTCCCCGCCGCCCCCCATCCCGATCGTGATCGCGCTGACCGAAGACAGGACCGACTCATCGCCATCAAACACTACACGTGCACGTCGGCATACAATGCCAAGGCTGACTGGGAGAAGGAGTGGAAAAACAATTCGATGTATAAACACGAGCACATTATCCCCATCCTGGCATCAGTCGCCCAGGGGGAGGTCTACTTGAACTTCTACCCGCTGTGTGAATACGATCTCAGCACCTTATTCGAGAAGGATCCAAGGCCGGAGCACGATCCGTTGTTCGTCTGGAGACAGTTCATGGGCCTGCTTTCGGCGCTCCATCATGTCCACTGCGGCCACCCCAACCAATTCGGCTACCACTTCGACATCAAGTGTCAGAACATCTTGGTGCGCAAGGGGAAGTGGATGATCGCGGGGAGCGAGTACAGAAAGAGCTACGCGAATGGAACATCCGCAACCAGGAGGAAGCCTGGACCGGAAGAGTTCGGAGGACCGGAGGCGACGGTCACTCGGAAGTTCGACATCTGGGGGATCGCTTGCGTCGGATGCATCGTGTCTGCATGGCTTCTCGGTGGAGCCGGCGGCGTGGCCCAGTTCCGAGAAGACCGGAAGGTGGAAAACCCGGAGTCCGACTGGCCTACCAGCACTCTGTACAACTTCTTCCAAAGAGTTGGGCCCGACGCGGTCATACACCCTGCGGTGGAAGCGCTCTTCTCGAAGGCAAACGACCCAATCTCGACGGGTGTCGCTGCAATCTTGAAGGATATGCTTTCCATCGACGTGGAGATGCGTCCTACCGCGGAGGAAGCTGAGAAGAGGTTCGGAGAGGTGCTGAGCGTTGAGCCCCTGGCACTTCAGGCACCGAGGGGAGTTGGTAGTGTTAGTACCCGCCAGACCCTTCACCTCCCGAGACCGCCGCTGACGTCACGCGGACAACGAGCAAAGTCCAGCCAGTTGCCTGTCCTTGTCGGTGAGGTTTCGATGTGTACTGACGTAAAATCTGATGCCAAGTGGGCGTGTTGTATTGCCTAATGGCCTCAAGCTAAGGCTCTGTTTTCTTGCACAACCCACAGTCCAAATCGCGTTTTTGTATGGGAAATTTCTCTTTCTGAAATCATAGTTTCTCTCTTTTTTTGTTCGTTCACACTCGCATTCAGCCTAGCTAGACGACGGTGGCACACTTTTTGTCCGGTTTTCCCGTCCGATGTCCGCGCGATAGCGGCACTTGTATACCTCCCCTTTGCCTCCGCCCGGGCCTGTCCCAAGAAAACGTTGGTGCATACTACGAAAAGAACAAGGGAAAGAATAAAAGGACCCTAAAGAAAGAACAAAAAGGAAAGCGCGCCCGCCCCTAATCTCAGGAAAAGCGGCTGCCTCTACAGAGATCCCACTCTGACGCCCCGCTCCCGCCCCCCACAGCCGGCACTAGCCCCCGCACACCCGCGGCGGCGAGGAAGCCCGGAACCGCCCGGCCGCACCTCAAACCGGCCCTTCCCCCCCACCTGCCCCCCCACACGTCTGCCTGCAGTATCTTCTGTTGGGCCTTCCATTCGGAGCACACCTCAAAGAGGTGATCCCACGTCTGCGCCCGGCACCGAGACCACCAGTACCGAGCAGAGGTTCGATTCTTCGTCCAGTGTGGGTACTGCCCGCTGCTCAAGGCAGTGACCCGTGTCCAGCTAGTAGAACCTTGAGGCCAGACTCTTGGAGCCACCCGCAACCGCGCCATCGGGCTTCTGCCCTCCCCGGCATTCTGTACTTCTTCCTAGAGGCCCGGCTCCCCGCCCGCTCCTTCTCTGAGATCTCCCGATTGCGGTGTGCGACAGACCTGGGGAGCGGCATCGCACGCACCTGTGACCGGTGCGAGTATCTTCGCCATTCCACCCCATGGGTGTCTGGCTCCTCCGCCGCGAGCCTGGCCCACTCGTCCACCTTCCCATTTCCTGGTACTCCCTTGTGCGCTGGGCACCACCGGATCTCAATGGCGATGTCGGGTCTAGCCCTCCGCAGCACCGTGATTTTCTTTTTCGACTAGAGTGCATACATCTGGCAGGGGTCAGGCTCCTCCGAAGCCATGCGGCTGATGACGGCCTGAGCGTCTATGTACGGTGGCCTGTATGTAGCGACACGATGGGTCATAACTCGATGCAAGGATAATTTACATTAGCATTTCCACTTTTGACTTTTGACTTTCGACTTTTGAGTTTCGACTTACCAAATGTGAAAATTTGAAACAAACAAAGCTTTTATGCCGTTTACCAACGGTAGATCACAACTCATAGAGCCACCTCCTTTTGTCCGATCATCAATGGGAGCATTGGTTGTTGAGATATCCACACAACTAGAGATGTGGCTCGCCAGCGGGACTTTGTGACCGCCCAGTCACGTGACCCAGTCCGGCCACATGATACTCGTCGACACCTCAAAACATCACCACACAGCCAATGATCAGATATGTTTCAACATGCAAAGCCACGTATGCATAGTGAATAATATAGAGGAGTCCTAGGCCTTGTAGGCACTACAATATTCTATTACACACATTCATATCACCCACGACTACTACTTACCGTCTTCGTTCCCGAAGCCCGGAAAGCCGGACTATGCCAAGGTGAGAGCATACAGAGTCATCTCACTCCTGGACGTCATCGGCAAGCTGGTGGCGCGAACAGCAGCCCGCCTGATTGCCAACCACCTAGAACGCAAGTGCGCCCTCCACAAGGGTCAGTACGGGTGCCGCAAGTGGCGATCCTGTGTGGATGCAGTGGCAATCTTGATGAACCGCTCCCAGCAGACGTGGGCAGCGAAGAAGGTGGCAGTGCACTGTTCATGGACGTCAAGGCAGCATTCAACAATGTCAACAATACGCACTTGGGCAAGCGCATGCAGGCACTGGGGATTGGGCCAGACCTCATCCGATGGACCAGCAGCTTCATGTCCGACTGTCAGGTGAAACTAGTACTCGACAGAAAGACCGGGAAGGCAAATCCAGTGGACACGGGAATTCCCCAAGGGTCCCCGGTGGCGCCAATCCTCTTCACTACCTACCTGTCAGGAATCTTCGACAAGGTGGAGGTAGCGGTACCAGGCATTTGGGGCCTATCCTTTGTGGACGACATCAGCTGGTGGGCGGACGGCGCACACAGCAGTGCAGTGGCAGCGAAGCTCTCGGCGGCGGCTGCAGCCTCGATTGACTGGGCGGCTGCAAATGGGGTAGCCTTCGACTATGACAAGATGGAAGCAGCACTGTTCCACAAGAAACGAACTGCATCCACAGCAACAGTGGCAGTTGGCGCCAACGAGGTTCCATTCAACAAGGAGGCGACCCGATGGCTGGGAATCTGGCTCGATGCCCAGCTCTCACTCAAGGAACACCATGCCACCCGGATGAAGGAAGGCAGCAAGGCAATGACTAGGCTACGGCGGCTCACAGGGCAGATGGGACTATCGTCGGCCAACTGTAGAAAAGTTATGACGGCGTGTGTTCAGTCAACCACCATGTTCGGGGCAGAGCTGTGGTGGAAAGGGGACTACACCATGGGAACCCAAGGACGGGCGGAGGAGATCCAGTGGCTGGCCAACCAGGAGGCCCGAGCAACAACAGGCTGCTTCCAAACAATCAACCTAGGAGCTCTCTCAATGGAGTTCAGCATTAGAGCAGCAGTGGCTCAGCTAGAGAACAGACACCGGCGCTTTGGACTGAGACTGCTTAGCCTGCCGCAGGGAGACCAGGCACGGGAGGTGGTGGGAGCCCCAACACAATCGGGTGCCGGCTCACAAATGCTCTCGCACACAGTGGGCAAATAGAGGGCACGGTGTTGCTAGAGGAGGTGGAGGTCTTTGACGTGGAACTGCTGCAAGAGGAGGAAGCCGAGGTGAAGGCCGAGGCAGAGAGGGCCTGGCCTGGACTGACAATGTTCACCGATGGGTCACGGATGGAGAATGGGGCTATCGGATACGCGGTGGTGTGGAAGAACGGACAGACCTGGGAGGGCATCAAGTGCTACATGGGCCACAACTAGGAAGCCTACAATACGGAGTGCACCGCTCTTGCCCACGCACTGGAATCGGTATCAGGAGGATATGTCCCGGACCGGGTGACAATCTTCACGGATGCGCAAGCGGCCATCAGACGCATGGCATCGGAGGAACCTGGCCCTGGACAGCAATACGCAATCCAGGCGCGGAAACACATCGCCGCGATGCACAGGGCCAGGCCGGGCGTCACCTTTGAGATTCAGTGGTGCCCGGCACACAAGGGCATAGTTGGCAACGGGAAGGTCAACGAATGGGCGAAGATTGCAGCGGAGAAGTCCAGCACCCGTGGGGTGGAGAACCCAGGGCCGCTCCCATGATCCCTGGCAAGCCTCAAGCAGGAAATCTCAGAGAAGAAGTGGGCTGAGGCGCGGTCATGGGCCGGGGGGCGTATCTCCAAGACAAAGTACCGCATGGCGAAGAGCCAGAAGCCCGATAGCGTGGTAGCCGACAGCACCAAGAGGCTCACCTCAAGGTTCTACCAGCTGAAGACAGGCCACGCCCGGATCGGACAGTACCTACACTGGGCTTAGGTCCGCCCCGATTCCCAGTGCTGGTGGTGCAAGTGCCCCTCGCAAACGAGAGACCACCTGTTCAAGGTGTGCCCAGAATGGAAGTTGTAGCAAAAGGTGCTGTTGGTGGAGGTGCAGAAGGAGATGGGAAGGTGGAAGAGCCGGTGGAATCCGGGACCTACTTGCCGACAAGAGGTACGAAAAGGCAGTTCTGGACTTCCTCACCGCAACGGATGTGGGAAGGTGGGTGCCACCTGTGATAGAAGATGGCACCGGTAGCCAGATGTCAGAATGGGAGCTCCGGGAGCTCCGGGAGCGGGAAGAGGAACAAGAGGTGGAGGCGGAGGAGCTGGGTGCTGCGGAGGCTCGGGCGCTGGGGAGGAACTACCGCAGTTCTTGCCCACACCCTCCTTCATGGCATCGGCAGGTGAGGAGTAGGGGGACGGGGTGCGCTTTCCTTTGTTTCTTCCCTTTGTTAATTTCCTTGGGCGCATCTACTCTTTGTTGGGACAAGCCTGGGCAGAGGGCAAAAGGGGAGCTTGCAACGAGCCGCCACTGCGCCGACTGCGGACAGGAAAACCGGGCAAAATGTACGCCGTCATGATCTTCTGTAGATAATATTCAGAATTCCACCTAACTATTTGTCACAGTGCAGGCCTCAACGTCCGGAGGGTTGGTCTGGAACGGCCGGGAATGCGCCAGCATTGGTCCAGATGCTTGGAGAAGGTTACTGTGTTCTGCTGCATGAGAGAAGTGTATACGCATGTGAATTGCGCGAGTACGCGTGTGAGTGTGAGTACGCATGTATACAAGGAGGGCTTTCCTCTGCGTGTTGTCTGCTTTCCTTCTTTTCCCTCTCATGCAACCACTTGTATAATTATCATCTCAATCAGCTTATTCCCGTTTCTCCCGTTTCTCGCTTGCCCAGCGTCGCTCGTCCCTATCTGGCACTCGTCCGTCGACATCTGCTCGTCGCTGACCCCTTGGCATTCGGCTTCCCAGTGTCTGGCCGCCCCTGTCCGGTGCTCGCCTCGTCGACGTCTGCTCATCCCTGTCCGGCACTCGTCTCGTCGACAGTGCTCGACTCTGTCCGGCGTCTGATCAGCGCCGCCATTCTGTCCTAGAACTCCCGTGAGTACCTTGGACTTCCTGTCCCCGTCTGCCCGCCGTTACAACATAACGCATTGTTTGCCAGCCCGCTCACTCCCTCTGTTCACCGGCGGCTTGCCCGACTATTCACATGAGGTATTGATTGTCGGCTCCCTCGGCGGATCACTCGTCGGTGCACTCATTCCCTCAACTCGCCGACAGCTTACCCGGTATCTCACCCGACGAATTTCTTGTCAGCTCGCTCGGCAGATCACTTGTCGGTGAGCTCATTCCCTCTACTCGGCAGCGGCTTACCCGACGGACTGCTTGTCGGCTCGCTGATTCCCCCCGCTCGCCGGTGGCTTGCACGACACCTCACATTACGTATCGCTTTTCGGCTTGCTTGCGGTGAGGCGCAAGGGTTGGGCGCGCAAATATACCTCTCTCCAGTTACAACCTGTGGAGTTTTGTTGATGTTGAGAAATTTCTTCAGCAGAGTTGCAAGATTGTCGAGTTTTCGGGTTTTCAGGTTTTCGGGGGTTCGTGTTTTAGGTTCCGCAAGTTTGAATAACTTGACAGGTTGGTCGTTATGAGCCTCCGTACGTACACGGCGATCAAGCGGTACCTTCACGTCTCAGACACATACGAAACCTACCAATATGCGGAGTGGTTGAAGGTGGAACCATTGAATTCCGGAATCAGAGGGAGGTTTCAGGACTTGGTTGTGCCAGCTTCCGACGAGACGGTCGATGAGGTGATGATCCGTTTTCATGGCCGAAGCAAGCACTCTCGCCGTATGCCGAAGGAACCGGTCATACAGGGTTTCAAGATCTTTGCCATTTGTCAGCGCGGATACGCCTACAACCGGCTCTTCCATTCTCGTATCAGAGGAACACCAGAGCTCGATTTTACCACTCAATTCGCAGCTACACGATCTGTCGTGTACATACCAGCTTGCTCCCTCGCTCCCTCCCACAATCAGGGATACCATTTCAACGTCTACATGGAGAACCACTTCACTACTATTCCACTTCTTTCCGCCCTTCGATATTCTGGTATTGCTAGGACCGGTGCTGCTAGAGCCAATGCCTTCCCATCCTCAGCTAAGAGGCCATCGGACTCGGTACCCTGGAATACCAGGAACTGTGCAGAGGTTGGTGGAGAGGAAGTGTGCTCGCAAGACCAGAAGACCGTTCAAATGCTCACCACTCTCCATTCACTAACCGGAATACAGAATAGTCAGCTAAAACTGCCGTCAACCCCGAACTACAAGTACGGTGGGGCCCAGATTCGACGTACGATCGCCGCCCCACGAATGATTGGCGACATTCTAGCGGTTATCAACGACTACAAACGCGTAGAGGAGCGGATATCGCTGATCAATAAGAGTCATATTCACCCAGCAGACTGCCAGATGCACCTGGTTTCCTCTTCTACTGGACCGTCGATATCACTTCGTTCGATTCCTTCCTCCTCGTAAAGAATCACTTTTCACCTCCTGTTACCAGCACTCGTCAGTAGGTCCCTATTTCACACGAGCAGTTCCGACTTGAAATAGCAGCCGGATTACTTGACATGCCACTGGAGGTCAAGCACGGCTAATAGCTAGTTAGTCCGCAACAGAACAATGGCTCATTTGAGGAAAACCGATAATCTCTACTACAGTAAGCATTTCGGGGTTTGACAGGTACCTGATACAGGTTCCCATGCGAGTGGTTAGAACTGGAAAGTGCTGAGCGTGTGTGTGGTCATGCGAACAGTGTAAGCTTTATTTCTATACTAAATGCTTAAGCAAAGACTGTATTCACTCGCGCACGATGTCTATCTATGTTACTATTTTCACTCCTTTCTCTGGTACAACACCGCCCTCGCCCCCATACCGCTGCTGCCAGCGAGAAAGAACTACTGGCAGCCTCGCCTTCAGCTTCAGTAGGGTCGATGCACCGTTGGAAGACCTTATGTGTGAGAGCCCATTGAAGCTGAGCCTTCGTGAGCTCCGCCTTTAACTTTAGTCGCTTTTTCGCTCGTCATATGTAGATATCCGTTGCCGCGCTTGTGCTGGTCGAGAAAAGCTCTTCACAGACGGCGAGACGACCAACCAGTGAGGAGGGATACCGTGGCGATGGCGCCGAAAGGACACCTGTGTTTCCCCTCTCCGCTTGTTGACCGGTCTAACTGGCCGGTCGGCGGGATCGTGCTCGGAAGCACGTAAGAGCATCGCATGGGAGCCGCAGCCACCGCGGGTTCGAGTGTTTAGGGTGCACATTGAACAGAAGCATGGAAGGGCTGAAACGAGAAAAGACCGAAAAGAAATGGTGTTCTTTTCGATCTCTATACTTTTTTTTTCTTTCCATTTAGTTCTCCCCTGCCATACGTCGCAGGGAGGTCCCCATGCCAACAACGTCAGATAGAATATAAAATCGTCTCCCCCGACTCCGCGGCCGCGGCGGCATGATATCAGCAAGCACCACAAAAACCTGTTTGCTTTGATATTAACTGATTCCGCACGGCGCTGCAGCGGCGATCGTGGGCCGGCGCGGGGGCCCGTGAGGGACTTAAGCAGTGCAGACAAGACGACATACGTGGGGGCGTGCAAACGCCGGTTTGAGGCGGAGTGGCGAAAGCGGCGGAGTTGCGATGCGCCCTGGCCGAGAGTGCATGCTGGTACGTAAGCACGCGACTATCGAGGTTTTGCTGGGTTGAGCGTGCACAAGGTCTTGGCAGAGCTTGCAGTCTATCAAAAACCAGCCAACGACACAAACACACAATTTAGAATTCATATCTAGTACCAGAATGCACCCGAGTCAAAGGATAGAGAAAGCAGAAGCAAGTCGGTTTTTCTTGTGGATAATTTTACATATTTGGTGATGACGATGGCAGCACCCGCTATTGTTGCTGTCAGCCAATCAGGTGGTTTGTTTACACCTTGGCGAAGAGTGCACGCTCAGCTTTCTGCTCCACGCAGAAGTTGTGCAGTGCATTAATCCCTGTACAACCCCCTGTCTAGCGCCGTTGCTGTGGTGAATTATGCACGCACAGCCCAGCAAAACCTCGATACTATGTACGCTGTCCACGTTGTGTGTGCAGACCAATGCGGCATCGCGCATTTATGTCGAGTGTATGTCGGGGATTCGAATGTGCCAGTCATACGAATGCCGAGACGCTAAGAGGCTTAGCGTTACTTAGTGTGCTACTAGCGTCGCTTGGCATGAGGATCGTGGCTCTGCGGTCACGCGCCGCCATAGGAATACCGTCTACGTACCTGAATCGCCATAACATCCTGGGTTTTCACTAAAATGACAGAAGTAAGGGTTTGAATCGACCCTCAGCTTATATAATTGCTGCCATCAAAGTAGATTTCCGGAACGAAGTTCCAAAAAGGCAACCTCCAGAATTAAATAGAATACATATGTAATTTCAAAAACCGGAATCTAACTCCTCCCAATCAGACTCATTCTCATCACCACTTCCATCTTCTCTTTCACTCTCACTTCCTTCTTCTCCAAATCATGCATATCCTACCTTGTCTTTTGCGGGCGGTCCACTTCCTTCTGTTCATCCTCCTTCAGACGAGCAATAGATCTCCATGTTATCGGAAGTTTCCAAAGCGCAATGCTTCTCCCCCTTTACATAGAGCTCTCGTATTTGAACATCCAACTTCTCTGCCTTTTCCTTCAACTTCTGCAGCTTACTTGACTGCACCTCTTTGGACTTCGCTTGCCATCAGAGTGCTGTTGTATTCTGCCTTATCGCAAAAAAAAAGAAAGAAAAACAATTTTCAATTAGCGCCTTGGCATTCGTATGCCTAGCACATTCGCACTCTCTAGTATGAATGCAGCCCCGGCGCAAAACGCGGGCTAAATGCACCTTAGATGCGGCGGTAAATGCGGGTTTAATCAATGCGGTAGACCCCGTAATTGCGATGTCATGGAAGATGCGGTATCGCAAAGTAATCAATACTCGAGAGTAAAGCTTGGCGGTGTCAGTAGACCTCATCACCACAAGAACAACCATCTCAAGTAACCTCACGACAAGTATAGCCGAGCCAACACGCATGCTCCCCACTGTCGAAAACACCTCCTGAGGTAAAAATTTTGTCGAACTTAGGCACCCCGAATCGTCAAAGTGACAAGCCTATGAGACCACTATCAAAATTCTAAAGTTGCCTCCACGCAGTCAGAAGGAAAAAAAAAAGAATTGTGAAAACTCAAAGAATTAAAGTCCTCCGTACATCACTTGCTCTACCGCAACCTTACCGCATTTACTGACGCCGGCGAATTGACCTCGTGTGCAGCTATTCTGTACCGGCAACTTTACCACATTTACTGACGCTGGTGCATTGAACCTCGCCTGCAGGTAAACTTTATCTTGCAATTACTGTTGACCAGATATGTCGTATAATGCAGCGTGCGCCTCCAACTACCCATTGCTTGTAAAGTACAGGGACAAAAGTTTCCGTACAGGGGCCGTTTTACACCAAAAATGCCCGTTTTCACACAACCAAAAACCACTCTTTACTTGACGGAAAAAAACTGTGCCTTTCACAGACGTCTTAGA
>Ga0307508_10004838_pt1 | contig 12980 bp, 11 predicted proteins | sample 9_EM_MG_FD_203089 | JGI IMG/M metagenome (GOLD analysis project Ga0307508, IMG submission 203089) | Populus trichocarpa ectomycorrhiza microbial communities from riparian zone in the Pacific Northwest, United States - 9_EM | ecosystem: Host-associated > Plants > Roots > Unclassified | place... | reverse complement strand
CAGCTTCCAGGCGATGAGCCGTCAGTCGTACGCGGCGACGGGCTTCGACCCGGCGCTGGGCGGTACGCGCGAGGGCGCGCCGGTCACGTACTCCGGTGAGCTGGAGGTGCTGCCGAGCGAGCGGGGTTGGAAGGACACCATCCAGGTCGCGAGCGGCCAGATGGTCAACGTCATCGGCCGCTTCACCGGAGCGACCGGCCGCTTCATGTACCACTGCCACATCCTGGAGCACGAGGACATGTCCATGATGCGGCCGTTCCTGGTCACCCCGGGGCCGGTGCTCGCCTTCGACCACCACCGCCCGGGCGGCGGCCACCACGGCGCCGCCTAGGACGCGTTGGCACGGCGCACCGGCGGCCGGGCTACCCCGGCCGCCGGTGCCGTACGGCTCACACGTGTCACACGTAGAGGAAGCCGCCCGGGACGGTGGCGGTTCCGAAGGCCGTCACCAGGGTGACGGTCGCGGTACCGGCCACTCCGGGCGGAGTGACGCCGGTGACCGTGGTGGCGGTGGCGACCACGGTGGTGGCGGGAACGCCGTTGAACAGCACGCCCAGCACGCCGCCGAGGTTGGTGCCGTTGATGGTGAACGCCGTACCGCCGGCCGCCGGTCCGGTGGCGGGAACGATGTTGGCGGGCACCGGCGGGGGCGGGGCCATGAAGTAGGTGAACCCGCCCGGGACGACGGCGACGCCACCGGGGCCGGTGAGGACCACGGCGACGGTGCCGCCGCCCGCCGGGCCCGCCGGGGTGATGCCGGCCAGTTGGGTACCGGCGGGGTTCACGGCCACGATGGTCCCGGGGATACCGGCGAAGGTGATGCTGGTGACCGTGTTCAGGTTGGTGCCGTTGATCACGAACACGGTGCCGCCGGTGGTCGGGCCCACGGCCGGGGTGATGGAGGTGGCGGTGGGCGCGGGCGGCGCCACGTAGGTGTACGGCTGGCTGTTGCTGGTGCCGGAGGTGGTGGTGACGAGGACCTGGACGGCCCCGGCCGCGTGCGGCGGAGCGATCACCACGACGGTGTCGTTGCCGTTCTGGCTGACGATGGCGGCGGGGACGCCGCCGAAGGTCACGCTGATGACGTTGTGCAGGTTCACCCCGGTCAGATGGACGACGTTTCCACCGCTGGTGGGACCCGAGTTGGGCACCACCGACAGCAGCAACGGCGGGCCGACCGGCGTCGGGGGCCAGGGCCAGTAGCCCGCGGTGGGTGTGGCTGCGGACACGAGATCGGTCGAGGTCATGATCAGTCCTCCCCGGGAAGGGTCAGGTGAGGTGCACTGGGCGCACGCAGGCCGACAGCGGAGGAAAGGAAAGCTGATGGGCCGCCGAGCGGGGCGCAGGAGCGGTGCACTGATGAGGCGGAGAAGCGGAGCGAATGCCCGACTCCCGAATGGCTGACGAGGTATGGGGCGGCCTCGATGCCACGTTTCCAGTTATCCACGCTCACCCGTCTCGCTCAAGACCTCAGAACAGCCATCACTCGTTTGGCGCATACGGGCTCGCACAGTGGCGCATTCATATGACTAACGCTCGGCTATTCGGGGGAATCCGCTGACGGAGTATCGCCTGTGAGGGCCCGTCGTGCTTGTAATAAATGACATCGCACCGACAGGGATCGCACCGACAGGGGACGATCCGATGAGCCTTGCCGCGTTCCTTCTCGCCCTCGGCACCACCTGCCGTATCACCCGCTTCATTACCAAGGACACCCTGGCGGCGGGTTTCCGGACCTGGATCGCCGACCGCTTCGGTGACGATTCTCCGGTGACGTATCTGGTCAACTGCGGCTGGTGTACCAGCACATGGGTGGCCGGAGCCACCGCAGCGTACGCCTTCTCCCTGGACACCACCGGGTGGTTCCAGATCCCGGCCACCGCCCTGACGCTTTCCTATCTCGCCGGTGTGGCATCGCGGTGGCTGGACTGACGCGATTGAAAGGAAGGGCACCCATGGGCTGCAACTGTGGCGGCGGATCACCGCGGAGAGTCGTCCTCTACCAATTGACGCTGCCGGACGGCACGGTCCGCCGCTACGTCACCTATCAGGAGGCCGAGGCGGCCAACAAGCGCGCCGGTTCCACCGGAGTGATCAGCACCGTCACCCAGTGAGGGCCCGGTTGTCAGTGCCGTCCGGCAGACTGCGGAGCGGCGCGGTGCTGGGCGCGCTGGCGTTCGCACCACCGCCCACCGGCTCTACGAGCGGCTGGGGTTCCGGCGCGCGCCGGAGCGGGACTGGGAGCCGGTCCCGGAGGTCACGCTGTGGGCGTTCACCGTGCGGGTGCAGGTGCCGCCGACCGTCACCGCAGCCAGCCGCGCTCGCGCAGAGCCTCGGTGAACGTGGCGTACGAGGCGTCGAGGGCGGCCTGCTCGCGCGCGTCCGGTGCGACGTCCCGGCCGGGGCGGACCATCGCGGCGGCGCTCGCCGTGAGGTCCGGATGGAGCGTCCCTGAGGCGGCCAGCAGGGCGGCACCGAAGGCCGTTTCGGCGTGGTCGGCGACGCGCAGGGGGCGCCGGAGGACAGTGGCGCGGATACGGGTCCACAGCGGGCTGCGGCTGCCGCCGCCCGCGGCCCACAGCGGCCCCTCGACCGCCACGCCCAGCTCCGCCGCCCGCTCCAGCGCGAGGCGTTCGAGGAAAGCCACGCCCTCCAGCGTGGCGCGGTGCCGGTCGGCGTCGTCGGCCGGAGTGCCGAGGACGAAGCCCCGGGCCGCGCCGCTGACGAACGGGAAGCGCTCGCCCTCCCGGCGCAGCGGATACGCGACCACGGAGGCCGGGCCACGGTCCGCGGCGGCGCGGTCGAGCGCGGGCAGTCGGCCGGACGGAAGGTGCGCGAGGGCCTCGCCGCCGGTGCTGGAGGCGCCGCCCGGCAGCCACCAGCCGTCGGGGTGGCGGTGGCTGTAGAGCGCGCCGGAGGGGTCGGCGACCAGGTCCCGGGTGACGCCCTTGAGGACGTAGGTGGTGCCGAGGATGCCCACGAACTGCCCCGGCCGCACGGCCCCGGTGGCGAGTTGTCCGGCGCAGCCGTCGGTCATGCCGAGACGGACCGCGCAACCGGCCGGGAGCCCGGTCTCCGCCGCGGCTTCCGCGCACACCGCGCCCACCGGAGTGGCCGGTGGCCGGACGGACGGCAGCCACCGGGCCGGTACGCCGAGCTCGTCGAGGACCTCGTCGGGCCACTCCCCGGCGCGCGCGTCGTAGCCGCTCTTGAGGGCGTGGGACCAGTCGGTGGCGACGGGCCCGCCGGTGAGCCGCCATCCGACGAGGTCGGGGGTGTGGAGGAGATGGCGGGCGCTCGCGACCGGCCGCGAGCGCCCGGCGGCCTCATGGGCACCATGCCCCTTCCCATGGGGCCGGTGCCCAAGGGCATACGCGTGCCGATCCGCGTCCGCCAGCCAGGCGATGCGGCCGAGGGCTGCCGTCGGTGCGACCGACAGTCCGAGGGCCCGCCAGCGCGGGGCGCCCGCCTCCTGGGCGCGGGCGTTGAGCCCGGCGGCGCGGCGGTCGTCGTACATCAGGGCGGGGCCGAGGGGTTCGCCCCGGCCGTCCGCGAGGACGATCGTGCCGGAGGTGGCGGCGACGGCGACCGCCACGACCTCCCGGCCGCCCGCCGGGAGCGTCCCGGTGGCCTGGCGCAGGGCCGCCGCGACGGCGGGCCACCAGGCCGTGGCGTCCTGTTCGCTGCGGCCGCCCTCACCCCGGCGCGGGGGCGGGAGTTCCGCGCCGCCCCGCGCCCGTACGCGCCCGTGGGCGTCGGCGCACACCACCCGCACGGCCGCCGTGGCGATGTCGATCCCCGCGACGACCTCGGCCCGGTCGGACATCACGTATCACGCCTCTCACAGGTGGAGTTAAATTAACACTGGTGACGTTAAGAAGGGCCGGGCGCGATCCTCACATCCGTACGCTCCCGCCACTCCCCGAGCAGCCGGGCGTCCGCCCCGCCGTCCACCACCAGATGGTCGAAGTCGGCCAGCGGGCGCAGCCGGTGCAGCGCCGTGCGCCGGGTCTTGGACGCGTCCATCAGCAGCACCGTGCGGGCGGCGGCGGCGAGCATGGCGCGTTTGACCAGCACCACGTCCTGCTCCTGGTGGTACGTGGTCGACGCGTCCATGGCCGAGGTGCTGACCAGCGCCAGGTCCACCGACAGCGCCGCGATCGCCTCCGCGCACGGCACGCCGAGGAAGGAGTCATGGGTGTGCGAGTACTCCCCGCCGAGCCCGATCAGCCGGATGCGGGGCACCCCGGCGAAGACCTCGATCACCTTCCGGGCGTTGGTCACCACCGTCAGCGGGGCGGACTCCACCAGCAGCCGGGCGAGCGCGAGGGCGGTCGTGGAGTCGTCCAGCATCACCGACATCCCGGGCTCGACCAGCTCCGCGGCGGTGGCGGCCACTGCCTCCTTCTCGGCCCGGTGGGCGCCCATCCGGTAGGCGAGGCTGGATTCGAAGACCGACGAGGGCAGGGCCGAGACCCCGCCCCGGAACTTGCGCAGCACGCCGAGCCGGGCCAGTTCGTCCAGGTCCCGGTGCACGGTCATCAGGCTGACGCCGGTCAGTTCGGCCAGCTCCGCCGCGGTGGCGGTGGAGTGCGCGAGGACGTGTTCGGTGATGGTCTGTCTGCGGGCGTCCTGGGAGCGGGCCGCGGTCATGGGCGGGACTCTCCCGTCATGCCGCCGGTCGGCACGCTGTCCGTCGGCACGTTCAGGGAGCGCAGCGCCGTGCGGTCGCCGTCGATGCCGATCTCGGTCACCGCCGCGTTGTCCAGCCGGGGGAAGACCGTGCGGTAGCGGCCGACGGGGATGCCGAGCAGGGTGCACAGCGCCGCCCGCAGCAGGCTGTTGTGCGCCACGACGAGCACCGTACGGTCCGGATGCGCGGCGGCCAGCCGGCGCAGGGCGGCGGCGGCCCGGGCCGCGGCCGCACCGGGCCGCTCCGCGCCGGGGAAGGCACCGGTCTCGGGGTCGTCGCGGAACGCCCGGACGGCCGCCGCGTCCTCCGCCTCCATCTCGGCGAGGGTGCGGCCCTCGCCCCGGCCGAAGTCCATCTCGCGCAGGTCCTCGACGACTTCGGGGACCAGGGACAGCGCGGTGGCGGCCGGTTCGGCGGTGTGCCGTGCGCGGCTGAGCGGGGAGCAGGCCACCGCGTCGATCCCACGGCCCCGCACCCAGTGGGCGAGGGCCCGCGCCTGCCGGTGGCCGCGCTCGGTCAGCGCGATGTCCGAGATTCCGGCGTACCGGTTCTCCGCGTGCCACACGGTCTCCCCGTGGCGTACGAGCAGCAGTCGGGCGGTCATCCGGGGCTCCCCTGCGTCGGCCAGTGTGTGCGCCATTGCCTCATCACGTATCGAGTGTTAAATCTAGCATCGCTGATGTGATGGAGCACCGAGGTTCCGGAGGGCGGCAGGCCATGCGCGCGATCATCGGAGTGGATGTCGGCACCTCCGTCACCAAGGCCGTGGCCTTCGGCCGCGACGGGGCCGCCCTCGCCTCCGCCGCCCGCCCCAGCCGACTGGACCGGCTTCCCGGCGGCCGGGTCGAACAGGACCTGGAGGACGTGCTGCGCACGGTCGCCGAGGTGGTGCGCGAAGTGGCCGCGGCGCTCCCCGGCCCGCCCGCCGCGCTCGCGCTCACCGGCCAGGGCGACGGGCTGTGGCTGCGCGACGCGGCGGGCCGGGCGGTACGTCCGCCGATCTCCTGGCTGGACGGCCGGGGAGGCGGGACCGTCGCCCGCTGGCGCGCCGACGGCACCCTCGCCGCCCTCTACGCCCTCACCGGATCGGGGCTGTTCCCGGGCTGCCACGCGCCGCTGCTGCGCTGGCTGGCCGAGCACGAGCCGGAGGCGCTGGAGCGGGCGGCGGTCGCGGGCTACTGCGTGGACGCCGTCGCCCAGCGGCTGACGGGCGTCATCACCGTGGACGCCTCCGACGCCTCGCTGCCGTTCCTGGATGTCACCACCCGTACGTATGTGCCGGGCGCCCTGGAGCTGTGCGGACTGACCGAGCACGCCCGGCTGCTGCCCCCGCCCGCCGCGCCCGGCGGCGTCCTCGCGCTGGACGACGAGGGGGCCCGGCTGACCGGGCTGCCGCCCGGACTGCCCGTCGTCTCCGGCCCGTACGACCTTCCGGCGTGCGCCATCGGCAGCGGGGTGCGGGATGTGGGCGACGGGCTGCTCACCGTCGGCACCACGCTGGCCTGTCAGGTGCTCACCGACCGCGCGGCGGTGGACCCGGCCGCCGATCCGGCCGGGATGTGGCTGTGCACCCCCGACCCGGACCGCTGGCTGCGCGCGATGCCCGCGATGGTCGGCACCGCCGCCCTGCGGTGGGTGCTCGATCTCACAGGGACGACCACGGCCGAGTTGGACGCCCTGCTCGCTCAGAGCCCGCCGGGCGCGAACGGGGTGACCGCGCTGCCCTTCCTGTCCGGCGCCGGGGAGCGCGCCCCGTTCGTGGAGCCCGCCGCCCAGGGGCGGTTGGACGGCCTCGGCCTCGCCACCACCCGCGCCGACGCCGTACGGGCCGTCTGCGAGGCCATCGCCTACGCGGCCCGCCACTGTCTGGAGGCGGCCGGGCTCTCGGGGCGGCTCGCGCTGTGCGGCGGAGGCGTACGGTCCGCCGCCTGGACGGAGATTTTCGCCCATGTGATGGGTCACCCGGTGGCCGTTCCGGACGAGCCGGAAGTCGGCGCGCGGGGCGCCGTCGCGGTCGCCTGGCGGTCGCTGGGCGACCCCGTGGACGCGTCCCACTGGCGCGCCGCGTCCCGTACCGTCGAGCCCCGGAGCGAGCTTCCCGGCGCCTACGAGGACGGCTACGCGGGCTACCGCGAGCGCCTCGCCCGTGCCCTGGACGAATGGCGGACGAGCGGTCCGGGAAGCTAGTTTTCCCTGGGATTCCAGCGCGCCCAAAGCCGACGCGACTAGCACATCTATGCGAATCCACCCAGCTGACGACACAACATCTGGGGGCGCGTGCGCAGCGCGACACAAGATGTATGCTCGTGCTCGCTGTCGCCGCAGGGGAATCCGGTGCGAATCCGGAACTGTCCCGCAACGGTGTACGTGTGCGCTTTCGCGTACCCGTGAGTCCGATGACCTGCCGACGGCCGTCTGCATACGTCCGGGCCTCGCGGGTTGGGTCGATGGACGCTGCGCGGTGTGCCCTGAAGCGGAATCGGCATGCCCGTGAGCGGCCATCGCGCACCGCCCTCGAAGGCCCCCAGCCGAGCGAGGGAGAACACTTCAGTGACCATCGCGCCCGCCGATCCGGTTTCAGAGGCAACGGACTTCACGGCAGCGGCCGACGCGCCCGGGACCGCCCTGCTGCGGACCCTGACGGCGCTCACCGCCGACCTGCCAGCCACCGACCCCGGCAGGGTCGCGGCCGCCGCCCTGCGCGGCCGCCACCCCGGTTCGGACGAGGCGGAGTTGCGTTCCCTGGCGACCGAGGCGTCGGCCGGGCTCATCGGCGAGGAGCCGGAGTACTCCAAGCTCGCCGCGCGGCTGCTGACCCGCGCGATCGCCGATGAGGCGGCCGGGCAGGGCGCGGACTCCTTCTCCGCCTCCGTCGCCGTGGGCCACCGCGAGGGCCTGATCGCCGACTCCACCGCCGAGTTCGTCACCACCCACGCCGCCCGGCTGGACTCGCTGGTCGACCAGGCGCTGGCCGACGGCGCCGACGACCGCTTCGGCTACTTCGGACTGCGCACCCTGCACAGCCGGTATCTGCTGCGCCACCCGATCACCCGTCAGGTCGTCGAGACCCCGCAGCACTTCCTGCTGCGGGTGGCCTGCGGGCTCGCCGAGGACCTGTCCGAGCGGGCGGTGGGCGACGTCGCCGAGCTGTACCGGATGACCAGCACGCTGTCGTACCTGCCCAGCTCCCCCACGCTGTTCAACTCCGGCACCCGGCACCCGCAGATGTCGTCCTGCTACCTGCTCGACTCGCCGCTGGACGAGCTGGACTCGATCTACAACCGCTACCACCAGGTGGCGCGGCTGTCGAAGCACGCGGGCGGCATCGGTCTGTCGTACTCCCGCATCCGCGCCCGCGGTTCGCTGATCCGCGGCACCAACGGGCACTCCAACGGCATCGTGCCATTCCTGCGCACGCTCGACGCCTCCGTGGCGGCCGTCAACCAGGGCGGCCGGCGCAAGGGCGCGGCCTGCGTCTACCTGGAGACCTGGCACGCGGACCTGGAGGAGTTCCTGGAGCTGCGGGACAACACGGGCGAAGAGGCCCGCCGCACCCACAACCTCAACATCGCGCACTGGATTCCGGACGAGTTCATGCGCCGGGTCGAGGCGGACGCCGACTGGTCGCTGTTCTCGCCGGCGGACGCGCCCGATCTGGTCGACCTGTGGGGCGACGAGTTCGACGCCGCGTACCGGAAGGCCGAGACGGAGGGCCGGGCGCTCAAGCAGGTTCCGGCGCGCCAGCTGTACTCCCGGATGATGCGCACCCTCGCGCAGACCGGCAACGGCTGGATGACGTTCAAGGACGCCGCCAACCGCACCGCCAACCAGACCGCCGAGGCGGGCCGGGTCGTCCACTCCTCCAACCTGTGCACCGAGATCCTGGAGGTCACCAACGACGGCGAGACGGCCGTCTGCAACCTCGGCTCGGTCAACCTCGCCGCCCACCTGGGCGAGGGCGGCGAGATGGACTGGGAGCGGCTGGACAAGACTGTCCGGACCGCCGTGACCTTCCTCGACCGCGTGGTGGACATCAACTTCTACCCCACCGAGGAGGCCGGGGCGTCCAACTCCCGCTGGCGCCCGGTGGGTCTGGGGCTGATGGGCCTCCAGGACGTCTTCTTCCGGCTGCGGCTGCCGTTCGACTCGGCCGAGGCGACGGCGCTCTCCACCCGAATCTCCGAGCGCATCATGCTCGCCGCGTACGAGGCGTCCTGCGACCTCGCCGAGCGCCACGGCCCGCACCCGGCCTGGGCCGAGACCCGCACCGCGCGCGGCGTGCTCCACCCGGACCACTACACCGGCGCCACGGCCACCTGGCCCGAGCGCTGGGAGGCGCTGCGGACGCGGATGGCGACGACCGGCATGCGCAACTCGCTGCTGCTGGCCATCGCGCCGACCGCCACCATCGCCTCCATCGCGGGCGTGTACGAGTGCATCGAGCCGCAGGTCTCCAACCTCTTCAAGCGCGAGACGCTCAGCGGTGAGTTCCTCCAGGTCAACAACTACCTGGTGAACGACCTCAAGAAGCTCGGCGTATGGGACACCCAGACCCGTGACGCGCTGCGCGAGGCCAACGGCTCGGTCCAGGACCTCTCCTGGGTGCCGCAGGAGGTACGGGATCTGTACCGGACCGCGTGGGAGATCCCGCAGCGCGCCCTGATCGACATGGCGGCGGCCCGCACCCCGTACCTCGACCAGAGCCAGTCGCTGAACCTCTTCATGGCCGCGCCGACCATCGGCAAGCTCAGCTCGATGTACGCGTACGCCTGGAAGCGCGGCATCAAGACGACCTACTACCTGCGCTCCCGCCCGGCGACCCGGATCGCCCAGAGCGCCCGCGGTGGCGCCGCCACGGCCGCCGTCCCCGGCCCCGTCCCCGGCCCCTTCCCTGTCCAGCAGGTGCCCGCCGACGACGAGGCGGTCGCCTGCTCCCTGGAAAACCCCGAGTCCTGCGAGGCCTGCCAGTAATGCCCACCGCATCCGAGATGACCACCGCGACCACCGCGACGGATCACACCAAGAACCTGCTCGACCCCGGGTTCGAGCTGACCCTGCGGCCGATGCGGTACCCGCAGTTCTACGACCGCTACCGGGACGCGATCAAGAACACCTGGACCGTGGAAGAGGTCGACCTCCACTCGGACGTCACCGACCTCGCCAAGCTCTCCCCCGGTGAGCAGCACATGATCAGCCGGCTGGTGGCGTTCTTCGCGACCGGCGACTCGATCGTCTCCAACAACCTGGTGCTGACGCTCTACAAGCACATCAACTCCCCCGAGGCGCGGCTGTACCTGTCGCGGCAGCTCTTCGAGGAGGCCGTGCACGTCCAGTTCTATCTGACCCTGCTGGACACCTATCTGCCCGACCCGGACGACCGGGCGGCGTCCTTCGCGGCCGTCGAGAACATCCCCTCCATCCGGGAGAAGGCGGAATTCTGCTTCCGCTGGATGGACTCGGTGGAGAAGATCGACCGGCTGGAGTCCAGGTCCGACCGGCGCCGCTTCCTGCTCAACCTGATCTGCTTCGCGGCGTGCATCGAGGGGCTGTTCTTCTACGGCGCCTTCGCCTACGTGTACTGGTTCCGCTCGCGCGGTCTGCTGCACGGCCTGGCGACCGGCACCAACTGGGTGTTCCGCGACGAGTCCATGCACATGGAGTTCGCCTTCTCGGTCGTGGACACCGTCCGCGAGGAGGAGCCCGACCTCTTCGACGACGAGCTGGAGCAGCAGGTCACCGACATGCTGAGGGAAGCCGTCGAGGCGGAGCTCCAGTTCGCCCACGACCTGTGCGGCGAGGGCCTGCCCGGCATGAACACCGAGTCGATGCGCGCGTACCTGGAGTGCGTGGCCGACCAGCGCCTCGCGCGCCTCGGCTTCCCCGCGGTCTTCGGCTCGGAGAACCCGTTCTCCTTCATGGAGCTGCAGGACGTCCAGGAGCTGACCAACTTCTTCGAACGCCGCGCCTCGGCCTACCAGGTCGCGGTCGAGGGCTCGGTCTCCTTCGACGACGACTTCTGATCCCGGCGTAAGCGCAAGGGCCGGACCCCTCCCGGGGTCCGGCCCTGTGCCGTATACGGGGTGAGCGCGCTCAGTCGTTCGGGACCGTCTCGTAGCGCGCCGTGCCCTCCGCCATCTGCCGGAGCACGTCCTTGCGATCGCGCTTGGAGAGGCGGTCGATGTAGAGGTAGCCGTAGAGGTGGTCGGTCTCGTGCTGGAGGCAGCGCGCGAAGTAGCCGGTGCCGCGCACCGCGATCGGGTTGCCCCCGGCGTCCTGGCCGCGGACCACCGCGTAGTCCGTGCGGGCCAGCTCGCAGTAGGCGGTGGGGACCGACAGGCAGCCCTCGTTGGAGTCGTCCAGGACGCGGCGGTCGGCGGGCAGCTCCTCCAGCACCGGGTTACAGACCACGCCGACGTGGCGTACGCCCTCGTCGTCCATGCAGTCGTAGACGAAGACCTTGAGGTCGACGCCGATCTGGTTGGCGGCCAGACCCACGCCCTCCGCCGCCCGCTGGCTCGCGAACATGTCGTCGATCAGCGCCGCGAGCGTCTCGTCGAACTCGGTGACGTCCTGGCACTCCTTGTGGAGCACCGGATTCCCGACGACGGTGATCGGGCGGGCGGTGCCGCGCTCGCGGTAGGCGCTCTCGCGCTCCTCGCAGTCCTCCGTGTCCACGACGAACTCGTCGTCCACCTGCTGCTTCGTGGTCCCTTGCTGCGACATCGTCCGCCGTACGCCTTCCTTCAACCGTGGTGCGTCGCCCTACAGGGTACGGCCCGCCCGGAGGGCCGGGGGATCAGCGGGGGATCAACGGCCCTTTCCGGGCATTCAGCAGACCTCTTCCAGGTCCCGCCACTCCCGGCTGTCCGGGCTGTCGGCGACCCAGCCGTCCAGCAGCCCCCGCACCAGCCCGCTGGGGGCCGCGATCCCACATTCGCGCTCGGCGACCCACAGCGAGCCCGAGCCCGCCGTGCGGTGCCCCAGCGGGCCGGGGTGGCCCGGCTCGCTGTGGTCGTGGGGGTCCAGGTGCTCGCCCTCGCCCTCGTCGCTCGGCATCCGGCTCTCCGAACAGGAGCGGCACAGCAGCCGCACCGACGACGACCAGTCCTCGGCGGCGAAGCCCGCGTCGGCCGCCAGCCGCTCCAGGGCGTCCCGGTCGGCCTCGGTGGCCGCCTCCAGCAGCACCACCCAGGTCGGCACCGGGGACGGCGCCCACAGCTCGATCTCGTCGAAGACGGGGTAGGCCGGTCCCGCGGAGGTCACCCGCTCACCGTGCGGGACGCCGTCGTGCAGCACCACCTCGCCCCAGCGCCGCCCGGAGGACGGCAGCGGGATCGACAGCACCTCGATCCGGGCCGGGTCCAGTCTGCGGCCCCAGACCACCTCGGCCTCGCCCTCGGGCGAGAGCCGCACGGCCGCGCTGCCCAGCTCCATGCCGAGCGGCTCACCGGACGCGGACGCCTCGCCGGGCACCTTCAGCCCGTACGCCTGCCAGGCGCGGCGGGCCAGCGGCCAGTCCTGGAGGGCGGTCGCGGCGATGCCCACGTTCCACCAGTCGGGGGCGCCCGACTCGCGGTCCAGCAGCGCCACCGCACGCAGCCCGGCGGCCCGGGCCTGCTCCCAGTCGTGCCGGAACTTGTGCAGCAGCGCGAGGTTGAACCAGGACTCCGACAGCCACGGCTCCAAGTCGGCGGCGCGGGTCAGCAGCGCGCCCGCGTCCTCGTACCGGCCGTCGCCGATGAGCGTGAACGCACGGTCCGTGGCCTGCCGCCATGAGGCGGACGGCCGGTGCCGTACCTTGCCGAAGATCTTCACGATTCCCGCCTGCAGGTATCGAAGTAGTCCCGTACCAGAGCCTTGCGCGGACGGCGTCGCCCTCCCCGGAAGACAACCTGCCACACATCCACGGACATCTCAGCCCAGCCCCTCACCCTTCGGCCGGGATGCGATGCCCACCACACCTCCTTGCCACCGGCCATCGGCCCGACACCCCTCTCTGGCATCCAACCATGCCTCTTGGGAGACCCGCTCATTACCCGCGAGTTCCGAATTCCTCACCACATTCCCCACCGGGTTGCCCGCCGGGTTGTCTGCCGAGTTCCTCATCGGGTTCCTCACCGGGGGCGGTCGTACGCCGGGCGGGACAGCACCGTCGCCAGGGCTTCGACCACCGCCGGATCGAAATCCCGCGCGGTGGCCAGCCGCAGCCGCTCCAGGGCGCGCAGCGGGGCCGCGCCCCCCTGTCCCGCGGCCGCCGGGCCGCCCGCCGCCTCGGTGTACGCGTTCA
>Ga0307508_10004837_pt1 | contig 12981 bp, 20 predicted proteins | sample 9_EM_MG_FD_203089 | JGI IMG/M metagenome (GOLD analysis project Ga0307508, IMG submission 203089) | Populus trichocarpa ectomycorrhiza microbial communities from riparian zone in the Pacific Northwest, United States - 9_EM | ecosystem: Host-associated > Plants > Roots > Unclassified | place... | reverse complement strand
AGAGGGCCCGTTTTGTGCAAGATTTATACATAAAATATCGATTTAACAAGTAGTATCAAAAATAAATGGTGGTTAAATAGTGTGACCCCCAAAGTGTAACTCGAATTGGGCAGGAAACGAGTCACGTCGCCCCTGAATACCGGTAGGGAACGTGAAGCAAACCAAGTCAAGGCTCGACTCGCGAAAAAACAGGTATAGATAAGATTTCAATATCAATTTTTGATAGGTTTACAAGCCTCACAGAATCCAAATGGGCGAATTCCTGATGGACTGAGAGTCGGTGTGGCCAGCCCCAGTTGGTTCCACCATAACCAAGGTGGCAATAGTCAATTGGCCTCGAAACGCATAGCACAAACCATGACGAGCTGAACAGAAATTATTATCTGAACCGTGGTTACAACCATATGAAGTCTTCTACTAATAACCCTTTAGGCCTCTTCATATCTCCAAAGCGCAACCCGACCATCTCCACTACCAGAGGCCAAATAATTCCCTGTTGGACAGAAATCAACCGACCAAACACGATCTTGATGCCCCTTCAATGTGCACTGCAGGGCGGCATTGCGCAGGTCCCAGATACGCACAACAGGATCACCTGAGCCAGAAGCAACCCATTGACCATCAGGAGAGACGGAAATGGAACTGACATCGTTCTGTAAGCAGAAGGGCAAGATAAAAGGGGGGAATGGCTTGGGTGAGAAGGAGTCGTTGAACAGGAACATGTGAATGACGCACTGTATGTGCCATGACTTTGCTTTTCTGTCCTGCCGTACTAGCTTGTGTCATTCCATACCCTGGCTCGGCCAGCTCAAGGAAACTAGGACCCAATATTCCGTCCCTGCTACAACTTACCAGTCCCTTTCCATCCAGTGTAAAGGCCACCGACCGGACTACACTTCCATGCGCTATCCACTTCTCCACCAGTCGACTCGTCCGTACATTCCATATCCTCAGTATTCCATAGATATCCCCAGCTGCGATATATCGTCCACCCGGGTTAAACTTGACACTGTAGAAGGAGGCACTGTTATCCTCAAGAAGCTTCGAGAAGCCATCACGCATTCTCCAGATACGCACTGTCTTGTCGTATGAACAGGAGACGATGAAGCGGCTGTCTGGAGAGAAGTCAAGGTCTCTGATCGCGCCGGTATGCCCCTGGAAGATATTGCGGGTGCGCTTCTTTGCAATTTCCCATATCTAGAGGCAGAGGAAATTTGTAAGGAAGGTGGGTTACTCGAGGAGAAGGATAGGTACTCTTAATTGCCCATCGGCAACTCCTACAGCTAGGTATTTACCATCCGGGGAGAAACAGAGACTCCAAATGCCGTGTTTTATTGTTTCGGAGTTATCTGCGAGAAAACTGCCACGGACATCAATTGATGTCTCCAAACCAGAGTAAAAGTAACTGACCAAGTCCTCACCCCAGTTTTCAAATCATAAATGTATGTTATCCCGTTGAGGACTCCCACAGCCAAGTATTTCCCGTCAGGACTAAACACCACACCCATCACTACAGCGCCATGTGTCAACACATGGTCCAATTTCAGGTTGAGCACTCGTTTGACGTCGTCATTGTAGCCGACTGACCAGTCAAGTTGATTGGGTATATCGGTGCTGGTTTCAGGAGGGGAAATCGGGTATTGTGAGGAAGGTTGAATCGATCCAGAGGAAAGGGAGACAGATTGGTTGGCTTGGCTGAAATCAGACGTCTTCACATTGCTGAGTTGGGACACCCCAGGCCTTCTTACAGAAGCAGTTGGACAGATGGGCATGGTATGATGGCCTTTGAATACACGATGCCAAAAAGGCACGCGATTGAAGGGTGCGGATGATCCTGGGGAATTTGACGGACGAGGGAATTTTGGGTTGGACGAAGGAGAAACGACGACAGCTCCCGCAGTTGAAGATGTCGCAAGACCTGCAGCGGCATATTTCTCAAATTTTGCTGTGCACTTTATGCAGATGTTATTATATAAAGATGCAACTAGTAATAGTCAAAACACTATAAATCGCCTGTGTAGAAAACAGAATACGTACATAAGTCTTCGTACTCCTGGATTTGCTTCTGTGCATGAGCTAGATCCTGACGCAGCCTTTGTATCTGGAGCCGCAAAGGCAAATCCGGTCGGTTTGCGTACTGCAGGGATGAGATAGAAGGATTCGACGGGCTTGCTGATCGCTGTGAGTGCTGAGAGGAAGCCATCAATGTGATTTGTTCGGAGACGTTTCAAGTCCTGCTTTGCAAATTGATCCGAAGGGGCCTTCGATGGCGCGAACCAACGCAAGGCCTCCTTCATCCAGTAAAAACATCCATTCGGCACCTCAACGCGTGGTGGGTCACCATCATCGTCGCGTGCAACGTCCACGAAGAATGCAGGCATTCTCATCTCCATTAAATCTGACCATATGAATGACACCATTAACTGGACGAAGAACCTGAGCTTAGGAAATATCTCTAAGACGGTGCAGTGGATGTGGTGCGTTCTTTCTCCCTAGTTTGCGGTCGCCCTCCAGCCTTTGTAGCTCTGCCTTCCTTTTAGATTATCTGTGTTCAAGATGCCGCGATGTGACATCGCAAGGGTAAATCGCCCATCGAAATAATGCCGGAGGATGGGATAGGCGATGCCGATTTTAATGCTGAGTCCATTGCCGCGTATTGGGATGAAGGACTTTTGATAGCTGAAAAAAACCCTCATTGTGACGGAAATGAAGAGAAAAGTCCTCATCAAATTCTAGATTTACAATCTCGTCTTGGAACAGTCGATCTCCTTTACACAAAGAATCAATTATATGTCTGAATAATGTGTGGTTGCATTGCTTCGTCGAAAATGACCCCACCATTGACCTCGAAACGCATAGCACAAACTTTCATGACGAGCTCAACAGAAATCATTATTGAACCTTGGTTACAACAATCTAGAATTAGGCCGCTTTGTATCTCCAAAGCACTACCTGACCATCTATACTACTAGATGCCAAATAATTTCCTGTCGGACAGATTTCAACCGACCAAACATGAGCTTTATGCCCCTTCAATGTGCACTTCAGGGCGGCATTGCGCAGGGCCCAGATACGCACAGTGTCATCAGTTGGGCCGGAAGGACCATCAGGAGAGATGGCAATGGAACTGACACTGTTCTGTAAGCAGAAGGGTAAAAATAAAAGGGGGGTATAAACTTGGGTGAGAAGGAATAGTTGAACAGGAACATGTGGATGACGCACTGTATGCACCGTGACTTTGCTTTTCTGTCCTGCTGTACCATCTTTCGTCTTTCCATACCCCGGCTTGGTCGACTCGAGCAAACTGATATCCCAGTACTTCCACGTGTCGTCCTTGCTACCACTTACTAATCCCTTTCCATCTGGTGTAAAGGCCACCGACTGGACTGTCTCCCCATGTCCCCACTTCTCCACAAGCTGACCCGTCCGTACACTCCATATCCTCACCATTTCATCAAGATTCCCAGCTGCGATATATCTTCCATCTGGGTTAAACTTGACACTGTAGAAAAAGGTGGCACTTCTATCCTCGAGAAGCTTCGAGAAGCCATCACGCATTCTCCAGATACACACCGTCCAGTCATACGAACAGGAGACGAGGAAGCGTCCATCGGGAGAGAAGTCGAGATCCCTGATGAGGTGCTTATGCCCTCGGAAGATATTGCGGGTGCGCTTCTTTGCAATTTCCCATATCTGGAGGCAAAGAAATTTGGTAAGAAAGGTGGATTACTCGAGGAGAACGAAAAGCACTCTTAATTGCCAACCGGAGCCTACAGCTATGTATTTACCATCTGGGGAGAAACAGAGACTCCAAATGCCTAGTTCTCTTGTTTCGGAGTTATCTGCAAGACTGTCACGAAATCAATCGATGTTCTCCAAACCAGAATAAAAGCCACTGACCAACTCTTCGCCCCAGTTTTCAGGTCATAAATATATGTCCTCCTCCCGTCGTTGACTCCTACAGCCACGTATTTCCCGTCAGGACTAAACTTCACGCACCCCACTATCTCTCTATGTGACAACACATGTTCCACTTTCAAGTTGAGCTCTGGTTTGACAACGCTATTGAAGTTGACCGACCAGTCACGTTGATCTTTTGGAGAGGTCTTGGTTTCAGGGAGAGATATAGGCTGTTGTGTGACAGATGGTGAAGGTTGAATCGATTCAGAGGAAACGGAGACAGATCGGTTGTGTTGGCTGGAATTAGAGGCCTTTACATGGGACGCTCCTGACCTTACAGAATTGGCAGGACGGTTGGGCGCGGTGTGGTGACCTTTGAACACACGATTACGATTGGAGGGTGATCTCGTGGAATTTGAAGCACGAGGTAGAGACAATTTGGCCTTGGATGAAGGAGAAACGATGACAGCTCCCGCAGTTGAGGATGTCGTGAGACCTGCAGGGGCATGTTTCTCAAAATGTGTTCTGCACTTTACGCAGATATTATTATTTAAAGATGAAACTAATAGTCAAACACTATAAATCGGTCACACCTATCCATAAAACAGAATACGTACATGAGTTTTTGTACTCCTGAATTTGCTTCTGTGCTTGAGCCAGATCATGACGAAGCCTTTGTATCTGGAGCCCCAAAGAGAAATCCGGTAGGTTTGCGTGCTGTAGAGACGAGGTAGAAGGATTCGACGGCGGCCATAGAATTGCTGATTGCTGTGAGTTTTGGTGCTGAGGAGAAGCCATGACGATGGGAGTCTGCAACGACCCTTTTATGTCAATTTGAACACAAAGTCACGCTTTACGGCATTGAAAGGACCTCGCAAACCGAAGCAACGCGACCATCAGCCACTACAATGAGTCATGGTCCAGCGAAGCAAGCACGAAAACTAATATGCAACGCTGCATGACCTTGGGCTCAATAATGTATACGTGGTGGTTGACCCAATCCATTACCTCATCGAACGTCGAAATGCATCGCAAAGCAGCCTTTTTATCCGATCGCAAGTCGACAGCATCTCAGCTACTCGCAAACTCGGGGGAAAAGAACGAATATAACAATTGCCTAAAACGGTCCGTTTTCAGGGGTCTTCCGCTACCTTATTACTTTCGAGTGAGGACTTCCCACGCTTAGACAGCCTTACATATCTATTGCATGATCATCGATTGTTCAGCATCATCTCCAAGCAAAAATTTTCCGCTCTCATCCCTGCAGTACGCAAACCAACCGGATTTCCCTTCGCGGCTCCAGGTACAAAGGCTGCGTCAGGATCTTGCTCATGCACAGAAGCAAATTCAGGAGTAGGAAAACTTATGTGCGTATTCTCTTGTATGGATAAGTGTGACCGATTTATAGTGTTTTGATTATTAGTTGCATCTTTATATAATAATATCTGTATAAAGTGCAGAGCACATTTTGAGAAACATGCCCCTGCAGGTCTCGCGATGACTTCAACCGCGGGAGCTGTCATCGTTTCTTGTTCACCCAAGTCCAAATTCTCTCCGCCGCGTTCTTCAAATTCCCCCAGATCGTTAGTCAGTCAACTTCGATAGCAATGTCAAACCAACGTTCAACGTGAAATTGGAACTTGTGTTGACGCCTGGAGCCGCAGTGGGGCGCGTGAGGTTTAGTCCTGACGGGAAATGCTTGGCTGTAGGAGTTGACAATGGGACATACCTTTATGACGTGAAAAGAGTTGGTCAGTTACTCTTATTCCAGTTTGGAGACGTAAATCGACTTTCGTGACAGTTTTCTCCCAAATAACTCCGAAACAAGCAAACTAGGCATTTGTCTCTCTTTCTCACCAGATGGTAAATACTTAGCTGTAGGCACCGATGGGCAAATAAGAGTACTTTTCGTTCTCCTCGAGTGACCCACCTTTCTTACAAATTCTACCTCCAGATATGGGAATTTGCAAAGAAAGCGCGCCCGCAATATCTTCCAAGGGCATACGAGCGTGGTGAGAGACCTTGACTTCTCTCCTGACGGCTGCTTCCTCGTCTCCTGTTTACAGCTTCTCCCAGTGAGGAAATCGTGCACACTCATACCCAGAATTCGGGACTACATATAGCCCAGCAGCGTCTCGCTTCCGAGGTGACTGAATCGGTTCATGAAAGTGCGTTATCCATCCCTTCGTCGCTGAGAATGTCTGACATTTGAATCAGAATTTGGACTCATTCGAGCGACCACTTGGTTTTTGGCTCGGACTACTCAAAAATCAAGGTTGAAGACATCGTCTCTTCCTTCCACGGCTTGTCAAGGTAACAAAGCAGGAACCTTGATCACCAAGCTAGCGGCTAGATACCTTGGTTCCTTCAAACTGTGAGGTTTGCTGTCTTGGAGGTGCCAGTCCACTGACAATCTACCTAAGTTGTCGCACAAAATCTAGTTTCATCCAAAGGGTTGTATCTGAACAATCATGTCATTCAGCATGCTCAATTCATTGAAGGCCACAGCAACTGACATGCTGGACAACCAAGTTGTCGTTATTCTGGCCGGCAAGCTTGTTTTGGTTGGGTCATTGTCTAGTTAATACCGATAAGTTGAAAGTTCCCAATCGATCGGGGCACACATTGATATCAGGTGCCTCTGTCTATCGCAATACTCTAAGTGCATATATAATACAACCATTACTAATCGACTCGAATCATTGGCACAGTACAGCTTGCGAACAGCCCAGTACGAAGCCAAGAATCCGATCATTCCTACAAAAATCGCTCAGCAAATTTTCAAAAATATTAGAAAACATCTGAATCACGGAGTCCGAATGGGCGAGTTCCTAGTGGGTGTAAGTTAGCCCGTATACTGTGGAATCGGTATGGTCAGTCCCAGTTGGCTTCCTCGAAACACATGGCGCAAAATCATGACAAGTTGAACAGAATCCATTATCCGAACCGTGGTTACAACCATCTAGTCTAAGACCGGACTGAAGCCATCTACTAATCCTTTACGCCGCCTCATATCTCCAAAGCGCTACATGACCATTGTCACTGCCAGATGCTAAATAATTTCCTGTTGGACAGAAATCAACCGACCAAACACAATCTTTATGTCCCTTCAATGTGCAACGCAGGGCGCCATTGCGCAGGTCCCAGATACGCACAGCGTGATCAACTGAGCCAGAAACAACCCATTGACTATCAGAAGAGATGGACACAGAACAAACTTTGTTCTGTGAGCAAAAGGGAAAGGTAAAAGGGGGTATAAATTTGGGTGAGAAGGGATAGTGGAACATGTGAATGACGCACTGTATGCACCGTGACTTTGCTTTTCTGTCCTGCTGTACTGCCTTTCGTCTTTCCATACCCCGGCTCAGTCAACTCAAGCAAGCTGATATCCCAGTACTTCCATGTGCCGTCCCAGCTACTAATTACCAATCCCTTTCGATCCCATGTAAAGGCCGACCTGACTACTTTTCCATGCGCTATCCATTTCTCCACCAGCTGACTCGTCCGTACATTCCGTATCCTCAGTATTCCATTTCCGTCACCAACCGTGATATATCGTCCATCTGGGCTAAACTTGACACCATAGAAAGAGGGGGCACTGTTATCCTCGAAAAGCTCTGGGGAGCCATCACGCATTCTCCAGATACGCACCGTCTTGTCGTATGAACAGGAGACGAGGAAGCGGCTGTCTGGAGAGAAGTCAAGGTCTCTGATCACACCGGTATGCCCTTGGAAGATATTGCGGGTGCGCTTCTTTGCAATTTCCCATATCTGGAAGCAGAGGAAATTTGTAAGGAAGGTGGGTTACTCGAGGAGAAGGATAGGTACTATTATTTGCCCATCGGCAACTCCTACAGCTAGGTATTTACCATCTGGGGAAAAACAGAGACTCCAAATGCCTGGTTTTGTTGTTTCGGAGTTATCTGCGAGAAGACTGCCACAAACGTCAATTGATGTCTCCAAACTAGAGTCAAAGTAACTGACCAACTCTTCACCCCAGTTTTCACATCATAAATGTATGTCATCCCGTTGAGGACTCCCACAGCCAAGTATTTCCCATCAGGACTAAACCTCACACACCACACTGGGGCTCCAGGTATCAATATACGTTCCAATTTCACGTTGAGCGCCGGTTTGACATTGCTATTGAAATCCACTGACCAGTCAAGTTGATTGGGTATATCGGTGCTGGTTCCAGAAGGGGAAATTGGGTATTGTGGGGAAGGTTGAATCGATCCAGAGGAAAGCGAGACAGATTGGTTGGCTTGGCTGAAATCAGACGCCTTCGCATTGCTGAATTGGGACGCCCCAGGCCTTCCGATAATATCTGAGCTTACAGAATCAGTTGGACAGATGGGCATGATATGATGGCCTTTGAATACACGATGCCAAAAAGGCACGCTATTGGAGGGTGCGGATGATCCTGGGGAATTTGATAGACGCAGAGGGATTTTTGGGTTGGACGAAGGAGAAACGACGACAGCTCCCGCAGTTGAAGGTGTCGCAGGGGCATATTTCTCAAAATTGGCTCTGCACTTTATGCAGATATTACTATATAAAGATGCAACTAGTAATAGTCAAAACACTATAAATCACCTATGCAGAAAACATAATACGTACATAAGCCTTCGTACTCCTGGATTTGCTTCTGTGCATGAGCCAGATCCTGACGCAGCCTTTGTATCTGGAGCCGCAAAGGGAAATCCGGTTGGTTTGCGTACTGCAGGGATGAGATAGAAGGATTCGACGGGCTTCCTGATTGCTGTGAGTTCTGGTGCTGAGAGGAAGCCATCAATGGTTCGGAGATTCCGTTTCAAGTCATGCTTTATGATTGTTGATCCGAAGGGACCAAGGGCGCGACTCCTGAGCAAGTCCAGCCTGAGTAAATCCATTCGGCCCCCCAACGCATGGTGGTCGCCATCATCGTCGCGTGCAATGTCCACGAAGAAGACAGACATTTTCATCGTCTCCGTTAAACCTGACCATATGAACGACACCATTTAATGGACGAAGAACTTTTAGGAATATATATGATCTCCAAGACGGTGCAGCGGATGTGGTGCGTTCTCCCTAGTTGGCAGTCACCCCTCAGCCTCCGTAATTCAGCCTTCCTTTTAGATTATATGTATCCAGTCCGAACCAGATATTGCCATGCAAATCGCTCATGGAAATATAATAGCTGGAAGATGGGATAGGCAATGCTGATTTTAGTGAGTTTTATCAGCTGAAAAACCCCTCAGTGTGACGTAAATGAAGGGGAGGTAATGTAGGAGAAACTGATCCGGGATATTGTGTTGGAGGGACAATTTCATCCGCTTTTCTTCTCGTTACCACTGTACATTTCGTCACAGAAATGTCCTGGTCTATAATCATGCCCATCAAGTTATTCTTTTACCAATCTCGCCTTGGAACGGCCTATATCCTTTAAATAATGGATCCAATCCATTACTTTGTCGAAAGAGACCTCAAAACGCGCGCATGGCACAAATCATGACAAGCTAAACCTTGGTTACCGTACCTGTCCAGATCCAACTGAAGCCACCTCTTAACTCTTTAGACTGCCTCATATCTCCAAAGCGCTACCTGACCATCTCTACTACCAGATGCCAAATAATTTCCTGTTGGACAAAAATCAACTGACCAAACGCCACCTTCATGCCCCTTCAATGTGCATTGCAGGGCAGCGTTGCGCAGGCTCCAGATACGCACAGTGGTATCAGCTGAGCCAGAAACAACCCATTGACCATCAGAAGAGATGTAAATGGAACAGACTTTGTTCTGTGAGCAGAAGGGAGAGATAAAAGGGGGTATAAACGTGTGTGAGAAAGAAAAATTGAACAAGAACGTGTGAATGCCCCACTGTATGCACCGTGACTTTGCTTTTCTGTCCTACTGTACTACCTTCCGTTAATCCATACCCTGGTTCACTCAGCTCAAGGAAACTGATATCCCAATACTTCCATGTGCCGTCTGAGCTACTACTTACCAATCCCTTTCCACCCAGTGGACAGGCCACCGATCGGACTGCGTTTCCATGTGCTGTCCACTTCCCCACCAGCTGACCCGTCCATACATTCCATATCATCAGTACTCCATCGTAATTCCCAGCTGCGATATATCGTCCATCCGGGTTAAACTTGACACAGCAGGGAGGGGAGTCGCTGTCATCCTCGAGAAGCTTCGAGAAGCCATCTCGCATTCTCCACAGCACCGTCTTGTCATATGAGCTGGAGACGAGGAAGCGGCCGTCGGGAGAGAAGTCAAGGCCCGTGGTCGCGTCTGTATGCTCTCGGAAGATATTGCGGGTGCGCTTCTTTGTAATTTCCCAGATCTGGAGGCAGAGAAATTTAGTAAGAATGGTGGTTACTAAAAGAATGGGGAAAGTACTCTTAATCGCCCAAATGAGGCTCCTACAGCTAGGTATTTACCATCCGGGGAGAAACAGAGACTCCGAATTTCTGGTTCTGTTGTTTCGTAGTTATTTGCAAGGAAACTGTCTCGAAAGTCAATCGACATCTCCAAACCAGAATAAAAGTAATTGACCAACTCTTCACCCCAGTTTTCGCGTCATAAATATATGTCCTTCCGTTATCGACTCCTACGGCCAAGTATTTCCCATCAGGACTGAACCTCACGCATTCCACTATCTCCCCATGTGTCAACACGTGTTCAAATTTCACGTTGAGCGCTGGTTTGACATCGCTATTGAAGTCGACTGACCACCGGTCAGGTTGATTGGTCTCAGGGAGGGATATGGGATGTTGTGTGACAGATCGTGAGGAGGGTTGAATCGATTCAGAGGAAAGCGAGACAGATCGGTTGGGTCCGATGAAATCAGAGGCCTTCACATTGAGTTGGGACGCTCCTGACCTTACAGAATCAGTTGGACGGTTGGGCGCGGTATGATGGCGTTTGAACATAGGATGCCAAAAATGCACACGATTGGAGAGTGAAGATGATCTGAGGGAATTTGACGGACGCAGAGAAAATTTGGGCTTGGACGAAGGAGAAACGATGACAGCTCCCATGGTTGACGACGTCGCGAGACCTGCAGGGGCTTGTTTCTCAAAATGTGCTCTGCACTTTACGCAGATATGATTATATAAAGATGCAACTAATAGACAAAACATTATAAATCGGTCACACCTAATCCATAAAACAGAATACGTACATATGTCTTCGTACTCCTGGATTTGTTTCTGTGCATGAGCCAGATCCTGACGCAGCCTTTGTATCTGGAGCCGCAGAGGAAAATCCAGTTGGTTTTGGTATGAAGTCATCAATGGGAACGTGTGGCAATAACACAAGGATCGACTTGTGATGAGATTTGTTTGGAGATTCCTTTTCAAGTCACGGTGAACCTGTGAAGCAACGCGCCACCACAACAATGAAGCAAGTGACGTCGAAACCTAGCAAGAGCATTCATCCTTCTATTTGGTGGCTCAGCGCGCGCCTCCAAGTCATCACCATCGCATGCAATGTCCATGAAAGAAAGTGGACATTCTTATGGCGCTCCGGCCTCTGCTTTTCTTTTAGATTGTACGTGTCTGGTTCGGACCAGATGCTGCGATACATCGCAAGAATAAGCAATGGCAAATCGCCCAGTGAAATAGAAGCTACCCTTCGACTCTCAGGCTGAATAGTATATGACCACAGAACCCGGAAGACTAGAACAATCTTACTAAAATGATTGTGGTAATGCAGGTTGCGAGCAACGTTAACCCGATGTCCCAAGCGACTCCTTTGTTCCTTCGAGCGGTTCTAGCCCAATCCTAACTTATTCCATATACAAAACGAGGTATGTAATACATAGTACAATTTACTTTGTCAGCAGTGTGAAATACAAAAAAAAAAGAAGAGAAACGAGGGTAAAAAGTCCACTAAGTAGTGAACACCACCTTCTCCAAAAACGTGTTGGTCATTATATGTTCCGGATCGTACTTGTCCGCAATCTTTCTGACAGCTGCGATGTTCGCCGCAAATTTGGGATCTTTAGTCTTATATTGTTCCGCTTTGAATCCGGGTGTCATGTATTGACCCCAATGGTGCCGTGCCTAAAAATGACAAGAGGTACTAGGGTAAACGGGTTCCGAACTAAAGGGAAAAAAGAAAGGATGCCATACCAAGAATGCGCCGATTGACTGCTCTTGAATAGGTTTTACGATGTCATCGTAGGTTTGAAGGCTGTCATAGAAATCTGAGAGACTGAATATCTCAAGATAGCTCCTCCCACCCGCCGGGGACGGATCGTCGCTGTATGCCATGGAAAGGGTAGCTGGAGTGGAAGACGTGAAACGAACAGAGAGGAACCCGACTAGAGCGCTACCGATGTCTTTTTGACGGCTCTTCTGGACAATGGACAGTGCGGCGTCGACACCGGCGATGTAGGTGCTCATGGGATACGAGACCTAAAGGGTTACATTTCAGTGTCTTCGTGTAAGATATGGTAGGAGATGGGTGGACATACTTCGCAAGATATGACAGCGAATTTGTTCGCAAAACCTGTAAAAAGGTAAGGGAAATTTGTATGAGTGAGTATACGAATCCATTCACAAGTGATTGAATCTCTCACCAATGTCGTAACGGTCATAGTACTTCGCAATCACAGGGTCACGATGGTTCTGGGTATCCAAAGTGATGTTGATGACCTTAACCCAAAAAAAAAAACATCGTATTATAAGAAATTCGTGCCAATGTTCTCGAAAGATCAAGTCGCTTACCGTCGGAACAAGGAGGGGGAGATACTTCAAGAGGATAGCCATGACCTTCCCAAGCTCCCTGTATAAATCATCAAGGAGGCCACCTGGCTTTGAAATTGCCTGCCAAATTTTTTGAAGAGCAGGAATAGCATGAATGAAAGTGACGAATGCGTTCGTAGAAGGGTTCGAAGCCTCAGGAGGTCGTTCCGTGACCAGCTCTCGCTTCGTGATGAGCGCATGAGAGGTGTATGGGTTCACCCAGACCTCGGCGTTGCGATATCTGAGGATGTCGCCGGTGGGTCCCTTCTGCAGCCGCTTCTTGGCGGCAGACCAGTCGACGGCTTCGCGCGTCTCTTTGATCCAATAGAACGGGATGGTCTCG
>Ga0307508_10004836_pt1 | contig 12982 bp, 8 predicted proteins | sample 9_EM_MG_FD_203089 | JGI IMG/M metagenome (GOLD analysis project Ga0307508, IMG submission 203089) | Populus trichocarpa ectomycorrhiza microbial communities from riparian zone in the Pacific Northwest, United States - 9_EM | ecosystem: Host-associated > Plants > Roots > Unclassified | place... | reverse complement strand
TGGCCGCGTTCCAGGCCGAGAGCCTGGTCCACCAGGTCGGACAGCTTTCCGAAGTCCTTCCGTACGGCCTTGGTGATCACCTTCTCCGGCGTTCCGGCGGCCGCCTCCAGCAGCGGCGGGTCCGCGACCAGCGCGTCCAGGCCGTCGAGCAGCACCAGGTACCGCTTGGAGTCCAGGACGCCCGTCAGCCGGCGCCGCGATCCGCCGCGCCGGGCGTTCATCCAGGTGCGCAGCCGGGTGCGGATCGGGCCGGAGAGCAGAGTCCTGGGCAGTTCGTCCAAGGCCTCCGCCAGGCGCTCGGTCAGGACCTCCGCGTCCCGGTCCACGCCGAGCTCGCCGGCCAGCCATTTCAGTTCTTCGCCGAGGGGGTCGGTGACGGTCCGGTCGAGGACCTTGGCGTACGAGCGGAAGGCGCTGCGCATACGGCGGGTGGCGACGCGCATGCGGTGCACGGAGTCGTACGCGTCCTGCCGTACGGCCGGGTCGAGGGCGACGATCGCGTCCCGCTGTTCGCGGACGTAGGCGAGGACGTGGTCGCCGGCGGTCACCGGCTCGCCGGGCTGCTGCTGCTTCGTGCGCTTCTTCTTCGGGGATGTCTCGGCCAGGGCCCGGGCCAGCTTCGACGCCGACTTGGACGGTCGTACGCCCGCCTTGCGCAGCCGTTTGTCGACCTTGTCGAGGAAGGCCGGGTCACCGCCGTCGGCGAGTTCCACCTCCAGCTCGGTCCACTGGGCGGAGCCGCCGTCGCCGGTGAGCCGCTCGGCGCGTACGGCGTCCACGCTGACCTCGGCGAGCAGCCGGCCCTCGGCGTCGACGAGGTCGCGGAGGTCGCGTTCGGAGCGCAGGCGGACCGCGGGCAGCAGTTCGGCGTCGCGGACGCGGGCGCGGACCAGGCCGGCGAGGCTGCGCGGGAGGGTGTCGGAGAGCGGTGCCTGGATCTCGTCGCGGACGCCGGGGCCGACCGGGAACTTCAGGTGCCAGCCCGCGTCGGAGCCGCCGGTGCGGCGACGCAGGGTGATCGAGGCCGCGGCGAGCCGCTCGTCCGCGGTGTCGTAGTAGGTGGCGTCCAGGTGCGCGACACCCTTGTCGACGACGGCCTCGACCCCGGCCACACCGGTCAGATCGGGCAGTCCGCTGTCGTCGGACTCGTACTTACGCTCGATCTCGCGCTTCGTGTCCGCCATGAACCGAATCTAGTGGTTGCCGAGCCGGGACGACAGGGGGCACATGGCATGAACCCCGGGCAAACACAACCGGACCAGTGGGTGACCCGCACAACTCGCCCCCGGCCGCCCCCACTCAGCCCGTCCGGCGCTTGAGGACGAGGCCGCCAGGCCGAAGGGGGGTCCGGGGAACAGCCCCCAGAGACCCCGGCCCCCAGCCCGCCACTGACCCGCACGTACCCGGCTCACCCGCACGTACCCGGCTCAACCGCCGGAGGCCTACGCCGACATGGGCCGCTGCACCTTGATGGACTGCAACAGCCCCATCGCCACCCACACCGCGAACATCGACGAACCGCCGTACGACACGAAGGGCAGCGGCAGGCCCGTCACCGGCATGATGCCGAGGGTCATGCCGACGTTCTCGAAGGTCTGGAAGGCGAGCCAGGCGACGATCCCGGCGGCGACGATCGTGCCGTAGAGCTCCGTCGAGTCCCGGGCGATGCGGCAGGCGCGCCACAGGACCACGCCGAGGAGCATGATGATCAGCCCCGCGCCGACGAAGCCCAGCTCCTCCCCCGCGACCGTGAAGACGAAGTCCGTCTGCTGCTCGGGCACGAACTGGCCGGTGGTCTGCGAGCCGTGGAAGAGGCCCGCGCCGGTCAGCCCGCCCGAGCCGATCGCGATGCGGGCCTGGTTGGTGTTGTAGCCGACGCCCGCCGGGTCGAGTGCCGGGTTGGCGAAGGCCGCGAAGCGGTTGATCTGGTAGTCGTCGAGGATGTGCAGTTGCCAGACGGCGATCGCACCGATCGCGCCCGCCGTGATCAGGCCGAACACCCAGCGGTTGGAGGCGCCGGAGGCGAGCAGCACGCCGAGGATGATGATCACCATGACCATGACCGACCCGAGGTCCGGCATGAGCAGGACGATCAGGATCGGTACGGCCGCCATGCCCAGGGCCTGCAGGACCGTGCGGTGGTCGGGGTACTTCTTGTCGCCCGCGTCGACCCGGGCCGACAGCAGCATCGCCATGCCCAGGATGATCGTGATCTTCACGAACTCCGAGGGCTGGAGGGAGAAGCCGCCGCCGAGCACGATCCACGAATGGGCGCCGTTGACCGTGGAGCCGAGCGGGGTGAGCACCATCAGGATCAGGAACACCGAGGCGCCGTACAGGAGCGGGACGACCGTGCGCAGGGTGCGGTGGCCGACCCAGACCGTGCCGATCATCAGCGCGATCCCGATGCCGGTGTTCAGGAAGTGCCGGATGAGGAAGTAGTACGGGTCGCCCTGGTTGATCTCGGTACGGTTGCGGGTCGCCGAGTAGACGAGGACCGAGCCGATCATCGAGAGCGCGAGGGCCGCCAGCAGTATCGGCCAGTCCAGGCGGCGGGCGAGCGAGTCGCGGGCGAAGATCCGCGTCCAGCCCGCGCGCCGGGGTCCGTACCCGGAAACCGAGAAGCTGTTGGCACCGGTCATGTGAGCATCCTCCGGCTTCCCTGCCGGCGCGGTCGTCTGCGCGTGGTCCGGTTCGTCGACGTGGGCGAGGCCGTAGTCGCTCCCGGCTGGGTCCCGTCGGGGGCGGTGGCGCCCTTCTCGGTCGCCTTCTGGGCGTCCTTCAGGTCCTTGGCCGGGTCCTTGGAGATCTTCGGGGAGTCGATCGTGCCGTCCGTCTGGACCTTGGGCAGGCCCTTTTGCGGAGTGGGCAGCAGCGCCTTCTTCTTGTCGATCGAGCCGTCGGACTGGACGCCGTAGAGGGAGTTGTAGATGTTGCGGACGGCCTCACCGGAGGCGCCGGAACCCGTACCGGCCTGGGCGATCGTCATGACGACCGTGTAGTCCTTGGAGTACGTGGCCAGCCAGGACGTGGTCTGCTTGCCGTAGACCTCCGCGGTACCGGTCTTGGCGTGCAGGGTGATCTTGTCCTGCGGCCAGCCCTGGAACTTCCAGGCGGCGGTACCGCTGGTGACGACGCCCGCGAGGGCCTTGTCGATGCCCTTGTGCGTGGCCTGGCTGATCGGGAGCTTCGCCTTGACCTGCGGCTTGATCTCCTTGACCGTCTTGCCGTCGGCGCTGACGACCGCCTTGCCGATGGTGGGGACGTACTCGGTGCCGCCGTTGGCGAGCGCCCCGTAGATCATGGCCTCCTGGATCGGGGTGAGCAGAGTGTCACCCTGGCCGATGGAGTAGTTGATCGAGTCGCCCTCGCGCATCTTGTTGCCTTCGAGGCAGTTCTCGTACGCGATCTTCTCGACGTAACTGCCGTCCTTCTTGCCGGACTTGCACCAGGCGTCCTTGTTGGCCTTCCAGTAGGACTCCTTCCACTGGCGGTCCGGGACGCGGCCGGTGACCTCGTTCGGGAGGTCGACGCCGGTCTCCTTGCCGAGGCCGAACTGGTGGGCCGCCTTGTAGAAGTAGTCCTTCGGCTCACCCTTCTTCGGGTTGATGCCGCCGTCCTTCTTCCACTCCCGGTCGGCGAGGCCGTAGAAGACCGTGTCGCAGGAGACCTCCAGGGCGCGGCCGAGCGAGATGGGGCCGAAGCTCTCGCCCTCGAAGTTCTTGAAGACCTGGCCGCCCACCGAGTACGAGCTGGTGCAGGGGTAGCCGCCGTCCCATGTGTAGCCGGCTTCGACCGCGGCGGCCGTGGAGACCACCTTGAAGGTCGAACCGGGCGCGGACTGACCCTGTATGGCCCGGTTCAGCAGCGGGTAGTCGGAGTCCTTGCCGGTGAGCTGCTTGTAGTCCTTGGCGGAGATGCCGCCGACCCAGACGTTCGGGTCGTACGTCGGCGCGGAGGACATGGCGACGATGCGGCCGGTCTTGGCCTCCATCACGACGACGGCGCCCGAGTCGGCCTTGTAGTTCTCGCCGGTGATCTTGTCGAACTGGCCCCGGGCGATCTTCATCGCGTTGTCCAGCTCGTACTCGGCGACCCGCTGGACCCGGGAGTCGATGCTGGTCACCAGACTCGAACCGGCCTCGGCCGCATCTGACTTGGCCTTGCCGATGACGCGGCCGAGGTTGTCGACCTCGTAGCGGGTGACGCCGGCCTTGCCGCGCAGTTGCTTGTCGTACTGGCGCTCCAGGCCGCTGCGCCCGACCTGGTCGGAGCGCAGATAGGGCGAGTCGGTGTTCTGGGCCTTGGTGATCTCGTCGTCGGTGACCGGCGAGAGATAGCCGAGGACCTGGGCGGTGTTGGACTTGCCGGGGGCCGGGTAGCGGCGCAGCGCCTCGGGCTCGGCGGTGATGCCGGGGAAGTCCTCGGAGCGCTCGCGGATCTGCATGGCCTGGCGGGGCGTGGCCTCGTCGGTGATGGGGATCGGCTGGTAGGGCGAGCCGTTCCAGCACGGCTGCGGCGTCTTCGCGTCGCACAGCCGGACCCGCTGCATGACCTCCGTGGGCTTCATGCCCAGGACCCCGGCCAGCTTGGTGAGGACCGCCTTGCCGTCGTCCGTCATCTTCAGCAGGTCGGTGCGGGAGGCGGAGACCACGAGTCGGGTCTCGTTGTCGGCGAGCGGCACGCCGCGGGCGTCCAGGATCGATCCGCGTACGGCGGGGTCGACGACCTGCTGGACGTGGTTCCCGGACGCCTCCTTGGCGTATTCGTTGCCCTCGCGGATCTGCAGGTACCACAGACGGCCGCCGAGGGTGCCGAGCAGGGAGAGAACGAGGATCTGGATGACGACGAGTCGGATCTGGACCCGTGGGGTCCGCCCGGTCTCGGGGATGTTGCTCACTGCGGCTGCCTCCCCCTCTCAGTGTGTGTCTGTGTCATATACGACGGAGCTGTGAAAGCCCGACGCCGACTGCCGTGCCCTCACAGCCGCTTGACCCCCTTGATGCGTCCCACGCGCGCGGTACGGGTCCGTGCCCTGGCCTTCAGCCCGCCGCGCTGGCCGCCGACCTTGAGGCCCGTCCCGGCGGAGATCCAGCCGGAGGTGATGTCGGTCGACTTCTTGGACGGGGAGCTGGCCTCGGCGAGCGGGTCGTTGTCCGCGCGCCGGGCCAGGGCCATGATCCCGGGGACCACGAAGGGGGCGAGGAGCAGGTCGTACACGGCCGCCGTGAACAGCAGGCTGGCGAGGCCGACGTGGCGGGCGGCGGTGTCGCCGACGAGGGAGCCGACGCCGGCGTACAGCAGGGTCGAGCCGACGGCGGCGGCGACCACGACGAGCATGGGGCCGGTGGCCGATTTGAGCCGCCCGTTCTCCGGTCTGACCAGCCCGGCCAGGTAGCCGATGACGCAGAGCACCAGGGCGTAGCGCCCGGCGGCGTGGTCGGCGGGCGGGGCGAGGTCGGCGAGCAGGCCCGCGCCGAAGCCGACGAGGGCGCCGCCGACATGGCCGTACACCAGGGCCAGGCCCAGGACGGTGAGCAGCAGCAAGTCGGGGACGGCGCCCGGCAGATGGAGCCGGGCGAGGACGCTGACCTGGACCACCAGAGCTACGACGATCAGGGCCGAGGAGAGCAGGATCCGGTTGACGCGCATGGGGATTCAGCTCCTACTGCTGCTGGGTCTGGCCGTCGAGGGACGCGTTCGCGGACGGGGTGACCGTGACGGTGACCGTCGGTGTGGGCGTCGGCTTGGGCTTCGTCGGGAGCACTGTGTCGCGCGGGTCCTTCTTCGGGGCCTCGACGACGACACCGACGACGTCGAGTTTGCTGAAGCTGACGTACGGCGTGACGTAGAGGGTGCGGGTCAGGTTGCCGCCGGAGGGGTCGACGCGGGAGACCACGCCGACCGGGACGCCCGGCACGAAGGGCTTGTCGGCCTCGGAGCCGAAGGTGACGAGCCGGTCGCCCTTCTTCACGTCCGCCTTGCTGTTGAGCAGTTCCACGCGGAGCGGGCGGTCGCCCTGCCCCGAGGCGAAGCCGAGCTCGTCGCTGCCCTCCATGCGGGTGCCGACGGTGAAGTCCGGGTCGTTGGCGAGGAGAACGGTCGCGGCGTCGGGGCCGACGGTGGTGACCCGCCCGACCAGACCGTCCCCGTTCAGCACGGTCATGTCCCGCTTGATGCCGTCGTTGGCGCCCATGTCGATGGTGATCGTCCAGGAGAAGCCCTGGGCCGCTCCTATGGCGATGACCTGGGCGCCCTTGATGCCGTACTGGCCCTCGGCGGAGACCTTCAGCATCTTGTCGAGCTGTTTGAGGCGGCTGGAGTTGCGGTCGTCGCTGCCGAGTTTCGCCTTGAGGGCCGCGTTCTCCTTCTCCAGGCGGGCGAGCCGGTCGTGCCGGGTGCCCGAGTCGCGGACCGCGGAGACGGCGTCGCCGACCGGATTGACCGCCGACGACACCCCGTTCTCGACCGGGCCGAACACCGTGGCCGCGGCCTGGCGGGCACCGTCGACCGGTGAGTCCTCCCCGCCACGGATGTCCACCGTGATCAGCGCGAACGCGATGGCGATCAGCAGCACCAGGAGCAGCCGGCTCTCTCGTGTGTCCCTCACGTGCGGCGGCCGTGCCTTCCTCATAGGAATGTGCAGAGGTTTTGGTATTGAGGTGTGCAGAGGCTTATGGGCGAGCTTATGCCTCCATATCAACGATCCGCCGCACGAGAGGAGATCATCTCGTACGGCGGAATCGAAGAGTTACGTCATCTGCGCGGCTGGGCGTCCAGCACCTGCTGGAGCGCCTCGAACTCCTCGACGCACTTGCCCGAGCCGAGCGCCACGCTGTCCAGCGGGTCCTCGGCGATGTGGATCGGCATGCCCGTCTCCCGGCGCAGCCGCTCGTCGAGGCCGCGCAGCAGCGCCCCGCCGCCCGTCAGCACGATCCCCCGGTCCATGATGTCGCCGGACAGCTCCGGCGGGCATTTGTCCAGGGTCGTCTTGACGGCGTCGACGATGGCGTTGACCGGCTCCTCGATCGCCTTGCGCACTTCGGCGGCGGAGATGACCACGGTCTTGGGCAGCCCGGAGACCAGGTCCCGGCCGCGGATTTCGGTGTGCTGGTCGTCGTCGAGGTCGTACGCCGAACCGATCGTGATCTTGATCTGTTCGGACGTCCGCTCACCGAGAAGGAGGCTGTACTCCTTCTTGATGTGCTGGATGATCGCGTTGTCCAGTTCGTCGCCCGCGACGCGGATGGACTGGGCGGTCACGATGCCGCCGAGCGAGATGACCGCGACCTCCGTGGTGCCGCCGCCGATGTCCACCACCATGTTGCCCGTGGCCTCGTGGACCGGCAGGCCGGAGCCGATGGCCGCGGCCATGGGCTCCTCGATGATGTGCACCTGGCGGGCGCCGGCCTGGGACGACGCCTCGATGACGGCGCGGCGCTCGACGCCGGTGATACCGGAGGGCACACACACGACGACGCGCGGCCTGGCGAGATACCGCCGCTTGTGGATCTTCAGAATGAAGTAGCGGAGCATCCGCTCGGTGATCTCGAAGTCGGCGATGACACCGTCCTTCAGCGGCCGTACGGCAACGATGTTGCCAGGGGTCCGCCCGATCATTTTCTTCGCCTCGGCGCCGACCGCGAGGATGCCACCGGTGTTGGTGTTGATCGCGACGACCGACGGCTCGTTGAGTACGATCCCGCGACCCCTGACGTACACCAGCGTGTTGGCGGTCCCGAGGTCGACAGCCATGTCACGGCCGATGAACGACATTGAGTTCCCCATCAGGATTCGTCTGGCCTTCCCGGGAGCTTTTGAGGGCTTGTCAGGTCGGCGAAGTGGGTGCTGTGACGTGAAGGCTTCCATCGTAGACGCGCCTGCACGAACACTGCGCGAGGGTCTTCGCCATTGTCAGCAGATGAAGTGTCGCCTCGCTTGTGGAGACGGCCCATCGGAGGCACTCGTTCCCCCGATCGGCACGCATATGCCAGGGGACGGCCGGAAATCCTCGGCCGCCCCAGGTCAGACATGCGAACGGCCTGACGGCCACTCAGAAAATACCGGCTGCGGCGCTCAGGCCCGGCCGGGGAAGAAGATCTTCACCTCGCGCTCGGCGGACTCCTCCGAGTCCGAGGCGTGGATCAGGTTCTCGCGGACGATCACGCCGTAGTCGCCCCGGATGGAGCCGGGGGCGGCGGCGATCGGGTCGGTCGGCCCGGCGAGCGCGCGCAGTCCCTCGATGACCCGCTCGCCCTCGACGATCAGCGCGACGACCGGGCCGGAAGCCATGAACTCCACCAGCGGCTCGTAGAAGGGCTTGCCCTTGTGCTCGCCGTAGTGCTGCTCCAGGGTCTCCTGGTCCAGGGTGCGCAGCTCCAGCGCGGTGATCTGCCAGCCGGCCTTGCGCTCGACACGGCTGATGATCTCGCCGGTCAGGCCACGGCGGACCGCGTCGGGCTTGAGCAGGACGAGGGTGCGCTGGCTCACTGCGGGCTCCTATGGATGATCAAGGGTTGAGCGGGGTGTTCGAAGGTTACAGGGCGTGTCCGGGCCCTTGTTACGCAGCGTCAGGTGTGGAGGAGCCGGCCTGCGCCGCGAATCTCGCCTTCGCCTCGTCGATCTTTCGTCCGTAGTGCACCGAGGCCCACCACAGGGCCGCGAAGACCGCGCCCAGGAAGAACATCGTCGGGACCACGAAGCCGGAGGCGATGAGTGCGGCCTGGAGGGCCCAGCCGAGGGCGATCCCTGCCGGACGCGTCACGACACCGCACAGCGCCACGCACAGGAACATCGCGATCCCGCTGACCGTCCACACCGTCGACGTGGACAGGTCGGGGTCCTTCATGGCGACCAGTCCGGCGAAGCCGATCACGAAGAACTCGCCGATCAGGGTCGAAGCACAGAGCGTACGCACCGGTGGTCAGCCCCTTCCCAGGAGCAGTCGGGCCTCGCCGACGGTGATGACGGAGCCGGTGACGAGCACACCGCCGCCCGCGAACTCGCCCTCCTCCTCGGCCAGCGTGATCGCGGCCTCCAGCGCGTCCGGCAACCGCGGCTCGACCTGGACGCGTTCGTCGCCGAACACCTCCACGGCGATCGCGGCGAGTTCGTCGGCGTCCATCGCGCGGTGGGTGGAGTTCTGGGTGACGACGACCTCGGCGAAGATCGGCTCGAAGGCTTCCAGCAGCCCCCGCACGTTCTTGTCGGCGCTGGCGCCGACCACTCCGATCAGGCGGCTGAAGTCGAAGGCCTCGCCGACGGCCTCGGCGGTGGCGCGCGCGCCGGCCGGGTTGTGGGCGGCGTCCAGGACGACGGTGGGCGACCGCCGTACGACTTCGAGCCGGCCAGGAGAGGAGACCGCCGCGAAAGCCTTGCGAACCGTGTCGATGTCGAGCGGCTCGGCCCGCTGGGAGCCGACACCGAAGAACGCTTCTACGGCGGCGAGCGCGACGGCGGCGTTGTGAGCCTGGTAGGGGCCGTGGAGGGGCAGGTACACCTCGTCGTACTCGCCGCCGAGACCGCGCAGGGTCAGCAGCTGTCCGCCGACGGCGACCTGCCGGGCGACGACCCCGAACTCCAGCCCTTCCCTGGCCACGGTCGCGTCGACCTCGACGGCCTTCTTCAGCAGCACCTGGGCCGCGTCGACGGGCTGCTGGGCCAGGATGACCGTCGCGCCCTGCTTGACGATGCCGGACTTCTCGGTGGCGATCGCGGCGGGCGTCTCGCCGAGGCGGTCGGTGTGATCGAGGTCGATGGGGGTGACGACGGCGACGTCCCCGTCGATGACGTTCGTGGCGTCCCAGGAGCCGCCCATGCCGACCTCGACGACCGCGACGTCGACGGGCGCGTCGGCGAAGGCGGCGTAAGCCATGCCGGTCAGCACCTCGAAGAAGGACAGCCGGTACTCCTGCTGTCCGTCGACCATCTCGATGTACGGCTTGATGTCCTCGTACGTCTCGACGAAGCGCTCGGCGGAGATGGGGGCGCCGTCGAGGCTGATGCGCTCGGTGACCGACTGGACGTGGGGGGACGTGTAGCGGCCGGTGCGCAGTTCGAAGGCGCCGAGGAGGGCCTCGATCATGCGGGCCGTGGAGGTCTTGCCGTTCGTTCCCGTGATGTGGATCGAGGGGTACGAGCGCTGCGGCTCGCCCAGGACGTCCATCAGCGCGGCGATGCGGCTGACCGACGGCTCCAGCTTGGTCTCGCCCCAACGTGTCGCCAGCTGCGCCTCGACCTCGCGCAGGGCCTTGTCGACCTCGGGGTCCTCGGGGCGCGCGGGCACGTCTGCCTCCGGCGGGCCGCCCTGGGTGCGCAGGGTGCGGCTGCCGGCCTCGATGACCGCGAGGTCGGGGTCGCGGTCGGTCTCTGCGGCGACGATCTCGTCGAAGGGGTCGCTGTCACTCACGGGGTCAGTCTACGGAGGTGCACTGACACAGTGCCCACGGAGTGGGGGGCTGGTCTTTTGCGGCGGGTGCGGGCCGTTCCTGGCCGGTCGCGCAGTTCCCCGCGCCCCCTGGGACGCGGAAGGCCCCCCGCGCTGAAACAGCACCGGGGGCCCGTCCACCTACCAACCCCTTACGCCTCCGGCAGGCGCTCCAGCTGGACCTGGATGCGGGCGATGTCCTCCTCGGCCTTCGCCAGGCGGCCGCGGATCTTGTCCACGACATTGTCCGGGGCCTTGGCCAGGAACGCCTCGTTGCCGAGCTTGGCGTTGGCCTGGGCCTTCTCCTTCTCGGCGGAGGCGAGGTCCTTGGCGAGGCGCTTGCGCTCCGCCGCCACGTCGATCGTGCCGGAGAGGTCCAGTGCGACCTCGGCACCGCCGACCGGCAGGGTCGCCGTCGCCGTGAAGGAATCACCCTCCGGCTGCAGCCGCAGCAGTTGGCGGATGGCCGCCTCGTGCGTCGCCAGGGCCGTGCCGTCCAGGGTCAGCCGGGCCGGGACGCGCTGGCCCGGCTGCAGGCCCTGGTCGGCGCGGAAGCGGCGCACCTCGGTGATGACCGACTGGAGGGTCTCGATCTCCCGCTCGGCCGCCCTGTCACGGAAGCCGCTGTCCCCCGGCCACTGAGCGATGACGACCGACTCGCCGCCGGTGAGGGTGGTCCACAGCGTCTCCGTGACGAAGGGGACGACGGGGTGGAGGAGCCTGAGGGTGACGTCGAGGACTTCACCGAGGACGCGCTTGGAGACCTCCGCGGCCTCGCCGCCCGCCTGGAAGGTCGTCTTGGACAGCTCGACGTACCAGTCGAAGACCTCGTCCCACGCGAAGTGGAAGAGCGCGTCCGACAACTTCGCGAACTGGTAGTCCTCGTAGAACGCGTCGACTTCGGCGACGACGGAGTTGAGGCGGGAGAGGATCCAGCGGTCGGTCGAGGACATCGCCGACGGGTCCGGCAGGGGCCCGTCCACCGTCGCGCCGTTCATGAGCGCGAAGCGCGTGGCGTTCCAGATCTTGTTGGCGAAGTTGCGGGAGCCCTGGACCCAGTCCTCGCCGATCGGGACGTCGACGCCGGGGTTGGCGCCGCGCGCGAGTGTGAACCTGAGCGCGTCGGAGCCGTACTTGTCCATCCAGTCCAGCGGGTTGACCGCGTTGCCGAAGGACTTCGACATCTTCTTGCCGAGCTGGTCGCGGACCATGCCGTGCAGGGCGATGGTGTGGAACGGCGGGGTGCCGTCCATCGCGTACAGGCCGAACATCATCATCCGGGCGACCCAGAAGAAGAGGATGTCGTAGCCGGTGACCAGGACGGAGTTCGGGTAGAACTTCGCGAGCGACTCGGTCTGTTCGGGCCAGCCGAGCGTGGAGAAGGGCCAGAGGCCGGAGGAGAACCAGGTGTCGAGGACGTCGGTGTCCTGGCGCCAGCCCTCACCGGTCGGCGGCTCCTCGTCGGGACCGACACAGACGACCTCGCCCTCCGGGCCGTACCAGACCGGAATGCGGTGACCCCACCACAACTGCCGTGAAATACACCAGTCGTGGAGGTTGTCGACCCAGTCGAAGTAGCGCTTCTCCATCTCCTGCGGGTGGATCTTGACGCGGCCGTCGCGGACGGCGTCACCGGCCGCCTTCGCCAGCGGGCCGACCTTGACCCACCACTGCATCGACAGGCGCGGCTCGATGGTGGTCTTGCAGCGCGAGCAGTGGCCGACGGAGTGGACGTACGGCCGCTTCTCGGCGACGATCCGGCCCTCCGCGCGCAGCGCGGCGACGATGGCGGAGCGCGCCTCGAGGCGGTCCAGGCCCTGGAAGGGGCCGTGGGCGGTGATGACGGCGTGCTCGTCCATGATCGTGATGGCGGGCAGGCCGTGCCGCTGGCCGATCTCGAAGTCGTTCGGATCGTGGGCCGGGGTGACCTTGACGGCACCCGTGCCGAACTCGGGGTCGACGTGCTCGTCGGCGACGACCGGGATCGAACGGTCGGTCAGGGGCAGCCTGATGTGCTTGCCGACCAGGTGCTTGTACCGCTCGTCCGCCGGGTGAACGGCGACGGCGGTGTCGCCGAGCATGGTCTCCGCGCGCGTGGTGGCGACGACGACGGTCTCGTCGCCCTCGCCGTACTTCAGCGAGACGAGCTCGCCGTCGTCGTCCTGGTACTCGACCTCGATGTCGGAGATGGCTGTCAGACACCGGGGACACCAGTTGATGATGCGCTCGGCGCGGTAGATCAGCTCGTCGTCGTAGAGCCGCTTGAAGATGGTCTGGACGGCCTGGGAGAGCCCCTCGTCCATGGTGAAGCGCTCGCGGGACCACGCAACAGCGTCTCCCAGGCGGCGCATCTGTCCGGAGATCTGCCCGCCGGACTCGCCCTTCCACTGCCAGACGCGCTCGACGAAGGCCTCGCGGCCGAGGTCGTTGCGGGACTTGCCCTCCTTGCCGAGCTCGCGCTCGACGACGTTCTGGGTCGCGATGCCGGCGTGGTCCATCCCCGGCTGCCACAACGTCTCGTAGCCCTGCATGCGCTTGCGGCGCGTGAGGGCGTCG
>Ga0307508_10004835_pt1 | contig 12988 bp, 9 predicted proteins | sample 9_EM_MG_FD_203089 | JGI IMG/M metagenome (GOLD analysis project Ga0307508, IMG submission 203089) | Populus trichocarpa ectomycorrhiza microbial communities from riparian zone in the Pacific Northwest, United States - 9_EM | ecosystem: Host-associated > Plants > Roots > Unclassified | place... | reverse complement strand
TCAAGTGGTCCCGTCGGCTTCCCACCGCCCCGACTTCCCTGACCGTCACCAAGGACAGCTCCAACCGGTACTTCCTCAGCTTCGTCGTGGACACCGATCCGGACATCCTCCCCGAACTGGACACCGATACCGGCATCGACCTCGGGCTTTCCGCTTTCGCCGTCCTCTCCGACGGGCGGAGGATCGACAGCCCCCGCTTCCTGCGCCGGGCGGAGAAGAAGCTCAAGCGCCTCCAGCAGGACCTGTCCCGCAAGGCAAAGGGATCGAAGAACCGGGCCAAGGCCCGTGTCAAAGTCGCACGCCAGCACGCCAAGGTGGCGGACCGGCGCCGGGACTGGCACCACAAGGCCTCCACACAGATCATCCGCGACAACCAAGCGGTGTACGTGGAAGACCTCGCGGTGTCCGGCCTCGCCCGCACCCGGCTCGCCAAGTCCGTGCAGGACGCGGGATGGTCCGCGTTCGTCGGCATGCTGGAATACAAGGCGGTCAAGCACGGCCGCACCTTCGCCAAGGTGGATCGCGCCTTCCCGTCCTCCCAGGTCTGCTCGGTCTGCGGGTTCCGGGACGGCCCCAAGCCCCTGCACGTCCGGAAGTGGGCGTGCGGCGAGTGCGGCACCGCGCACGACCGCGACCACAACGCAGCCCGCAACGTCCTCTTCGAAGGACGCCGTATCGTCGCCGCCGGACGGGCGGAGACGTTAAACGCCTCGTGGAGCGCCGATAAGACCAGGACGAAAGTCCCGGCACAGCGCGGTGAAGCAGGAAGCCCCGGGAGGGTTGGACGACCCAGGCCGGAATCCCTGGACTTTAGGCCGGGGAGCACGTCAAAGTGCTGAGCGTCGTACATTCGTACGTGCGGATGATCGCCACGGGGAGGTCTTGGTGGGTGCGACAGCCGGGGCCGTCTGGGGACGGGCCGAGCAGCAGGACTTTCGCAGCCGGGTGCGCGGGACGCTCCTCGGGGTCGCCGTGGGTGACGCGCTGGGCGCGCCGATCGACGCGCTCGGGCTGGACGAGATCCGGGAGGCGTACGGCGCCGAGGGCCTCGTCGACCTCGGATTCGGGTACGGCAGACGCGGCGCCGTCAGTCATCTCACCCAGCTCACCCTCTTCAGCGTGGACGGGCTCATACGGGCCCAGGTGCGACGGGACACCGGCGCCTGGCATCCGCCCACCGACCTGCACAAGGCGTATCTGCGGTGGGCGGCCACCCAGCGGGACTGGGGCCCCGACGAGCGGCGCAAGGACGACGGGTGGCTGGCGCGGGAGGAGTGGCTGTACGCCCGCCGCGACCCCACCCGGTCCCTGCTCATCGGGTTCGGCGACGACACCATGGGCACGCTGGAGACACCCAAGAACCCGGACGAGCTGGGTCCCGAGGCCACGGCCCGGTCCGCGCCCTTCGGGCTGCTCGTCGGATGGGAGCCGCAGCTCGTCGTACAGCTGGCCGTGGAGTGTGCCGCGCAGACCCACGGGCACCCCATCGCCTATCTGTCGGCGGGCGCGTACGCGGTGATCGTGCACGCGCTGGCGCTCGGCGACAGTCTGGACGGGGCGGTGCAGCGGGCGCTCGCGCTGCTCGCCGCGCGGCCCGGGCACGAACCCGTCACGGACGCGCTCCAGCACGCGCTGGGTGCCGTACGGCAGGGGATGCCCACCCCGGCGAGGGTGGAGGAACTCGCGGCCGACGGTTCGGCGGACGGGCTGCTGTCGGCCGCCGTGTACTGCGCGCTGGTGGGGGAGGACGTACGGCACGGTCTGTGCCTCGCCGTGAACCACGACGGCCCCTCCGCCGCGGCCGGCGCCCTCACCGGCGGCCTGCTGGGCGCCCTGCACGGCGAGACGGCCCTCCCCCCGGCCTGGCTGGCCGAGCTGGAGGGCCGCCCCACCCTGCTGGAACTGTCCGACGACTTCGCGATGGAGATGACCCAGGGACCCGCGCTGCACGGTCCGGTGGGGGCGTCTCCGGGGTGGCTGGCCCGCTATCCGAGGGGCTAGGGCCTGATCCGCCGGACAGGCCCTGGACCGGTCCGGTCGGAACTCCTAGTCCTTCACCTTCGCGCCGATCACGTCCTCCACACCGCCCACCGGAGTCGGGATCGCCGCCGCGGCCGTCCCGTCGCCGTCCGTGTTGATCTTCTCGATGATGGCGAGCCGCTCCGGGGTGTCCTCCGGCTTGAGGAAGCCGATCAGGATGTAGAGGACGAGGGAGACCGCCAGCGGGATCGAGACCTGGTACTGGAGCGGGACGCCGCCCTCGACGTTCCAGCTGATCGGGTAGTTGACCAGCCAGAAGGCGAGCAGGCCCATCGACCAGCTGGTGAGCGCGGCGGTGGGGCCGGAGCGGCGGAAGGGCCGGAGCAGGCCGAGCATCATCGGGATCGCCATCGGGCCCATCAGCCCCGCGACCCACCGGATGACCACCGTGATGATGTCCTTGAAGGTGGGGGAGTTGACCTGGGTCGCGGCCGCCATCGACAGGCCGAGGAAGACGACCGTCGTGACGCGGGCGACCCGCAGCCCCTGTCCCTGGCTCCAGCTCCGCGCCCGGCGCCACAGCACCGGTGCGCAGTCCCGGGTGAAGACGGCCGCGATCGCGTTGGCGTCGGAGGAGCACATGGCCATGGTGTGCGAGAAGAAGCCGACGATGACGAGGCCCAACAGGCCGTGCGGCAGCAGCTGTTCGGTCATCAGGCCGTAGGAGTCGGAGCCGTCCGGCTTCTGCGACTCGACCAGCAGCGGTGACATCCACATGGGGAAGAAGAGGACCACCGGCCACACCAGCCACAGGATCGCCGACAGCCGGGCGGAGCGCTCGGCCTCGTGCGCGTTGGCCGTGGCCATGTAGCGCTGGGCCTGGTTGAGCATGCCGCCGTTGTACTCGAAGAGCTTGATGAAGAGGAAGGCGAGCAGGAAGACCGTGCCGTACGGCCCCACCAGCGGCTCTCCGTGGCCCTGGAGCTCCGGCTCGTCCCAGGCGCCGAAGAACCCGATGCCCTTGTCGTTGAGTTTGAGGACCACCGCGACGAACATCGCGACACCGGCGAGGAGTTGGATGACGAACTGGCCCAACTCCGTGAGCGCGTCGGCCCAGAGACCGCCGATCGTGCAGTAGATGGCCGTGATGCCGCCGGTGATGAGGATGCCCTGGTTGAGCGAGATACCGGTGAAGACCGACAACAGGGTCGCGATCGCGGCCCACTTGGCGCCCACGTCCACGATCTTCAGCAGCATGCCCGACCAGGCCAGCGCCTGCTGGGTCTTGAGGTCGTAGCGGTTCTTCAGGTACTCGAGCGGGGAGGCCACATGGAGCCGTGAGCGCAGCCGGTTGATGCGCGGCGCGAACAGCTTGGAGCCGATCGCGACGCCGAGGGCGATGGGGAAGGACCACGTCACGAAGGAGGTCACGCCGTAGGTGTAGGCGATGCCCGCGTACCCGGTGAACATCACCGCGCTGTAGCCCGACATGTGGTGCGAGATGCCGGACAGCCACCAGGGCATCTTGCCGCCGGCGGTGAAGAAGTCGCTGACGTCGTCGACGCGCTTGTGCGACCAGACGCCGATCGCGACCATCACGCCGAAATAGCCGATGAGCACGGCCCAGTCGAGACCGTTCATATGCGCCCTCCCAGGGATCAGCCCGGGGCTCATCGTGGGCGCCACAGCGTGGACACGACAAGCTGGCGTAAGGTCAAAGGGGAGTAAAGATATTCGTGGTGATGGCCTACGTTCACCTACATGAACTCACCGCATCAGCTCCCCGGCGTTGACCAGCAACGACTGTCCGGTGATCGCCCGCGCCCGGTCCGAGGCCAGGAACACCGTAGCGTCCGCCACGTCCCCGTCGGTCGCCAGCTCGGGCAGCGCCATCCGCGAGGTGAGCCGCTTGAGTACGTCCTCCTCCGCCACCTTCTCCGTCTGCGCCGTGAACTGCACGTACGCCCGCACCGGCGGCCCCCACATCCAGCCCGGCAGCACGGTGTTGACCCGGATCCGGTACGGCCCCAGCTCCCGCGCCAGCGAGTACATCGCGCTGGTCAGCGCCCCCTTCGAGGCGGCGTACGCGGCCTGCCGCACCTGCGAGGGCGCGGCGACGGACGACTGCGTCCCGACGAACACGACCGACCCGCCGCCCGCCGCCTTCAGCCCCGCGAGGCAGGCCCGGGTCATCCGCAGCGAGCCCAGCAGGTTCACGTCGATGACCGACTGCCAGGTCGTGAAGTCGGCGTCCTCCAGACCGCCGAAGTAGCTGTCCCAGGCGGCCACATGAACCACCGCGTCCAGCCGTCCGAACCGCTCCACCGCCAACTCCGCGAGCGCGGCGCACTGTTGCTCGTCGGTGATGTCGGTCGACCGGTACGCGGTGTGCGCCCCGTCCGGATCGATCTCGGCGGCGCTCTTGGCGAGGTTGGCCTCGGTACGGGCGCCCAGGACCGCGTTCCCGCCGTCCCGTACGACGGCCGCGGCGACCTGATGGCCGAGCCCGGCGCCGACTCCCGACACGACGACGGTCTTTCCGGCGAGCAATGACATCGGTGGCCTCCTGTACCCGACCCCTGGCGCATTATCTGACGGGGCGTCAGAGTATGGGCGAGCCGCCTAGGAAGGGGAAGGGCATGAGCGAGGAGACCCGCAGCGAGACGTACGCCGAACTGGCCGCCGTGGGCCCGTACGGGGCCGATCTCGGACACGCCCTCATCACCATGGTCGAGCCGCACCCCGGCCGCGAACGCGAGTACAACCGCTGGTACGAGGATGACCACTTCATCGCCGGCGCGATGGCGATGCCGTGGATGTACGCGGGCCGCCGCTGGGTCGCCACGAGGGACCTGCAACTCCTGCGCCGGCCGCGGGAGTCCGCCGTGGCGCAGCCGGTGACCGCGGGCTGCTACATATCCCTCTACTGGATCACCGCCGGCCGCTACGCCGACCACATGCGCTGGACCGTCGGCATCAACAAGCGCCTCAACCGCGACCACCGCGTCTTCCAGGACCGCACCCACGTCTTCACGGCGTTCCAGGACCACGAGGCGACGGTGTACCGGGACGGGCCGGCGGGCCCCCGGGACTTCCACGCGCTGGACCACCCGTACGCCGGGCTGGTGTTGCAGGTGATCGACGCCGAATCCCCCGAACACCGCGCCGAGTTGCTGGACTGGCTGGTCTCCCAGCACCTCCCGAAGCGACTTGAGGGCTCCCCGACGGCCATGGTGACCGTCTTCCGGCCCACGCCGCTCCCCGGCGACCGCATGACCTACGTGAAGCAGGTCGAGGGCGTCGACACCCGCCTCACCCTGCTGTGGTTCCTGGAGACGGACCCGAGGGAGTGCTGGGAGCAGCACTTCACGGGCCTGGAGGACCCGCCGTCGGGGAGGGTGGAGCTGCTGGCGCCTTTCATCCCGACGATCCCCGGCACGGACACCTACGTGGACCGGCTGCGGTGAGCCCCAGGTCTGCCTGGTAGCGCTGCCACCAGCATCACGCGTATCTGGAAGGTCTTCCGGCCGGGCCCCAGGATCGGTGGCGCAAGCAGGAACGACTGGAGGCAATCATGCGTGTGGTGATCTTGGGTGGTACGTCCGGTATCGGCCTGGCGACGGCGGAGAGGCTGACGGCGGCCGGCGCCGAGGTGATCGTCACCGGACGCGACGCCGAGAAGCTGGCCGCGGTCAAGGACCGGGTGGCCGGCGCCGAGCAGGTGGACGGCACCGACGAGCAGGCCGTCGCCGCGTTCTTCGAGCGGGTCGGCTCCTTCGACCACCTGGTGCTCGCCTTCAGCCCGGGCGCGCTGGGTCTCGGTCCGCTGGCCGACCTGAACCTCGCGGACATCAGGTCCGCCTTCGACGGCAAGCTGTTCGCCTACCTGTCCGCCGTCCAGCAGGCGCGGGTCACCGGCTCCATCACGTTCGTGTCCGCGGCCACCGCGCGCTCCGCCACCCCCGGCACCGTGACGTTCGCCGCGGTCAACGGCGCGATCGAGCGGATCGTCCCGCCGCTGGCCGCCGAGCTGTCACCGGTCCGCGTCAACGCCGTGGCGCCGGGTGCCGTGGACACCCCGTGGTGGTCGTTCGTGCCGGAGGAGGGGCGCCAGGGCGAGTTCACCGCGATGGCACAGGACCTGCCGATCAAGCGGGTCGGCAGGCCCGACGAGGTGGCGGACGCGATCGCCTATCTCGTCGGCGCGGAGTACGTCACCGGCACGATCCTCCCGGTCGACGGCGGCTTCACGGTCGCCTGACCGCGGCCGGCCGGGACACCCCGGGCGTCTCAGCCCTCGCGCTCCCGCACCAGCTCGCCCATGCGCCGCTCCAGGTCCGACCCCGGCTCCACGAGATACGACACGAGGGTCTTGTCGTCATTCGCGACATGCAGCTTGACGTACTCCAGCTCGATCACCCCGAGCCGCGGATGGTGGACCGTGCACGCCTTGGGGACGAACGGCGCCACGTCCTTGCGCTGCCACAGCCGGGCGAAGTCGGGGCTGAACTCCTCCAGCGCGTCGAGGAGTTCGACGATGTCGGGGTCGAGGACGCCCTCGCCGACCTGGGTGCGGAACAGGGCGAGGGTGTACGAGGCCACCTCTTCCCAGTTCTCCGACATCGCCCGCACCTCCGGGGAGGCGAAGGTGAGCCACAGGACGTTGCGGTGCTCGGCGGACAGCGCGCCCAGGTCGCCGTAGAGCAGCTCGCACCCCCGGTTCCAGGCCAGGATGTCGAAGCGCCGGTTCACGATGAACGCCGGATTCGGGTCCAGGTGGGTGAGCAACAGCTCGTACTGCCGGGGGAGTTCGGGGTGCGGCGGGGCTTCTCCGGGCGGCACCTCGTCGGCCAGCCGGAACAGGTGGTCGCGCTCGACCGGGTCCAGGCCCAGGGCGGTCGCGAGGCTGCCGAGCACCTGCCGGGAGACCCGGATGTCCCGCGCCTGCTCCAGCCACGTGTACCAGGTGATGCTGAGGCCGGCGAGCGTGGCGACCTCCTCGCGCCGCAGCCCCGGCGTGCGCCGGTGGCCGACGACGGGCAGCCCGACGTCCTGCGGCTTGCGCCGAGCGCGCCGGCTGCGGATGAACTCGGCCAGCTCGTGCCGCCGTTCCCGCGTACTCACTTCAGCTCGTCCGGACAAGGCGTCCCCCGCGGCACCGTGTAGGGCGCCGCCAGGCGGTACGTCCCCGCCTTCGGCGCGATCAGCATCGTCCACTTGTCGCCGTCGGCGTCCTCCGCCGTCTCCATGAGGCAGCCGTTGACGTTGGCGTAGGCCTTCGGTTCGCCGTCGGCGCGGTTCTTGGAGGCTTCCGTCTCCTGGGGCGCCTTCAGCTTCTTGCCCTCCGCGTCGACGATCGACAGCCACGGCGAGTACGGGATGCGGATGAGGATCCGCCCCGCCTTGCGGACCTGCATGGTCATCTCGCCCTGCGCGGCCCGCTCGACGACCGTGTTCGGCGAGGCGAGCGACGCGGGGTCCGTCACCTGGAACAGCTGCCAGTTGGCGTCGCCCCAGACTTGCTTCAGATACGGCATCCCGCGCTGGACGAGCTCGCGTTCGCGCTCCCCGCCGTCGCCGTCGGGCTCGTCCTTCGGTACGACGACGAAGTGCACGGCCCAGCGCTGGAGCCACTCGTGGTAGTTCGCGGAGTTGAGGGTGTCGTCGTAGAAGAGCGGGTTGCGCTCCATGTCGGCCTGCCGGTTCCAGCCCCGGGCGAGGTTCACGTACGGCGCGAGCGCGGAGGCCTCGCGGTGGGAGGCGGCCGGTACGACCTCGACGCGGCCCTTCTCGGCGCCGACCTCCTGGAGCTCGTTGACGAGGGGGGCCAGCTCGCGCGCCCAGGACGCCGTGGGGGTCGTATGGACGACGTCGTCGACGGACTTGAAGCCGATCCAGCCGGTGAAGCCGAGGAAGGCGACGAGGACGGCGTACCACTTGCGGGTGCGCGGCACCGTGAACGGCAGCGCGGCCGCCAGGGCCACCCCCGCGAACAGCATCGGCAGCCGCGAGATGTTGGAGCCGATCTGCGAGCTCACCAGCCAGACCAGGACCACCGACAGGCTGTAGATCCCGGCCGTGATCCGGACCGTCTTCCACTCGCGCGGGACGAGGAAGAGGACGAGGAGGCCGTACGCCAGCGGCAGCAGCACCGAGGCGATCTTCATCGGCTGGGTGCCGGCGAACGGGAAGAGCCAGGCCGACAGCGCGACGACGGCGGAGGGCGCGAGGCCCAGCGCCCATACGCCCGGGCGCCGTTTCTGGAAGAAGAGGGCGGCCGCCACCAGGCCCACGAACAGGCCCGCGACCGGGGACGCCATGGTCGCGAGGGCGGCCAGCGAGGCGGCGCAGGCGGCCTTCGCCCCGCGTTTGTCGCGCCAGCGGTGCGGCCAGCAGAAGACGACGGCGACCGCGCCGAGCGCGAACACGGTGCCGAGCCCGAAGGTCACCCGGCCCGAGGCCGCGTTGCACAGGAAGGCGTACACACCCGCCAGCGAGGCCCACAGCGGGTTCTTCACCGACCGGCTGCGGATCAGGACCAGCGTCAGCAGCCCCGCCGAGACGGTCCCGGCCAGCATCATCGTCGTACGGACACCGAGGACCGACATCAGATACGGCGAGACGATGCTGTACGACACCGGATGCATGCCGCCGTACCAGGCCAGGTTGTACGCGGAGTCCGGATGGCGGCCGACGAACTCGGCCCATGCGTCCTGCGCCGCGAGATCGCCGCCACTGTTCGCGAACGTGAAGAACCAGACGATGTGCAGGATGCCGGACACCGCGGTGACGGAGAGGACGGGGTGGCGCAGGAGGCGCTCACGCAGGGCGAGGAACGCTGCCCCGGCCCGGTCCCGGCGCCTGAGGGGTCCGCCGTCGTCGCTCTCGGACCCCGCGGGCACGCGTATTCGCGGGCCGGTACCCGGGCCCGGGTCGGTGTCGTCGGCGCGTGTCGGCTCCGCAGTGGCCACCTGAAGGCACTCCCCGTGGTGTCCCGTCTTCATTTCCCGGCCGCGTCCCAGCGGCGACCTGCCCCGGTTCGTGACGCTAGCACGCGGCCCGCCGGCCGGAACCCGGGCGGGGTCCGGCCGACGGGCCGTGAGGGGTGTCTGTCCCGTTTCGGGATCGGCTTTCGGGATCAGTCTTCGGGATCAGCCGAGGCGGGTGAGCTTGTCGGCGAAGCCCGGTTCGGCCAGATCCTTCTGGAGGGTGACCGGAACCGTGACCGCTCCCTCGTCGCCGTCACCGACGGTCAGGGTGCCGACCTTGGTGCCGGCCTTCGCGGTGTGCGGTACGTCGTCGGCGGCGAAGGACAGCTTCACCTTCAGGCCGGCCCAGCCGACGGCGGTGACGTCCTTGGTGAGCACGACCGGGGTGTGGCCGCCGAGTCCGTCGTCCACGTAGCCGACGACGTCGCCCTTCTTGAGGATCTTCGCCGAGGCGAGTTCCTCCCGGGCGGCGATCAGGGCGACCCTGCTGACGTCGTTGACGGTCTTGATGATCGGCGACGTGTGCTGGCCGAGGATCGCGCCGACGACGGTGACGGTCTCACCACCGACCTCCTTGCGGGCGGCGAAGAGGAGATTGCCGCCGGCCGCGGTGGTGGTGCCGGTCTTGATGCCGATGGAGCCGTTGGCCGGGAGCAGATAGTTGTAGTTGTACCACTTCTGTCCGGACGGATCGATCCACTGGCCCATGGACGTGATGTCCATCAGCGCCTGGATCTTGACCAGTTCGTTCCCGAGCTTCACCTGGTCCTCGGCGCTGGAGACGGTGGTCTCCTTCAGGCCCGAGGCGTCGGTGTACGTCGTGTTCGTCATCCCGAGTTCCTTGGCGGTGTCGTTCATCTTCTTGATGAACGCCGCCTCGGAACCCGCGTCCCAACGGGCCAGCAGCCGGGCGATGTTGTTCGCCGACGGGATCATGATCGCCGAGATCGCCTGCTTCTCGGTGAGGACGTCGCCCGCCTTCACCGTGTTGAGCGTGGACTCGCCGTCCTTGTTGTAGCCGCCCTCCTTCTCGGCGAGCGCGTCGACGGTGATCTTCGCGCCCTCCTCGCCGGACTTGAGGGGGTGGTCCTTCAGGACGATGTAGGCGGTCATGGCCTTGGCCACGGAGCCGATCGCCACGGGGGTCTGCTTGCCGAAGTCGCCCATCGTGCCGATGCCGTTGACGTCCATCCAGCCCTGGCCCTCGCCGGGCCACGGGAGGGCGGCCTTGCTGCCGTCGAAGGTGTAGGAGTCCTCGGCGGTGAGGGTGAGGGTGGGGGTCGGCAGCGGGCGCACGGTCTGCGCGATCGCAAACGCGACGATCAGGAGCAGGACGAGGGGCGTCCAGATCTTGACCCGGCGGCCGAGGGTGCGCAGGGGGCTGGGCGGGGGCGGCGGGGTGTTGGTGAGTTCCGCGAGCAGGTCGAGGGGCGGCTTCGGCGGCAGGGGCTGCTGCGTGGTCCGCTCGGGGCCGACCTGGGGGACGGCGGCGGTGACGTCCGGCTTGGGGCGGGGGGTGTCGAGGGGCTTGAGCGCGACGAACTTGCTGGTGCGTTCGGCCTCCGGCGTGGGCGGGGGCTGGGGGCTCGCCTTTGCCTCTTCGCCGGCCTTGGCGTCTTCGGTGTCCTTGGCCGGGGCCGCCGTCGCCTTGCCGAGCTTCAGCATGGTGGTGGGCTGGTCCACGGGGGGACGGGGGGCCTTGAAGACGGCGGTGGGCTGGTCTACGCGGGGCTGGTCGTCGTCCTGCGGTGAGTCGGCCTCGTCGGCCTCGTCGTCCTGCTGACCGGCCTTGTCGTCGGTCGGCTGCGGGTCGGTGGGGGTTGAGCGCGCAGTTCCCCGCGCCCCTGGGGGGTCGGAGTCGCCGGTGTCGGGGCGGTCCTCCTCGTCTTCCTCAGGGGTTTCGTCGGTTACGTCGGTCTCGGCGGCGTCGGTGGCCTGGGCTTCGGCCTCCGGCTCGCCGGCTGCGTCCTCGACGTCTGTCTCGGCGTCCGTGACGTCCCCGTCGGCGTCGTCGTCCACCGCCTCGGGCTCCCCCGGGGCGGGCTCGTCCTCGGTGCTCGCCTCAGCGGGCTCCTCGTCGGCAGACTCGGCCTCGGGGGTCTCCGTGTCGGTCGCGTCCTCGGTGGCCGTGTCCTCGGCCTCGCTGGAATCGTCCTTGGCCCCGTCGGCCGTGCCGTCGGCCCCGCCCTCGTCGCTCTCCGTCGGCTCGTCGCCCGTGGAGACCCATGCGGCCACCGCGGCTCGCAGTCGTGCGTCACCCGTCGTGGTGGACTCGTCACCGGACTCGTCGGAGTCCTCGGAGGCCTCAGGGGCCCGCTCCGGGGCCGAATCGGTCGGCTCGGGGTCCCCGGGGTCGGAAGTGGTCGCTCCGGCCTCTGTGGGGGCCTCCTCGGCCTTCTCGGGGCCCTTCGGGAGTTCTCGTACCGAGAAGACCTTCGTGGCCGTGTCGACGCCTCCGAGGGAGATGGACTCCCGTGCCACCGCCAACCGGGGATCCCTCGCCCCGGGAACCGGACCCGCGCTCCCCGACGTCGGTTCTGCCGACGACTCGCGCTGCTTCGACCTGTCGGGGGACTCGCCCGCCACCGATGCCTCCTCCATGTGCCGCACGCCGTCCGTGCGTCTGCCGAACCGTGAACCGCCCGCTCGGAACACCGCTCCCCCACGGTGTCCGAACCATGTACCAGTGTCCTGTGTGCGGGCTTGGCCGAACCGGTAGACGAGAACGACATACCTATCGGTTCCACTACAAACAGGTCACGCACCCTCGACAGACCAATGTGAGAGGGGTCACCCTGTCTTTCATCCACGCGGGGAGGCATGGATGGGCAGGAGCCGCAGAACACTTCCGGAGGAGCTTCTGCTGCTGGCGTTGGACCCGGCCACGGGTACCACCGCACAGCCGCAGTCGCTCGACCTCGGTCTGGCCGGAGCACAGCTAGTGGAGCTGGCGCTGGCCGGACGGATAGCCCCAGACGGGGATCGTATAGCCGTGGTAGCCCCACGGCCGACTGGAGATCCGACTTTGGACTGCGCGTTGGAGTTGCTGCGAAGGCGTGGCGCTCCCGTGCGGGCAGTGAACTGGATTGGCGGGCCCCGTCTCGGACTCCGTCAGACCTATCTCTCGCATCTGGAGCGGTGCGGCATGGTGCATGCCGTGGCGGGACAGATGTGCGGAGTGCTACCGACGACCCGCTATCAGGCGACGGACAACGAGATCAGCCGGGAGATCAGGTCCAGGCTGGATTCGGCGATCCGCACCGGCGTACCGCCGGACCCGCGGACCGCGGCGCTCGCCGCCCTGGCACATGCGGTCGGCCTCGGCAAGCACCTGTATCCGGGCAACGAGGGACGTTCCTCGCGCTCCCGGCTGCGGGATCTGATCAGGCACGACCCCATGGGCGGTCTCGTCGCGCACGCCGTGATGGACGTCCAGAACGGCGTGGGAGCACAGCCACGCCGCAGCCCGAGCCCAGCAGCACCCGTCGGCCGTCAGGCCGCCCCGGGAGCCAGGCCCGCACCGGAACCCGCTCGCGGCGTTCCGATGCAGCCGCGCCGCGGATCGATGGCGCGCGCCGTGGCTCACTGAGCCGCAGTCCACGGCACGCACCGCAACAGCACGGCCGCACCACGCACCACCCAGCGCCGCACCGTCAGTCCCAAAGACCGGTTCGGGAGCCGCTGGTCCGCGCGGGGCGACGGAACCGTACGTCCGGACGACGACGGGTTCCGCCGCCCCGCGCGGCCGCATTTCCTCCTTGAAGGCCCTCAAAGTCCCTCAGAGGGCCTTCAATTGGTGTGTACGCGGCGCATATAGACGGTTTCCCAGCGGTAATAAGCACCTTGGTGGCAGTCTGCTCAACAGCAGATACGCAAAGTACAACTAGGCACGCAGCCGGAGGTGCACGTCCCGTGGCGTCCAATGTCAATCCCACCGTCAGGCGGCGCCGGCTGGGCCAGGAGCTGCGCAGGCTCCGGGAGCTCAAGGGCATGACGGCCGAGGAGGTCGCCGAACGCCT
>Ga0307508_10004834_pt1 | contig 12990 bp, 8 predicted proteins | sample 9_EM_MG_FD_203089 | JGI IMG/M metagenome (GOLD analysis project Ga0307508, IMG submission 203089) | Populus trichocarpa ectomycorrhiza microbial communities from riparian zone in the Pacific Northwest, United States - 9_EM | ecosystem: Host-associated > Plants > Roots > Unclassified | place... | reverse complement strand
CAGCAGCTTCAGGTACGCGCCGAAGTCCAGCGGCGCGGACACCGTGGACAGGATGATGTCGAAGGTGTCGGCCAGTTCCTTGAAGGTCTGCGGGTCGCTGGTCGCGTAGTAGTGGTCGGCGCCGAGCAGCAGCCCGTCGTCCTGCTTGCGCAGCGACTGGCTGAGCACGGTGACCTCCGCGCCCATCGCGTGCGCGAGCTTGACCGCCACGTGGCCGAGGCCGCCCATGCCGAGTACGGCGACCTTGCTGCCCGGCCCGGCGTTCCAGTGGCGCAGCGGGGAGTACGTGGTGATACCGGCGCACAGCAGCGGGGCGGCCACGTCGAGCGGCAGTGCGTCCGGGATGCGCAGCACGTAGTTCTCGTCGACGACGATGCCGGTGGAGTAGCCGCCCTGGGTGGTCTCGCCGTACTTGTCGGTGGCGGCGTAGGTGGCGGTCTCGCCCTGCGCGCAGTACTGCTCCAGGCCCTTGCGGCAGTTCTCGCACTCGCGGCAGGAGTCCACGAAGCAGCCGACGCCCACCCGGTCGCCTACGGAGTACTTGGTGACACCGGGGCCGACCTCGCTGACGACACCGGCGATCTCATGGCCCGGCACCAGCGGGAAGGGCACCTCGCTCCAGCCCTGTCGGACCTGGTGGATGTCCGAGTGGCAGATGCCCGAGTACGTGATGTCGATCGCCACGTCGAACTCGCCCACCGGGCGGCGCTCGATCGTGGTGCGCTCCAGCGGGGCCTTGGGGGCAGGTGCGGCGTACGCGGCAACGGTACTCATGGGGCGATTCACTCCTTGCGGTGGTTCCGTGTCCGGTCTCCTTCGATTCCATGGCCGAACACCGTGACAAGGGTGTCAAGGTGAGGCAGGAGTGGCCAAAAGTAGGGTCAACCTGCGAAGCTAGGGGCTAGCGGGGAAGGAACGTCCCGAGCGGGCCGCCGGTGGGTGCCGACGACCCGCCCGCGTCAGGGGTGACGAGAGGGAACGTTCCTGGTCACGCGGGTTGGTGCGGGCCCTTCGCCACTGTCTCGGCGGGCACCGGACCGGTGGCGTCGACCGGGATGTTCAGATCGCGGTCCAGGGTTTCCGGGGTCATCCGGGTCGTGATGAGACTCACCGCCGCGACCACCGTCATATAGACCGCGACCGGTATCCAGGAGCCGGTGAACGCGGTGAGCAGCGCGCTGCAGACCAGCGGTGCGACGCCGCCGCCGATCACCGAGGAGAACTCCCGGCCCAGGGCGACCCCGGCGTAGCGGTAGCGGTTCCCGAACAGCTCGGGGAAGTAGCTCATGTGCACCCCGACCAGGCCCTGACAGGCCAGGATGAAGCCGACCGCGATGGCCACCACGATGGCCACCTCGGAGCCGGAGTTCAGCGCGATGAACGTCGGGGCGGGCAGCAGCACCATGGCGCTGAGGATGAACGTACACACCGGGCGCCGTCCGATACGGTCCGACAGGGTGCCGAACGCGATGGCCGCCACGCCGCCGCACAGGGAGCCGAGCAGCAGCACCTCGGGCACGAAGCTCTTCTCGACGCCCACGCTGGACACCAGGTAGGAGGCCATGAACACCTGGTAGGTGTACGACTGCGTGCTGACCCCGAAGTTCATGAGGATCACCAGCAGCAGAGGCTTGCGGCCGTGCTTGAACACTTCCTTGACCGGTGAGGCGGGCCGCTCCTGCTGGGCTTTGAGGTCCTTGAAGACCGGGCTCTCGTTCAGCTTGCGGCGCATGATCATGGCGGCCGCCGTCACCAGGAGGCTGCTGGCGAAGACCACGCGCCAGCCCCAGGACATCAGGGCGTCCTCGGGCAGCTGCTGGGCCAGCATCCAGGCCACCGCGCCCAGCGCGGTACCGAGCGCCGCCCCCGTCATGACCAGGGAGGACAGCCTGCCGCGCCGCCCGGTGGCGGCCGTCTCGGTGAGCAGGGTGGCGCCTCCGGCCTGCTCGGCGCCCGCGCCGAAGCCCTGGGCCATGCGGCAGATCAGCAGCAGGATCGGGGCGAGGATGCCCACCGCCCCGTACGTCGGGAGCAGGCCGATGGCGAGGGTGGAGCCGCCCATGAGGAACAGGGTGGCGATCAGTACCCACTTGCGGCCGAGGCGGTCCCCGAAACGGGAGAAGAAGAGCCCGCCCAGCGGCCGGGCGGCGAAGCCGACGGCATAGGTGCTGAAGCTGGCGAGGAGGCCCACGGACGCCGAGACGTTGGGGAAGAACAGATCGCTGAAGATCAGCGCCGAGGCGGTTCCGTAGATGACGAAGTCGTACTGTTCGAGCGCGGTGCCGACCAGACCGGCCCAGGCTGCGCGGCGTACCGCGCGCGGGTCGGCGGACGGCTCACCGGGTGGTGCGGTGGCCGGTGGCGGGGGAGTGGTGGTGTTGCTCTCCATGATCCATGCCTCCTTGAACGGATCGGGGTCCGGAGCGGTTTCCGGCAGGGCGGAGCAGAACGCGGAACGGGGACGGGGGACGGGGAGATGGGGGAAAGGGGGACGGGGGCGGTGGGGTGTCAGACCGCCGGGCCACCGGCGGCGTCGGCCGCCGCCGCGGCCGGTCCGTGGCGGACGATGATGTCGATGAGTTCGGCGATCCGGGCGGTGAAGGACGGGTGGTCCGTCAGGTGGTCGCCGAGCAGTCCGCTCTCCAGGACGGCCTCGACGTACGCGGTGCGGGGCCCGGCGGGCGCACGCCGGGCGAGGTCGGCGAGCGGTTCACGGGCCGGATCGGCCATCGCGGCCGCCTGGGGTCCGGGCGAGAAGCCGGACGGCGGCGCCACACAGCACAGGTAGGCCGCCACGGTCAGCGCCAGATGGTGGGGCATCCGCCCGGCCCGCAGATGGAGCAGGGCCGGTTCCGGCACCCGCTGGCGGAGCTTGACCGAGCCGTCCGAGCCGACCTGCCGGGTGCGGTGGCCCAGCGCGGTGTTGGCCCAGCGGTCGAACAACTGCCGTACGTAGTCATCCAGTTGGATGTCCTCGGGCACGGTGAGGCTCGGCAGGTACTCGTCGTACAGCACACCGCGCGCCGCCTCGGCGATGAACGGCCGGGCGATGGAGTCCGGGATGGTCTCCCGCCCGTCCAGCGCGCCGAGGTAGGCGATGAGGGAGTGGGTGCCGTTGAGCAGCCGCAGCTTCAGCAGCTCGTACGGTTCCACATCGTCGGTGAACAGGGCCCCGCCGTGTTCCCAGCGCGGACGGCCTGCGGCGAAACGATCCTCCATGACCCACATGGAGAACGGTTCGGCCGGTACGGGCACGGCGTCGCGCACCCCGAGGCGGTTGGCGACCGCGTCACGGTAGACATCGGTGGTGGCGGGCACGATCCGGTCGACCATGGAGCTGGGGAACGTCACCGAACTGGTCAGCCAGGGCAGCAGCTCCTCGCGCTCCGCGGCCGGGAGCGCCTCGGTGAACTCGTGCACCAGCCGCCGGGTCTGGGAGCCGTTGCCCACCAGGTTGTCGCAGCTGAGCACCGTCAGCGGCCGGGCGTGGGTGCGTACCCGGCGCTGGAGCCCGCGCACGATCCGCCCGATGGTGGTCCCGGGCGGGGCGTCACCGCGCAGATCGGCCCGCACCGCGGGGGAGTCGAGGTCGAGTCCATGGGTGCGCGGGGAGAAGGTGTAGCCGTGTTCGGTGACCGTCAGGGTGACGATCGCCGTGCCGGGCGCCGCCAGCGCGTCCTGCACCTGCTCCGGCTGTTCCGTGGCCACCAGCGCCCCGGTGTGCACCGCGGGCACGGTGACCTTGGTGCCGTCGGGGGAGATCTCCACCACCGCGTAGCGCAGCTGCTGCTCGCGCAGCGCCCGGGCCACCGTGGCGGAGCGCCCGGCGACCCCGAGAATGCCCCAGGGGCCCTCGGTGTGGTCCAGCGCCGCCGCGGTGTGCACGGCCTGGTGGGCGCGGTGGAAGTTGCCGAGCCCCAGATGCACGATGCCGGTCTCGGCGGGCTGCCGCCGCGGCGTGAGCACGGACGCGGGGGTGGTGGTGCGGTCGAGGCGTGGCAGGCGTACCGGGGCGGCCAGTGTGGCGGGCGTCGTGGGCGTCGCGGCCATGGGGGAGATCCTCACCAATCCGTCATCGAGCCGTCGAGCTTTCGCGCGACCGGCAGGTAGGCGGGTTCGTACGGGAAGCGGGCGGCGAGCGCCTCGTCCACCTCGATTCCGAGGCCGGGCCGGTCGCCCGGGTGGAGATGTCCGTCGGCGTAGGACCAGGCGTGCCCGAACACCTCGTGGACGATCGGCTCGTAGCCCATGTACTCCTGGATGGCGAAGTTCGGCGTGGACAGGCCCACGTGCAGCGACGCGGCCAGCGCCACCGGGGACACGTCCGAGGGACCGTGCGGGCCGAGCCGTATCTGCCAGATCTCGGCGAGGGCCGCGATCCGCCGCAGATGGCTGATCCCGCCCGCGTGGCTCACACAGGTCCGTACGAAGTCGATCAGCTGCTCGGTGATCAGCGACTGGCATTCCCAGACCGTGTTGAACACCTCGCCGATGGCCAGCGGCACGGTGGTGTGCTGCCGCACATGCCGCAGCACCTGCTGGTTCTCGGCGGGGGTGACGTCCTCCAGCCAGAACAGGTCCGCCTCCTCCAGCGTGCGGCCGAGCCGGGCGGCCTGGCCGGGGGTGAGGCGGTGGTGCACATCGTGCAGCACCTTCAGCTCGGGCCCGACATGCTCCCGTACCGCGCCGAGGACCTTCGGCGCGTGGCGGAGGTAGGCGTCGGTGTCCCACGCCTCCTCCACCGGGGCGGCGCCGCGCCCGGCCGGTTCGTACCCCCGGCCGCCGCGGCTGACCCCGTACACCGTGTCCAGACCGGGGACACCGCTCTGGGCCCGCACCGCGCGGAACCCCTCCTCGCGCCGGGCGTCGATCGAGTCCAGCAGCTGCGGGACGTCCCAGCCGGTGGCATGGGTGTAGGTGAGGACGCGGTCGCGGACCGCGCCGCCCAGCAGCTGGTAGACGGGCTGCCCGGTGGTCTTGCCCTTGATGTCCCACAGCGCCATGTCCACCGCGCCGATGGACGTCATCGTGACCGGGCCGCGCCGCCAGTAGACCCCGCGGTAGAGGTACTGCCAGGTGTCCTCGATCCGCGCCGGGTCGCGGCTGATGAGCAGCGGCGCCACATGGTCCCGCAGATACGAGGCGACGGCCAGCTCACGGCCGTTGAGCGTGGCATCGCCCCAGCCGACAAGGCCTTCGGCAGTGGTGATCTTGAGCGTGACGAAGTTACGGCCGGGGCTGGTCACCAGCACATCGGCGGCGACGATGCTGTCGGTACGGGGCGTCGTGCTCATCGGGCCACCGCCACCACGTTGTGCAGCGGCTCTCCGGCGGCCAGCCGGCCGATGTTGGCGGTGATGTCGGCGGCGCGGCGGATGAAGGTCTGACGGGTCAGACCGGAGGAGTGCGGGGTCATCAGTACGTTGTCCAGCGTCTCGAAGGGGTGCTTGCTGGGGGCGCCGGTGTGTCCGCTCGCCGGGTACTGGTACCAGACGTCGAGCGCCGCGGCCCCGATGGAGCGCGTGCTCAGTGCCTTGTACAGCGCGTCCTCGTCCACGACGGGACCGCGCCCCACGTTGACCAGCACCGAGGACGGGCGCATGCGGGACAGCTCGGCCTCGCCGATGAGCCCGGTGGTCTCGGGTGCCAGTGGCGCGGACACCACGACCACGTCGGAGATATCCAGCAGGGCGCCGAGCTCGTCGGTGGTCGCGGCCCAGGTCAGCCCCTCGGCCGCCGCGTCCACCTCGCCCCGCCGGGTCACCGCCACGCCGCTCGCGCCGAACGCCCGGAACCGCTGCCAGCAGCGGTTCCCGATGTGGCCGAAGCCGACGAAGCCGACGGTGGCCGCGGACAGGGAGTCCATCCAGGGGGAGTCCGGATCGTGCGCGGGGGAGTCCCACACCGCGCGGCGCAGGGCGTCGTGCTGGCGCAGAAAGCCACGGCGCAGCAGGATCGCGGCCGATACGGCGTATTCGGCGATCGAGTCCTCGTGGTGGAAGGTGTTGGCCACCTGTGTGCCGGGCGGCAGCGCGGTCAGGTCGACCTTGTCCGTCCCCGCACCGGCCGTGTGGACCAGCCGGAGCCGGGTGGCGAGGGCGGCAGTCCGGGCGGTGCACTGCCCCGCCACCAGCACATCCGCGGGGGCCACCGCGGCCTCGACCGCCTCGGCGTCCCGGGGGTCGGGCCAGCTGACGACCGTACCCGCCGGAAGGGCGGCCTCGAACTCGGCGCGCAGCGGACGCAGATTGGCGTCGGCGACCACCACGGTCAGGGGTTCGGCGGTCATGGGGTGTCCTTTCCCGCCGCCATCGCGGCGCCCACCAGGGCGGAGTGTGCCGGGCCGGTGGACCCGCGCACGATGAGCTGGGTGGGCAGCCGCAGGGTGCGGGGCGTCTGCCGCTCGCCGCCGAGGATCTGCCCCAGCAGCTCGTGGCTGAGCGCCCCGGCTCGGGCCATCGGCACCGCGATGCTGGTCAGGGACGGCTGCGCCACTTCGGCGAAGGGGATGTCGTCGACCCCGATGACGCTCAGCCGCTCGGGAACGCTCAGCCCCAGCGCCCGGGCACCGGAGATCACTCCCAGGGCCATCAGATCGTTGTGCGCGATCACGGCGGACGCGCCCGAGGCCATGACGCTCGCCGCGGCGGCCGTGCCGCCCGCCACCGTCTCGGACTGCCAGCCCAGCAACTCCAGCTCCAGCCCGGCGCGTTCGGTCTCGGCGCGGATCAGCGCCACCCGGTGGGAGTTGGACCACGAGCGCTGCATGCCCTGCACATAGGCGATCCGCCGGTGGCCGAGCGCGGACAGGTATTCCACGGCCTGGCGCATCCCGTGGGCGGCGTCGGCGATCACACAGTCGGCACCGGCCGTCTCACGGTTGACCAGCACGGCGGGCGTCCGTCCGCACAGGTCCAGGACCTCGTCCGCCTCCAGCCGGGGCGAGCACACGATCAGCCCGTCCGCCTGCCCCGTCATGTGCGCGAGCACCTCGCGCTCCCGGTCCGGGCTCAGATCGGTGTCGGCGAGCACGACGGTCTGCCGACGGCGCCAGCCCTCGCCCTGGGCGGCCTTCACGAAGGCCCCGAACACGGGGTTGGCGATGTCGGGGACGACGACGGCGATCGTGGCGGTCTCCGTCTCGGCGGGGGCCTCGGCGGGACGGGCGGCCACCGGTGGTTCGTATCCCAGCTCTTGTGCGACGGCCAGGATCTTGCGCAAGGTCTGCGGGCCGAGCCGGTCCGGGTTGCTGAACGCCCGGGAGGCCGTGGACAGGGCCACGTTCGCGCTTTTGGCGACGTCGGTGAGGGTGGGGGCCATGGCGGCCCGCTACCGGTGCGAGGAGTGGGTGGGGGTGAACGACATAGTTAATGGTGTTCACCGCCCGGCAACCTTGTCAACGCTTGCCGCAATATTGGCAAGGCCCCGGCCCGGTGGTCTGAATCATCCACCGGACCGGGGCCAGGGGCCCGGCTCAGCCGAGGTCGACCAGGAGGTCGCCGCCCTCCACCTGCTGGATGGTGTTGATGGCCAGCCGGGAGACCCGCCCGGCCTTCGGCGCGGCGATGGTGGCCTCCATCTTCATCGCCTCGATGGTGGCCACGGTGGCACCCGCCTCGACCTGGTCGCCCTCGGCGACGGTCAGCGTCACCACCCCGGCGAACGGCGCGGCCACATGGCCCGGGTTGCCCTTGTCGGCCTTCTCGGTGGCCGGGATGTCGGAGGCCGCCGAGGTGTCCCGGACCTGGATCGGGCGCAGCTGACCGTTCAGGGTGGACATCACCGTCCGCATGCCACGCTCGTCGGCCTCGCCGATGGCCTCCAGCTCGATGAGCAGCCGCACTCCGGGCTCCAGGTCCACCGCGTACTCCTTCCCCGGGCGAATCCCGTAGAAGAAGTCCTTGCTGTCCAGCACGCTGGTGTCGCCGAACGCCTGCCGGTGGGTCTCGAACTCCTTCGTCGGGCCGGGGAACAGCAGCCGGTTCAGCGTTGTGCGGCGGTCGTCGGCGAGGTGCTGCCGGTCCTCGGCGGACAGCTCCTCCGTCGTCGGCCTGGCCTCGGCGCGGCCCTCCAGCGCCTTGGTGCGGAAGGGCTCCGGCCAGCCGCCGGGCGGGCTGCCCAGCTCACCGCGGAGGAAGCCGATGACCGAGTCCGGGATGTCGAACTTGTTGGGCTCGGCCTTGAAGTCCTCCGGTGACACCCCGGCTCCCACCAGGTGCAGCGCGAGGTCGCCGACGACCTTCGAGGACGGGGTGACCTTCACCAGGTGGCCGAGGATGCGGTCGGCCGCGGCGTACATCGCCTCGATGTCCTCGAACCGGTCGCCGAGCCCGAGCGCGATGGCCTGGGTGCGCAGGTTGGACAGCTGGCCGCCGGGGATCTCGTGGTGGTACACCCGCCCGGTCGGCGAGGCGAGGCCCGCCTCGAACGGCGCGTAGACCTTGCGCACGCTCTCCCAGTACGGCTCCAGCCCGCCGATCGCCTCCAGGTCGAGACCGGTGGGCCGCTCGGAGTGGTCGGTGGCGGCCACGATGGCCGACAGCGAGGGCTGGGAGGTGGTGCCCGCCATGGACGCCACGGCCCCGTCCACCGCGTCCGCACCGGCCTGGATCGCGGCCAGATAGGTGGCGAGCTGGCCGCCCGCGGTGTCATGGGTGTGGATGTGCACCGGCAGGTCGAACTCCCGGCGCAGCGCGGACACCAGCTTCGCGGCGGCTGGGGCGCGCAGCAGCCCGGCCATGTCCTTGATGGCCAGCACATGCGCGCCCGCGTCCACGATCTGCTCGGCGAGCCGCAGATAGTAGTCCAGGGTGTACAGCTTCTCCGACGGGTCGGACAGATCGCTGGTGTAGCACAGCGCCACTTCGGCCACCGCGGTACCGGTGTCCCGCACCGCCTGGATGGCGGGCCGCATCTGTCCGATGTCGTTGAGCGCGTCGAAGATCCGGAAGATGTCGATGCCGGTGGCGGTCGCCTCGTGGACGAAGGCGTCCGTCACCTCGGTCGGGTACGGGGTGTATCCGACGGTGTTGCGGCCGCGCAGCAGCATCTGCAGACAGATGTTGGGCACCGCCTCGCGCAGCGCGGCCAGCCGCTCCCAGGGGTCTTCGGCGAGGAACCGCAGCGCCACGTCGTAGGTGGCCCCGCCCCAGCACTCCAGCGACAGCAGCTGCGGCACGGTGTGTGCCACCGCCGGGGCCACCGCGAGGAGGTCCTTGGTGCGGACGCGGGTGGCCAGCAGCGACTGGTGCGCGTCCCGGAAGGTGGTGTCGGTGACCCCGATCCGCGGCGACTCGCGCAGCCACCGCGCGAATCCCTCCGGGCCCAGCTCGGTGAGGGTCTGCTTGGACCCGGCGGGCGGCGCCGCGGCGGGTACCCGCGGCAGCTTGCCGGCCGCGTCGATCAGCTGGGGCCGCGGGCCGTGCGGCTTGTTGACCGTGACGTCGGCGAGATAGGTGAGCAGCTTGGTGCCGCGGTCGGCGGAGTGCCGCGCGGTCAGCAGATGCGGCCGCTGCTCGATGAAGGAGGTGGTGACCCGCCCGGCCTGGAAGTCCGGATCGTCCAGCACGGCCTGGAGGAACGGAACGTTGGTGGACACCCCGCGGATACGGAACTCCGCCACCGCGCGCCGGGCCCGCCCGATGGCGTGGTCGAAGTCGCGGCCGCGGCAGGTCAGCTTCACCAGCATCGAGTCGAAGTGGGCGCTGATCTCGGCACCGGCGTGGGTGGTGCCGCCGTCGAGGCGAATGCCCGAGCCGCCCGGTGAGCGGTAGGCGCTGATCATGCCGATGTCCGGGCGGAAGCCGTTGGCCGGGTCCTCGGTGGTGATCCGGCACTGCAGCGCGGCGCCGCGCAGATAGACGGTGTCCTGCGACAGACCGAGGTCGGTGAGGCTCTCCCCGCTCGCGATCCGCATCTGCGACTGGACGAGGTCGACGTCGGTGATCTCCTCGGTCACCGTGTGCTCGACCTGGATACGCGGGTTCATCTCGATGAAGACGTGGTTGCCGTCGCGGTCCAGCAGGAATTCCACGGTGCCCGCGTTGCGGTAGCCGATCTGCCGGGCGAACTTCACCGCGTCCGCGCAGATCCGTGTCCGCAGCTCCGGGTCGAGGCCGGGCGCGGGCGCCAGTTCGATGACCTTCTGGTGGCGGCGCTGCACCGAACAGTCCCGTTCGAACAGGTGCATGACATTACCCTCGGCGTCGGCGAGGATCTGCACCTCGATATGGCGGGGCTCGACGACCGCCTTCTCCAGGAAGACCGTCGGATCGCCGAAGGCCGACTCGGCCTCGCGGGCCGCCGCCTCGATCGACTCGCGCAGCAGCCGCGGCTCCTCGACCCGCCGCATCCCGCGCCCGCCACCGCCCGCGACGGCCTTGACGAACAGCGGGAAGCCCACCCCTTCCGCCGCCCGCACCAGCTCGTCCACATCCGAGGAGGGCTCCGAGGAGCCGAGCACCGGCACCCCCGCCTCCCGGGCCGCGGCCACCGCCCGCGCCTTGTTGCCGGTCAGCTCCAGGATCTCCGCGCTCGGGCCGACGAAGGCGATCCCCGCCTCCTCGCACGCCCGCGCGAGATCGGGGTTCTCGGACAGGAAGCCGTATCCGGGGTACACCGCGTCGGCACCGGCCCGGTGCGCCGCGCTGACGATCTCCTCGACGGACAGATAGGCCCGTACCGGATGGCCCGGCTCACCGATCTCATACGCCTCATCGGCCTTGAGCCGGTGCAGCGAGTTGCGGTCCTCGTGCGGGAACACGGCGACGGTTCTCGCCCCCAGCTCATAGCCGGCGCGGAACGCCCGAATGGCGATCTCTCCACGATTGGCGACCAGCACCTTGCGGAACATGTCCCATCCCTTCCTACTGCCCGTCCTACTGCCCGGCCCGTGGCTCGGCCTACTGTCCGGCCTACTGCCTGGTACGGACACAGCTTGCCCGCGACACTACTGCTGCCCCGTGCCCCTGACGGCACCCTTGTGATCCAGTTCGCACCTCGGGCATGGTGCCCCGGGGGACCGAACGGCGTTCCCCGGAAGAGTCCGCAGGCCGTTCCGAGGAGGACCATCGTGAGTGCCCCGTCGTCCGCGCCCCACCAGGCCCCGCCGTATCCCAGGCAGCGCGCCAACTACGTCGACCCCGCGCCCGCACTGATCACCGGCCCCGCCATCAGCCCGCTCCGGTTCGTCGGGGGCAGTACGGGATGGCTGGTCACCGGATTCCAGGAGGCCCGGGAGGTGCTGCGGGACCCGCGCTTCAGCGCCGAGCGGTGGCGCGGTGACGACACCGTGCGCCCCGTCGCGCAGAGCATCCGGGAGAACCATGGCAACGGGCCGGGGTCGTTCCTGAGCATGGACGCCCCCGAACACAGTCACTATCGCGGGTTACTCACCCGCTACTTCACCGTACGGCGCATGCGCGCCCTCGAACCCCGGATCGAGCGCATCGTCACCGACTGCCTGGACGCCCTCGAGGCCGCGGGGAAACCGGCCGACCTGGTGGAACACTTCGCGCTGCCGGTCCCCTCGCTGGTGATCTGCGAAATGCTCGGCGTGCCCTACACGGAGCGCGAGACGTTCCAGCGGGCCAGCGCGCAGATCCTGGTCCAGGACCAGACGGGCGACCAGTACGACCAGGGGATGCGCGCGATCACCGGATTCCTCGGCGAGCTGACCGCCGCCAAGCGGCGAGCCCCCCAGGACGATCTGATCTCGTATCTCACCTCCGTCGGCGAACTGTCCGACGTCGAGATCACCAACATGGCCGCGCTGCTGCTGATCGCCGGCCACGAGACCACCACCAACATGCTCAGCCTCGGCACCTTCACCCTGCTGCAGAACCCGGAGCAGATGCGGCGGCTGCGCGAGGACGACTCGCTGGTGCCCGGCGCGGTCGAGGAGCTGCTGCGCTACCTGAGCATCGTCAACGCCTTCCCGGTCCGGATCGCGCTGGAGGACATCGAGGTCGGCGGCGTCACCGTCACGGCGGGCACGAGCGTGGCGGTCTCGGTGCCCGCCGCGAACCGGGACCCCGCGCTGGTGGACGAGCCCCATACGCTCGACGTCGGCCGCCCCCGCAGCAGCCACCTCGCGTTCGGCTACGGCATCCACCAGTGCCTCGGCGCGAACCTGGCCCGGATCGAGCTGGCGGCGGGCTACCGCGGACTGCTCGGCCGGTTCCCGGACCTCGCGCTCGCGGTGGAGCCGGAGAAGGTGCCGATGCGCAGCGACATGGTCATCTACGGAGCCCATGAGCTGCCCGTCACCTGGTGATCAGCGCATCCGGCGATCAGCGGTGAACAACGGAGCTTGACAAAATTCCTTGCCGCACCGGCAAATAGGGGGCATGGCAGACGAGGACATTCCCGAGGTGCTGAACGCCGTAGGCCCGCGGCTGCGGGCGTTGCGGCGGGACCGCGGAGCCACCCTGGCCCAGCTCAGCGAGACCACCGGGATCTCGCTCTCCACCCTCTCGAGGCTGGAGTCGGGGCAGCGCAAGCCCACGCTGGAACTGCTGCTGCCCCTGGCCAAGGCCCACGGCGTCCAGCTGGACGAACTGGTCGGCGCGCCGCCCACCGGCGACCCCCGTATCCATCCCCGCCCCTTCAACCGGCACGGGCAGACGTTCGTGCCGCTGACCCGCTATCTCGGCGGGCTGCACGCCTACAAGCAGATCCTGCCCGGCCGGAAGACGGGCGCCGACGTCCGGCCCGAGCAGGCGGTGCACGAGGGGTACGAGTGGCTGTACATCCTCTCCGGCAAGCTGCGCCTCGCCCTCGGCGAGCACGATCTGACCCTCACCGCGGGCGAGGCCGCCGAGTTCGACACCCGTACGCCCCACGGCTTCGCCAGCGCGGGCCCGCAGCCCGTCGAGTTCCTCAGCCTCTTCGGCGCCCAGGGCGAGCGCATGCATGTGCGCGCCCGCCCCTCGGGCGACTGAAGTCGGGCCGGGGTCACCCGGCGTAGACGTCCTCCACGAAACGGCCCTC
>Ga0307508_10004833_pt1 | contig 12992 bp, 11 predicted proteins | sample 9_EM_MG_FD_203089 | JGI IMG/M metagenome (GOLD analysis project Ga0307508, IMG submission 203089) | Populus trichocarpa ectomycorrhiza microbial communities from riparian zone in the Pacific Northwest, United States - 9_EM | ecosystem: Host-associated > Plants > Roots > Unclassified | place... | reverse complement strand
GCCGCGGCCGATCCGGCGCTCGGCCGGAGCCCCGGTTTCCAATCCGCCCTCGATACCGTCTGCGCGCAGCACGATTGCGCCGCGTCGCACCTCTATTGGTACACCGACCTGGCCGCCGCCCGCGCGGAGGCCGAGCGCACCGGCAAGCCGATCCTCTCCCTCCGCCTGCTCGGCCGGCTGGACGAAGAGCTCTCCTGCGCCAACAGCCGCTTCTTCCGCGCCGTGCTCTATCCGGATCCGCAGATCGCCCAACTGCTGCGCGACCGTTTCGTGCTGCACTGGCAGTCGGTGCGGCCGGTGCCCAAGGTGACGATCGACTTCGGCGACGGCCGCCGCCTGGTCGGCACGGTGACCGGCAACAGCATCCACTATGTCCTCGACGCCCATGGCCGTCTGGTCGACGCGCTGCCGGGTTTGAACGGCCCGGGAGCATTCCTGCGCTTCCTGGAAGAGACCGCGGCAGAGGCTGGCCGCATGGCGGTGCTCGACGACGCCGGTTATGTCCGTGCGCTCAAGGCGTACCACATCGACCGGCGTGCCGCGGCCCAGGCCGCGCTGACCGAGGACTTCCGGCAATTGGGAGCGGTGGACCCGGAGCGGGCGGCGGCGGCTGTGGTCTTCAGCGGCCCATGGAATGGGCCCCGGGAGCAGCCTGCCTTGCGCGCTTCGGAGCGGGCGGTCGGTAAATCGACTGCGGAGTTGCCGCTCCTGCTGGCGGTGTCTCCCGGCTCCGGCCTCATGCGGACGCCCGGGGTCACCCGTTCCCCGGTGGCCGGGCTGCACCGTCAAGACGCGAAGCTCAGTGAAGCGAGCCGGCGACTGCTCCTCGCCAAGGCGGGAACCTGGATGAAGATCGAGGACCCGCAGCGGGCGGTAGGGAGATTCGAGGACCTGATCGTGGAGGACACGGTGCGCAATGAGTACATTCTCCACTCCAGAATCCATGCCTGGCTGGCGGCGAGCCGAGGCGTCCCGGACCTCGCGAAATTCAACGAGAACGTGTACTCCGAGATCTTCCTCACCCCGTCGTCGGACCCCTGGCTGGGGCTGGGACCGGCCGAGGTCTACTCGGTGTTGACGCCGGAATCGGCGCCCTGACGCACCGCCCTGCTGCTCTCCGGGATTCGTTCAAAAAAAGTTGCGACTTTCTCCCGCCTCCCTTCACTACTCAGCCAGATGACCGACAGACTCACTCCCGAGTTGTCAGCCTGAGAAGGAGGCATCCTATGCAACCGACCCACTCACCGCAGGAAGTGCAGAGCGTGGCGCTCCACGTCGAGACCTGGACGATGGTCCCTTCCGGAACCGCCTATCTACCCATCATGACTCTGGACGGCCAGCCGATTCCGGTGCCTCAGCCCCAGGTGCCTTCCAAGGGCTGGGGCGGCTATCGGCTGGTGGTCATCAAGCGGAGCCGGCCCGCACTCGATGGCGTACGTCTGAACAAGGCCTATGACGTGGAAACCGGAAACGCCTCGGGGTATACGAAGGTCTTCACCACCATGCTCGATGACCTCGGCGGCATCACAGACCCCGGCCAGCATTTCTTCGTGCTGGCGACGTACGGCATGCTGAACTCCTTTCCGCCGGTGCCGAAGTTCTTGCATCTGATGCGAGAGGCGGGGGCAGGCCCACAACTGGACGAATGGCTCGACAGCAGCCGGGGTATCGGGACGGCCTACATCTCGGCCGACGTGAATTACATTCAGGCGGGCGTCATGAACTGCGGTCAGGGCCGCGGGAAGGAGAAGGTTGGCGTCTACACATTTCCATTGAATCCGAAGGACCGGATTCAACATACGGACATTCTCAACACGACCATCGACAGCCTGGGCGTTGGCGATTCCTCCGTCCTGGTCCCCGCTGAGAGCCAGGCTGGAGCGTAACGGCCATGCGGCGTCAGAGACGCATCCTCGTGTTGGGAGAGGTCTTGCAGCCGAGCGGCTACGCCACGGTCCTGCAGGGCCTCCTGCCCTTCCTCGACGACCGGTTCGAGATCCACGTGTTCGCGCGCACCTACACAGGCCCGCCGCAATCAGGCCGGTGGACCGTGCACCCCAACGCCGTCTACGGCGACGTCTGGGGCATCGAGCAGGTTCCAGCTCTGCTCGACCGGATCCGTCCGGACCTGGTCTGGATCGTCTACGACGCCGTCCTCTATCTGGTGCACCGGGAGGTGCTCGCGCCATGGCCGACCGTGCTGTACTGCCCGATCGACGGTCCGCATCCCGAGCCGGAGACGATCGAGCATCTGGCGGAGCTCGCTCGCCTGGTGCTGTTCACGGAGACGGCCCGGGCCGCGGTCGAGGCCGCAGCATTGGCCGGGCCTGGGCCCCAACCGCCGATCGACGTCATTCCGCACGGCCTGGACACCGCGGTCTTCCGGCCCGAATGCCGGTCCGCGGAGGAGCGCCGCGCCATCCGCCGGCGGCTGCTCGGCCGGGAGGACGGATTCGTGGTGCTCAACGCCAACCGCAACAACCGGCGCAAGCGTCCCGACTTGACGATCGAGGGCTTCGCACAGTTTGCGCTCGGGCGCTCGGACGCGTACCTCTGCCTGCACATGGATGCGGCCCGGGATTTCGACCTCCGCGAGATGGCAGCGGCGGCGGGCATCGAGGAGCGGGTGATCTGGAGCGACCGCCCGTTGCCGCCCGAGGATCTCAACCTCCTGTACAACGCGTGCGACGTCGGGGTGAACACCTCGGCCGGTGAAGGTTGGGGGCTGGTCTCGTTCGAGCACGCGGCGACCGGGGCCGCCCAGGTCGTGCCGCGGAATAGTGCCTGCGCGGAGCTGTGGCGCGACGCAGGCGTGTTTCTGGAGCCGGTGGAGACGACGCGCGCTCCGATGGCCTTTTGCGAATATCAGGACGTCAGTGCCGAAGGGCTCGCCGAAGCGCTGGGCCGCCTCTACGACGATCCGGAGTACCGGGAGGACCGGGCCCGCCGCGCCTATGCAACAGCGACCGCTCCGCGCTACCGGTGGGAGCGGCTCGGAGCGGCCTGGCGGGAGCTCTTCGAGGAGCTGCTGAAGGGGCGCCCGGCCGAGGTCTATTCGCTGTTGACACCCGCGGGTGTGCCCGATCGCACCAGGAACGTCTCCTCACCCACCACTTCCGGATCGAGCGAAAATTCGTAGAGCTCCAGTCCGCCGAACAGGGCTTTGACCCGCGGCCAGCCGGCGGACTGCATGTGACGGGCGCCATCGACCGCGATAGCGCCGTCGTCGTCGAAGAGCACGACGTCGCGATCCGCCGGCGGCGACCACTCCGGACCCGGATAGGGGATCGCGCCCTGCAGATTGAGCCGGCCTCCTGCAATCGGGCGGACGTCGAGCAGCAGCGGCGGATCGCCGTCCTTCAGCCGCCGGTAGAGCGCAAAGGGAGAGATCTCGAGCAGCGGATCGAACTGCACGACCGGCGTGGCGTCGTCGAGGTAGCGCGTCGGCATCTAGAGCAGCTTCGCGTCGTGGTCCGCCCAGGCGAGACCGGACATCACCTTCGGCATGAACCGGGTCGATTTGGCGGGGAGCATCTCACCGCCGGCGATGGCGGCGGCGAACTCCACGGGGGTCATCGGCGGCAGGAAGACGGCGGTGCCGAGCTCTCCGGACCCCACCTGATTCCACAGCTCGTCCGGGCTGGAGCGGTAGACCACGGTGCCGTTGGTCGAGGCTTCAGGCGGCAGTCCGAGGGCCGGTAAAACAGCGTCCTGGAAGAGCTTGACCGCGATCTCTTTTCCGGTCATGTGCCAGATCTCGGGCTTGCCGCCGGAGACCCAGACGCCGAGCGCGGGTTGCGGCGCCGCAGCCACCGCCGCCGCGAACGCCGGACCGCTCGTGCCGTCGAACGCCTTCGGCTCTCCATGCAGGCCGGCCAGCTTGGAGGCATCGATCTTCTCCTTGAAGGCGCGGTGGATCGGCTCGATGGTGAGCGCCGGCGAGTCGAGGCTGGTGACCACCGCGAGCTTGGTCGCCGCCGCGGTGCCGGGCTGCGCGCCGTGCTCCTTGGCGAAACGCTGCCCCACCTTGTAGCGGTGGTGGCCGTCGGCGATCGCCGAGGTCACGTTGAGCGCGTCCTGGTAGAGCGCGATCCGGACCGGATCGTCGATCTTATAGAGGACATGGAAGTTGCCGTCTGCGTCGCGGTGGCGCACCAGCTCCTTGGCGCCGGCGAGATCGGCGTGGAGCAGCGCGTCGAGCTTGCCGCCGTCCTCGGAGAGGAGGAGCACCGGTTCGAGATCGACGTGCATCGCCTCCAGCAGCGCGGTGCGGTCGGTGATGGCTTTCTCCAGCGTCTGCTCGTGCGGCCGGATGAGGCTGGCGTCGGCATACTCGACGAGCCCGAGGACTCCCAACCGGTTTTCGGAGCCAGCTCCCCCAGCCAGTTCGATCACATACGGGTAAAGCGCCGGCTTTCCTTCCCGCGCGATGGCCCCGTCCCGCAGCCACTTGGTGTGCAGCTCCGCGGCGCTCTTGTAGATGTCACCGCCCGCAGGGGCCACCGGGCGGGTGAGATGGACGAACTGATGCGGCGACTGGGCGTGAAACTGGTCGCGCACGGTTTCATTGATCTGATCGTACGGCGGGGCGGCCAGCGGGCCCGCGTCTCCGGCGGTGCCCGCATCGCACGCGCTCGGCGTATAGCGAAGTCCTTCAAAGGCAAACAGACGCATCCTCTCTCCTTGTCGGTCACTCGTGGGAACGGCTGGACCGGCCCGCATAGTGTAGCCGCGCCCGCACCGCGTCGCCCGGGAAGTCGCTGAGCACGCCGTCGACCCCGAGGGCGAAGAACCGCTCATACTCGCGGTCCGGCTCGCCAGCGTACTCCGCGGGCAGGAAGGGCGGATCGCTGCGGAAGGTCCAGACGTGCACCAGCAAGCCGGCGCGGCGCGCGTCGTCCACCAGCGTCGTGGACGGCAGCAGTGTACCGTCCGGCCCGTGCGGCACGATCAGCCGCTTGTTCGGCCCGATGCCGTCGGCGTAGCCGGCGATTTCGGCGAGACCCTCCGGCGTCGCCAGGTCCTGATACGACCGCGGATCGCCCGCCGCCGCCAGGTCCCACGGCTGGCCGTAGTCCTCCAGAAGCTGGATGAGACGGAGATCGGTCAGCTCGCGCAACCTCTTGAGGCACACCGGCTCGAAGGACTGGAGGAAGACCGGCCCAGCGTCCCCTGCATGGCCGAAGCGATGGAGGAGCTCGACCAGAGGCTCCTCCAGCGGCAGTCCGATCGAGCGGAAGTAGCTCGGCGTCTTGAGCTCCGGACAGAGCCCGATCGTCCGTCCCGTCTCCGCGCTCTGCCGCTGCGCCAGCGCGACGACCTCCTCGAACGTGGCCACCTCGAAGCGGCCGTCGAACGAATGGTCGCGGCCCACCAGGCGCTCGCGGGAGCGCAGCGTCTTGATCTCGGCGAGCGTGAAGTCCTCGGTGAACCAGCCGGTGATGGCGTGGTCCTCGATCGTCTTGGTGGTCAGCCGGCTGGTGAATTCTGGATGATCGGCGACGTCGGTGGTCCGCGACAGCTCGTTCTCGTGCCGGGCGAGGAGCACACCGTCGCCGGTGATCACCAGATCGGGCTCGACGAGATCGGCCCCGAGCTCGACTGCCAACTCGTAGGAGGCGAGCGTGTGCTCAGGACGGAGGCCGCAGGCGCCACGGTGGCCGATCACCCAGGGGCGGGAATTCTCGGCGGGTCCTGTGGCGTTGGGCTCGGCTGGCACTGGGTTCGTCCGGTTGAAGCGGCATGCTACCATTGGCGGCCCTTTACCCGGCTCTGAGACCCGAAAGCTCATGCACCGCAGTCATCTGCACCCCCGCTTCGCCTCCGCCCTCACGGTTCTTTCCGTGGGTGCTTTGATGCTTGCCGCGTTGCCGGTCTTCGCGAACGAGCGGGCGCGCGATCTCGGCGTTCCGTTCGAAGGGACGCCGGGGCCGCGCAACGCGATCACCGACGTGCCCGGCGTCGAGGTGGGGCAGACGACGTTGATTTCCGGTGACGGCAAGCTGGTGCCCGGCAAGGGGCCGGTGCGCACCGGGGTGACCGTCGTGCTGCCGCGCGGCAAGGCGTCGAGCGATCCGGTGTTCGCCGGCTGGTATGCCCTGAACGGCAACGGTGAGATGACCGGCACCACCTGGCTCCGCGAGGGGGGCTTCCTCGAAGGCGCCGTCCTCATCACCAACACCCACAGCGTCGGCACCGTGCGCGATGCCGCGGTGGCCTGGCACCTCGCCCACTTTCCCCAGCAGGCCGAGAACGGAGACTTCAGCCTGCCGGTAGTGGCCGAGACCTGGGACGCGTTCCTCAACGACCTCAACGGCTTCCACGTGACCCGGGAGGACGTTTTCCACGCCTTCGACAGCGCGTCGATCACGGTGGCGGAAGGGAACGCCGGCGGCGGCACGGGGATGATCTCCTACGGCTTCAAAGGGGGGATCGGCACCGCCTCGCGCCTCCTTGAGGAGAAGGCCGGCGGCTACACGGTCGGCGTCCTGGTGCAGTCGAACCATGGCCGGCGGCCGCGGTTGACCATCGCCGGTGTGCCGGTCGGCCGGGAGATCCCCGATCTCCTGCCGCAACCCGGCCAGCATTCCGATGCCCAGCATGCCGACGGCCAGGGGTCGATCATCATCGTCGTGGCGACCGACGCGCCGCTCCTGCCGCACCAACTCGACCGTCTCGCCCGCCGCGCCGCGCTGGGTGTCGGCCGGGTGGGAGGCGCCGGGGAGAACAGCTCGGGGGATATCTTCCTCGCTTTCTCCACGGCCAACCCCGGAGCGAACAACCCGGAAGGCATCGCGCACCTTACAATGCTGCCCAACGAGCGGATCGACGCCGTCCTTCAGGCCACGGTCGACGCCACGGAAGAGGCCATCGTCAATGCGATGGTCGCCGCCGAGACGATGACCGGGGCGGACGGCAACACTGTGTATGCGCTGCCGCACGAGCGGCTGCGGGAGATTCTGAAGAAGTACAACCGGCTCAATCCGTAGGCGCGCTCGCGAGCCGCCTGCAACGAAGCGTAAACACCTGTACTGTGGAGAAATCGATGAAAAAACTGATGACTCTTTCCGCCCTGCTTCTGCTCCTCTCGGTCGCGGGCACGGCTCGCGCGGCAGATCCGAAACCTGCGGCCAAACCCGCCGCCGCCCCGGCCGCCGCGCCCGCCAAGCCTGCCGCTGAGCCGGCCAAGCCAGCGGGACCTCCCTCCGCCGGCTCCGGCTGGTCGCTCAACGATAAGGCCGGCTACATCATCGGCTTCAACCTCGGCAAGAACCTGCGCACGCAGGAGATTCCGGTCACCGCCGATCAGCTCATCAAGGGCCTGCACGACGGTCTCGGCAATGCCACCGCGGCGCTCTCGGACGAAGAGATCCAGCAGACCATGGCCGCGTTCCAGGAGCAGGTGGCGGCCCGCCAGCAGGAGAAGCTCAAGGTCCAGGGCGAGAAGAACAAGAAGGACGGCGAAGCTTTCCTGGCCTCCAACAAGGCCAAGGCCGGCGTCAAAACCACCGCGAGCGGCCTCCAGTACGAAGTGATCAAGGAAGGGACCGGCCCCACCGCGAAGCCGACCGACAAGGTGACGGTCAACTACAAGGGCACCCTCATCGACGGCAAGGTGTTCGACAGCTCCTACGACCGCGGCCAACCGGTCACCTTCGGCGTCAACCAGGTGATTCCGGGCTGGGTCGAGGCCCTGCAGCTCATGAAGGCCGGCTCCAAGTACCACCTCGTCATCCCGTCGGCCCTGGCCTACGGCGAAGCCGGAGCCGGAGCCGACATCGGCCCGAGCTCCGTGCTCCAGTTCGACGTCGAGGTGATGAAGATCGAGCCCGGCGACAAGCCAGAAGCCCCCCCAGCCGCCGAGCCCAAGGTGGATGTAAAGCCCCCGCAGCAGTAAGAGCATCCGCCTGAATACCCCCCTCGCCCTGCGAGGGGGGTAGGGTGCGCTCCGCGCACGTGCTCCCACCATCCGTATCCGATCCGCGGCCCGCGGTATACTTCTCCACAAGATACGAGAACGCCCGTGAGGATCGCCAAAACGCAACTCATCAAGCTGGTCGAGGAGCTTCCCGAGACGGTCGAGATTGAGGAAGTTCTTTTTCGACTGGCTCTCCGAGAGCGGCTCGATGCCGCCGAAGAAGACGTTCGCGAGGGTCGTGTGCTCTCGGAGGAAGAGGTTGACGCCGAGATCGCTCAATGGTTCTCCTAATGATCTGCAAGTGGTTTCGTGGCAGTACCTTCGGCTGCCCCCAGGTATAGCTCCGCTTCGCCCGCGTTCCGGACCTCGATCATCTCGACGCCGGGATACGGCCGCTCGTCGAAGATCTTCCTGTAGCGGTTCCGGGTCCGCCGGTAGTGCATCAAGGCATACAGCAGGATCGAATCGTGGCTGAAGAATGACTGCCGCAACGACTCCCGGTTGCCGGAAAACAAAGTCTCCTGCGTCCTGGCCCGCCGCACCGTCCGCCGCAAGAGCCGCCAGAGCACCATGCGCAGAGGGTAGTTGAGCCAGATGATCGTCGTCGCCCGGGTCCAGACGAGGTCCCGCACCGCGCTGTAGTTGCCGTCCGCCACCCAAGCCTCTCCGGCGACCGCCTCGGTCACGAGCCCGCGAAAGCTCTCCGGATCGCGCATCGTCCACTCCGGCAACCAGTAGAGAGAATCGAGCTCGACATACCGCACCCCCAGCCGCGCCGCCAACCGCCGCGCGAACGTCGTCTTCCCCGAGCCGCTGATCCCGATCACTACGAAGCGCATGGCGGGCCGTATTGTATTCTGGAGCCCAGATTCGCCCAGACGCCGCTGGGACCGCTGCCATCCTGGCGGCCGGGATGGCTGAAAGCCGTCCCCTGGATTCGCCGGCAGGGAGGGGCAGATCACGATGTCGACGGGCGCGCGTAAAGTCTTTATCAGCTACAGCCACCAGCAGGGAGACTGGGTCTGGGATCGCCTCGTGCCGGTTCTCAAGGCTGGCGGAGCGGAGGTACTCATCGACCGCGAGCGCTTCAAAGCCGGTCACGCGATGTTCGGTCAGATGGACGCGATCCAGGACGCAGCTGACGTCCACGTCCTGATCTTCTCACCTGACTACTTGGCCAGCGCTGCCTGCGTCCATGAGATGGAGCGGGCCATCGCTCGCGATCCGCGGTTCGAGAACGGCATCGTAGTGCCGCTCAAGCGCGTCGACGTCACGCTGCCGGACTCCATCCGCGGTCCGAACCCACTCTATGCAGACCTGACCGCAGATAACGCGATTCCGCCTTGGGGCCTCCTCCTCGGCGCCTGCGGTGCGGATCTGGGTACGGACGCTCCGTTGTGGATTGAGGCTCGCGATGAGACGCGGCGGCTTCTCCTTCGCGGCCAGTCGGTGAATCTGGTGGTGAATGGAGACGTTGAATGGCGAGGGCTACTTACAGATCTCCAGCGTGGCGACCTTGCGGATCTCGTCCAGGTGGATTTGGCGAAAGGAGTCACGGCATCGCGCCGCGGATTGATCTCCGAAATCCTCCGCGCCTTCGGCATGACCGTTCCGGTGCCACCCGAACCCGAAGACCTCGGCGAGCTCGATCGTTTTCTCTCGGTCCGGCCGCGCAGCCGGTTGGCCCTCACACATTTTGATCTCGCGGCTCCCGCCAATCGCCCAGCTTACGGTGTCGATCTCTTCGCGGCTTTGCGCTACCTCGTGATGGACAGCCGCAAGCTCGTCCTCCTAGTGCAGTCACGGCGTCCTTTCACGACGCTCTTGCCACTGGACCATCCGCTTTCGAACGTTGATCTTAAAACTGTGGAGATTCGTGGCCAGCGATGACGATTATACCCCTCGATCAGCTGCGCCTTAACGCGCGCAGCCATATCTCGGCCCTGCAGTGGATCGGATTGTTGTACCGGCGACCGAGGGCGGTGCAAAGAGCGGAGGAGATGCTGTCGCGTGGACAGAGAGTAATCTGCGCCTTACGGATTTATTGTCATGTTCTTCCGTATCTGGTCATCCTTTGTACGCTCGGACGCTGGATTCTGTTTGGTGTTCTGAAGTTGGTCGTTAATCCGCAGCTGCTCTATGGCTGGACCGAAGGAGTTCTATTCCATGGATTTCTTCTCGCTGTGGGTCTTGCAATTAGTCTCATCGTAGGACTCGTCTTTAGCTTCTTTGCCGATCTCACCAAGGGGCTTGCCCTCGGTCTCGCCTTTGGGCTCGCCCAAGGCAGCTTCTCTGGACTGGGAATTATTGTCGACCCTGTTAAAGGTTTTGTCGCAGGTCTTGCCTTCGGTTTCCCCGCCGGTCTCGCCAGCGGTGTTTCTCTCAGTAGCGTTCTTGCCCTCACCTTTTTGCTCGGTATTCTCGGCAGCGGTCTAGTCCGCGGTGGCCTCACCTTCGGTCTCGCCATCGCTCCGGGCTTCGCCTTTTCCTATTTCCGCCTTTATTACGTTACATTTCACTGGCTTTGGCTGAGCCCCCGCGGTCGGGCTAAAAATTATAGATATCATCCTGTCGCCTGGGATGACGTATGCCTTTTGCCGTTTCCGAACCTTGACCGACTTCTCGTCGCTTACGCTAAGGACGATGCTGCGGCTGGCGAGCTCGAACTCAATCGCCTAATCGACGAGTACCCCAGCCAACGCCAAGCGGCGCTACGAGCACGAGCGATCCTGGTGGCCCTGAGTGCCGCGGCAACCGATGATCTTGCCAAGCTCGATGACATGCTGACAGGTCTACCCGAAGGCAAGAAAGGATTTCTCAGAGAGACGGCTGATCTCCGCCGCCGAGTCCACGAGATCACCGCCCTCCAAGCACGACTCGACACCCTGGATCGCCCATTCCTACGAGAGCCCTTTGCTGCCCTCCTTGTCAAAGAGATCGAAGCGTTCGAAGCGCAGATCGCCGGCTTCAAACCACCCCTTTCGTCCGAATTCCGCAAGGCGGCGCGGCAGTGGCTCGTGATCGCCCAGTGCCAACTCGACGCGGCGCGAGCCGCCGTGGCTCGTGAGCCGACGCGCCAAGTCTTTCGCGCGGGTGATCCGGTGAACCGCGAAAGCGAAGCTTTCGTGTTACGGGGTCCGCTCCTTGGTGAACTCGAACACCAAGTGATGCTTGCCACCGGCTGCCCGGGCCTCCTCATCTATGGCCGCCGCCGGATGGGCAAATCGACCCTGCTCCGCAATCTTGAAGGCTTCTTGCCTCCTCGAGTCCAAATTGTCAGTCTCTCGATGCAGCAGGCCGGCGCTTTCACAAGCCTACCGGACCTGGTCGGCCTGATCGCAAAGCGCGTGGCGGCTGTCGTGCCGGAGACATCCGAGGCGCCGGCGGACCTCAAGAGTTTCGAACACTTTCTGGAATCGATGCAGAAACACCTTGAGGCAGACGACCGTCGGCTCCTCCTCGCCATCGACGAATACGAAAATCTGGACGAGAAGATCGGCGAAGGCGTGCTCTCCGAGGATCTGCTCGCGGTGCTACGCGAGTCGATCCAGACGCACCGGCGCATCATCTGGACCTTTGCCGGCAGCCATGGCATCGACGAACTGGTCCATGCTCCCTGGACCTCCTACTTGGTGAGCGCCCGCACGATTGAGGTGACTCCCTTCGAGCACGCGGAGACCCGATTGCTTCTCACCGAGCCGCTCAAGCACTCGCCTCTTTGGCGGGCCATTGAAGGCCAGCGCCCACGCTTTGAGCCGGGCTTCTGGGGCGAAGGCGGTATCGAGCGCATTCACAGGGAAGCAGGCGGTTGGCCCCACCTCGTTCAGCTCGTGGCGGAAACGGTCGTCGACCTCGTGAACGACTCCGGTGGCGCCTCAGTAGATGGCGCGCTTCTCGAACGTGCTCTGAGCAAAGCCGTGGTCCGTGGCAACAACGTCTTCCTTGAGCTTCTGGAGAGGGAGTCGCGGCTGCCGGGCGAGTGGGATTATCTGCGTGCGTTCCGCTCTATCGAGGAGCAGCCGGTGCCGATCGACGAAGCTCTGGACCGTTCTCTGCGGCGGCGCCGGTTGGTCGTGGAGGAGGGCGGGCGCTACCGGCTGCGTGTACCGTTGATGGCTCGGTGGTTGCGGGAGCGGATTTGACGGGCTCCGACGTCACACGAGTTTGACCGCGCCGCCCGCCCAGATCCTTCCGTCTCGCGGGGCTCGCCCTTAGGATGACGGGAGCGGACCGCTGCTCTCTGCACCGGCTAGTGGGAGACTCCTCAGGATCTCTGTCTCTCCGCCGCCCGGATGTGGGTCTTCCGCATCTGGAGGGCGGTGAGCGCCCTCCAGAAATGGAACACCGGTGCTCAGAGGGCGGTCATCGCCCTCTGGAAATGGACGATCCACGTGGAGACGGCGGTCATTGCCGCCGAGAGCTGAGCTGTCCAATTCCAGAGGGCAGTCAGCGCCCTCCAGATGGCGCTCATCGAGTTTCGGAGGGCGGTCACCGCCCTCCAGAAATGGACGGCCCGCATCCAGAGGGCGGCGAGCGCCCTCCAGAATGCGGACACCGCCGTCTGGCGAGCGGCTGTCGCGGAGTGGTGAGCGGTCTTCGCTGCCGCGAGTTGGGTTGCTGAATTCTGGAGGGCGCTCAGCGCCCTCCAGAATTGGAGATTCCGCATTCAGGGGGCTGTCGGCGCCCTCCGGAATTGGATGACGCGGAATCGCTCACGCTTCCCGCAACCGCTCGACGGCATAGGTCGGCGGCATTCCGAATAGTCTCTTGAACTCCCGGCTGAACTGCGAAGGGCTTCCGTAGCCGACCCGGTAGGCCACTTCTCCGGCGTTGAGACCGTCGTTGAGCATCAGCAGCTTCGCCTGATGGAGCCGGATCTGCTTGAGGTATTGCAGCGGCGAGATGGAGGTCACCTCTTTGAAGGTGTGGTGGAGCGTCGAGGGGCTCATCCTGGCGGCGCGGGCGATGGTGGCGATGTCGAGCGGTTCCTCGTAATGCGTCCGCAGGTAGTGGACGACGTGCGCGATGCGGTGCGAGCGGCTGTCGTGGAGGGCGATCGAGCGGAGGAGTTGGC
>Ga0307508_10004832_pt1 | contig 12992 bp, 11 predicted proteins | sample 9_EM_MG_FD_203089 | JGI IMG/M metagenome (GOLD analysis project Ga0307508, IMG submission 203089) | Populus trichocarpa ectomycorrhiza microbial communities from riparian zone in the Pacific Northwest, United States - 9_EM | ecosystem: Host-associated > Plants > Roots > Unclassified | place... | reverse complement strand
CGCACGGGCTATGAGCTGAAAGCGCACTGCATCTCGCAAGCACATTGCAACGCCACCGACGGCGTGTGTAACCCCGTGCCCTGCGACGTGAACGACTTTCAATGTAGTGGCACCTCGCTCCAGCAGTGCAAAGCCGACCGCACGGGTTGGGACACGCTCAGCCCGCCCTCCCCCTGCGAAACCCCCGATTTGTGCGACTACCGGGCCAAGAAGTGTAACCCACCGGCTTGCGACGCCGGCGCTCACGACTGCGCCGGTAAGACCTTGCTGGTTTGCAACGACGGGCGCACCGGCTTCGCGCCCCAGCAAGACTGCGGGGAGTCCGCCTTGTGCGACAAAGTGCAAGGCCAGTGCGACATCTGCGTGCCGGGCACGTTCACCTGCATGCTGGCCGACCTGCACCAATGCGACACCGACGGTCAAACCAACGGCGTCAAGCTGACGTGCAACAGCGCCGCGCACTGTGTAGCGAGCGGCACGACCGGCAGCTGCTTACTATGCGACGTCGACGAATATCGCTGCCTGGGTAACGTGCTCCAAAAGTGCAGCCCCGACCGGCTGACTTTCGGGGACGATCTGGACTGCGGAGACACGGCAACCTGCGTCGCCGACGCGACGACCCACGTGTGCATGCCCAACGGCACCGGCGGCGCCCCGCCCTGAGGAGCGGTTACTGGGGGCTCCAGCGCAGCCGCGGCTTCCGAGCAGCGCGAGCCTCATCGAGGCGGCCCAAGCGCGTCAGGTGCGGCGCAGTCTTGAGTAGCTCGGGGTTTTCGCGCGCTTCAGCCAAGATGGCCAGCAGCGAGTCGCAGAAGGCATCGACGGTCTGCTTCGTCTCGGTCTCGGTCGGCTCGATCATCAAGGCGCCGCGCACCACCAGCGGGAAATAAACAGTCGGCGGGTGGAAGCCGTAGTCGATCAGGCGCTTGGCGATATCCAGCGTCTTGACGGTCGTCTCGGCCTCGATCGCCCGATCGGTAAACACCGCCTCGTGCAGCATGGGCGTGTCGTAAGCCAGGGCCATGTGGTCCTTCAGACGCGCCGCGATGTAGTTGGCGTTGAGCACGGCCATGTCACTCACCTGGCGCAGGCCATCGGCGCCGAGCTCACGAATGTAGGTGTAGGCACGCACCATCATGCCGAAGTTGCCGAGGAACGAGCGCACCCGGCCCACGCTGTCCGGACGATCGCGATCGACCACGTAGCCGTCACCCTCGCGACGCACGACTGGCGTCGGCTGGAACGGCTCCAAGATGCTGCGAAACGCGACCGGACCCGAGCCAGGTCCGCCGCCGCCGTGCGGCGTGGTGAAAGTCTTGTGCAGATTGTACTGCATCACGTCGACGCCCACGTCGCCGGGGCGGGCGCGTCCGAGCACGGCGTTCATGTTCGCGCCGTCGCCGTAAACCAGGCCACCGCGCTCGTGGATGAGCTGGCAAAGCTTCGGCATGGCGCTCTCGTACAGGCCGAGCGTGTTCGGGTTGGTCATCATCAGACCCGCCACTTCGCCGCCCGCCGCCTCGATCGCAGCCACGAGGGTCGCAGGCTCCACGACGCCCGCAGATCCCGAAGCGAACGGCATGGCTTCGAAGCCGTTCAATGCGCAGCTGGCAGGATTAGTGCCGTGCGCACTGTCGGGGATGAACACCTTGCGTGGCGAGCGACCCTGCTTCTGAAAGTAGGCGCGCATCATCATCAAACCGGTGAGCTCGCCCTGAGCGCCGGCGGCCGGCTGCAAGCTCACGCCGTCGAGGCCGACAATCTCTGCCAAGATGGCGCTGAGACGCACCATCAGCTCGAGCGCACCCTGCGCCAGGTGGTCGGGCGTGAGCGGGTGCAGGTTGGCAAAGCCGTCGAGACGCGCAGCCCACTCGTTCACCTTCGGGTTGTGCTTCATGGTGCACGAGCCGAGCGGGTAAAACTGCGTGTCGATGCTGAAGTTCCACTGGCTTAGGCGCACGAAGTGCCGAATCGCCTCGGGCTCGCTCACCTCGGGTAGCCCGGCGGGCACCTTGCGCGACAGGGCGCCGAGCTCTTGCGCTAGGTCGACCTCGGGCACGTCGAGCTTGGAGATCGAGGCGCCACTGCGCCCCGGAGTTCCGCGCTCGAAGATCGGCGGTTCCTTGAATTGTAGACCCTTGGCGGCTTCACTCGTGAGCTTGGCGGACATCAGCCCGCGATGCATGGCACGACGCGGCCAGCGCGAAAAGTCTCAAGGCGACGTGGCGCCATCGGAGCCGGAATCGGCGCCCTTCGGCTTGTCTTCGGAGTCGTCCCAGCCGCCGACGTTCGTGCGCCCTTCGATTTCGTCCGGCTTCACGGACTCGGGCTTCGGCTCCATGCGAATCTGCTTGACGGCTTCCCAAGGATTTCCAGCGTCGCTTTCACCGAGGCCCCACTCGCCGACGATCTTGGCGGCCTCGCCCTCTTTGGGGATGGTGTAGCGAAAGTAGCCGTGGCCCTTTTTGGTGGCGTCGGCACCGATGGCGCCGATTTTTCGTTCCGTCCACTCGTAACGCAGGATGTCCCCCTGACATTCGCCCGCCATTTCACCCCACGCATCACCGGCGGCGGTGCGCCAGGCACCGTTGGCGCTCTTGTTGTCGGAGACCAAGTGCAGGTAACCGAACTGGGTGCTGAAGTAGACGCCGTTCCACTCGCCCCCTGCGGGCAAGGGGCCAGGCTTCAGCGTGGCGTGCTTCACCGACGGCCCGCCCGGGCCGCACCCGACCAGCGTCGCGGTGACAGAAAGCAGCAGCGATAGCGAGAGTGAGCCTAGAAGCTGACGGCGTCCCAACATGGCGGCGGACTTTATCACGGGCTTGGCACCAAATTGGAAGCGCTACAGCAGCTCTTCGCTCTGTCTCGTGGGTCGACGGGGCCCCAACCCCGTCTCCGTCCTCCTTTACCGCAGCTGTTCGCCGAGCTTCCGGCCTAATTCGGCGGCCAAGTCCGGAGTTTGGGGAAACGGCACGCTGGTCTGGGCGCTCCTGGGACGAGATCCGTCGGGCTCGGCCAGAAAGGCGCGCAATAGGAGAGAATCGCCTTGGCGGAGCCCGAAGGCGGCGACTGGCGTCGTGCAGTTGCCGTTGATGGCGAGCATCACACCGCGCTCAGCCGTCACGAGAATTTTCGTGTCGGAGTGAGAGAGCGGCGCCAAAAGCTCGCTCACGGCGCGATCGCCCGTGCGCTGCTCGATACCGAGCGCGCCCTGCGCGACCGCGGGCAGCATGATCTCCGGGGCAATGTTCTCGGTAGCGCGTGCCCCGAGCCCGAGGCGATTCAAGCCCGCACGGGCCAGCACCACGGCATCGACCTCGCCGCTCTCGCACTTGCGCAGGCGCGTGTCGACGTTACCGCGAATCGCCACCACCTCGAGATCGCCGCGGTAAGCCAAGAGCTGCACGCGGCGCCGGAGCGAGCCGGTGCCGACCCGGCTACCCGGCGGCAGCTCGGCCAGCGAAAGACCGCTACGTGTGACGAGCACGTCACGCGGATCTTCGCGCTCGGGCACGCACTCGATGCTGAGTGAGGGTAGCAGCTGCGGAGGTACGTCTTTGAGTGAATGAATCGCGAGGTCGGCGCGACCGTCGAGCAGCGCCTCTTCGATCTCTTTGACGAACAGACCCTTGCCGCCGATCTCGGCCAGCGCGCGATCTTGCACCATGTCACCGGTGGTGGTGACGAGCAGCTCCTCGAACGCGACCGCCGGATAGCGCGCGGCGAGCCGAGCAATGAAGGCACGTGATTGAGCGAGCGCCAGCGCGCTCTTGCGCGTCGCGACGACTACCTTGGCCTTAGTCAAAGCGCCTCCGAATGCGCGCGGCGCTTGCTGGCGGGGGCGTCGTCGCCGCTGGCTGGAGGCTCGGGTTCGACGGGGCTCGTGTCCGGACCGCTCGGCAGTGGTTCCTCGTAGGCAGGCATTTCAGCATCATCGGTCAGACTTTCAGCCTGCGAAAGCTGGAAAAGCTCGCCCAGCGCCGAGGCCAGCTGCTCGAGCGACAGCGCCTCGGGCGAGCGCGTGAGCGCCGCTTGGCGAAGCTTGAGCGTGGGGCCGTGCAGCACGCGGTTGATCGAGGCCTCGATCATTTTGAGCAGCGCGCTTCTGTCGTCGTCGGTCAAGTGCCGCAGGCGGCCTTTGAGGCTGCGATTCAGCTCGACGTCGAGCGCCGCGCGCAGGCGCGCCCGCAGGGCCACGATGGTGGGCGTGGCCTGCTCGGCGTCGGCCCAGCGGTCGTAGCCGAGCGCCTCGCTGACCACGATGGCCTCGGCGCGTTCGGCCTCGCGCGAGCGGGCCGAGAGCGATTGCTGCACTTGCGCCGTCAGGTCGTCCACGTTGTAGAGATAGACGCCATCGAGCTTTTCGACGCGCGGATCGATGTCGCGCGGCACCGCCAGATCGATCAGAAACTGATTTTGGCCGCGACGCTTCTTACGCGCGGCGGCGACGAGGTCGTAGTCGATGATGTAGCCCTTGGCGCTGGTGCTGGTGATGACGACGTCGGCCTCGGCCAGCGTCGCTCCGAGCTCGCTCCAGCCGCGGCCTTCGCCGTCGACCGCCGCAGCCACTTCTTGCGCTCGGGCCAGGTTGCGCCCGACGACGACCACGCGCGCGCCCGCGCCGTGCAGCTGCTTGGCAGCGGTCTCGGCCATTTCGCCCGACCCGACCAGCATCACGAAACGGCCCGCGAAATCGCCGAAAATCTGGCGTGCCAGGTCGACCGCCACGCTGGGCACGCTGACCTGACCTGAGCCGATGCTGGTCTCGGTGCGCACGCGCTTGGCGACGCGAATGGCGCGCGGCAGCGTGCGATTCAAAATCGGCCCGAGCGCGCGCTCTTCGCGGGCCACGTCGTAGGCCTGCTTCAGCTGACCCAAAATCTGCGGCTCACCCAGCACCAGCGAATCGAGCGAGGCGGCGACACGGAACAGGTGCCTGACCGCGGCGCCGCCCACGTGGCGATACAAATGGCCTGAAATCTTGGGCGCCCGCGCACACAGCGCGCTGGCGCAGGCTTCCGCGACCCGCGCCAAATCCGCGTCGATGGAGCGACCGGCAGCGATCAGCTCTACGCGGTTACAGGTCGAAATGATCAGCGCTTCACCCACCACGTCGGTGGCGCACAGCTCGCGCAGCAGCTCGGCCACGGCCTCCGTCGGCAGCGCAATCGCTTCGCGCACCGCGATCGGCGCCGTATGGTGCGAAAGCCCGACGACGGTGATCACGCAGCGCCTCCACGTACGGCGTACACCAAGAGCACGACCAGCACGCACGCCACGCCGGCCAAGGTGCCATACGCGGCCCTACGCCCGCGCAGGCCGATGGTCTGCCGCAGCAGCAAGACCGCCGCGAGCAGGCCCCAGGTCGTGTAGCCCAGCACCGTGCGCAGCACCGCCACGCTACCGGACTCGGCGACGCGATGCGTGAAGACCGCGCCGGTAGCCACCCCGAACGTGAGCAGCGGAAAGCCAGCGAGCAGCAGCCGATGCGCGGCGCGATCCAGCGCTTCGAGCGGTGGCAAGCGTGTGGAGCTCGGAGAGAGCCCGAGCTTTTTTTGCCGCAAGCGGCGCTCGAGCAAGACGTACAACGCCGAAGAGCCGCCGGCCACCAAGAACACACCCAGACCGATCAAATTGGCGGCGATGTGAAACGCGAGCAAGCCGCGCGGCAAGTCCGCGTCAGAGCGGGGCGACGACACGAACTGTGCGCCGATCAGAAATGTCAGCGCGAGCGGCGCGACAATGGCGCCCACGGCGTGCAGCCGCAAGCGTGAGCGCAAAATCAGGTACGCAATCACCGCGCCGAGCGCGCTCAGGCTGAGCCCGAAGTGCAGCGACTCGACCGGGCACACGCGGCTCAAAAGGCTCGCCGCCAGCACGTGAACCGCGTGAATCAGCGCGCCGAGCAGCAAGAGCCGCGGCCCGAATACGCCGGGCGCCTTCTCTGGATCACGCCGCCACAGCTCCAGAAAGAACACGGTCGACGCAGCCGTGTAGGCCACGACTCCCAGATAAAATGCGGCGGTGGCAAGCTCGGGCATCACAGGTTCCGCGCCAAAAATGCAGCAAGCAGCTCTTCGTCGCTGCCCTGCGCGGGCGGCGGCACCCGTGAGACGCGATTTTCCTGCCGCTCGGCGCGATGATCCTCGAGCGAGCCGATGGGCGAGCCCAGCCAGCCTGCGACGACGCGGTAAGCGTTTTCGCCCAGCACCATCGAGTCGCCGAGCAGCTCGGCGCCCAGCTCCGTGAGGTAGAGCATCGTCTTTACCTTGCCGACCAGCTCGTCGGGGTCCGAGTGACCGGCCTCTTCAGTCATCACGCGCACCGCCTCCACCAAACGGTAGCGCCGGCGCTCGTTCGGAATCGTAAGCTCGGAGCCAGCTATCTCGACGCGTCCTTCGGACAGCCAGCGGTCGAGCGCCTCCTGCGGGAAGAAGACGCGGTTTTTACCCATGCGACCGGTACTTTAGCCGCAAAGTCCGCCTGGCGCGAACCGGCAGGGAAGGCAGGTCATTTCCCTTCGAGCGAGACCGCCACGTCACCCGGCTCGAGCTCGCGGCGCGACTCGATCACCAGGGCGAGCGAGCTGTATTTCTCCGCGCGAATCACGCGCAGCTCGGCGACCACCTCGCTCGGAAACTCTTTCTCGCTACCGTCCATCGGTGTGCGTTCGGCGTCGGCGGACTGGGCCGAGTCGATCTTCATGCGATACTTCAGCATCGAGTTGCCGACGTTCAGGCTGTCGCGCCAGCTGTCGCCTTGGCGCAAGACGAACATGCGCGTGCCCTGCTCCAGGCCGTCTTCGCTGCCGTGATCGAGGAAGACGACCTGATTTTGGCCCATCACGTTGTGCGGATACAGGCTGCTCAGCACCCGTGCTTTGACGTTCTTTTGCGCCGGTTTGGGCGGCACGACGTCGAACTGGCGATCGACCGGCCCGACCTTGAAGCCGCGCTCGATCACGTCGACGGATTCGACCAGCTCGCCGCGCGCGACGCGCGTCTTCTCGTTGAATTGATCGATCTTGACGGTCCCTTTTACGCTCACGATTTCGCCGGGCGGGGTGCGCGCACCCGGCACGTCCGCCGGCTTGCCCACCGGCGTGAAGATGGTGAGCGTCTGCCCCGGCTTCAGCTGCACGCCTGGCCGCATCGTCAGGTACACGTGATTGCCATCCGAGAGCAGCATCTGGTCTTCGACCGCGCCGACCAGCTCGCCCCACAGGTCGCGCTGCGGGTCGCCCAAGAAGCCGTGATCGCGCAAGAACACCGTGCTGGGCGGCAGGCCGTGCTTGCCGGCCCTGCCGGGTGAGCCCGCCGAAGCGTTGGCTACGGCTTCGCGGCGCTGCCCGAGCGGGTCGTTCACGTCACGCATGCGGATCTGGTCACCCGGGTAGATCCAATGCGGGTTGACGATCTGCGGGTTGTAGCTCCACACCTTGGGCCAGCCCCAAGGATTGGCGTAGTACGAGTCGCACAGGTCCCACAGCGTGTCGCCCTTGCGCACGACGTGAATCGGCGGCACATCGAGCGCGTGGCGCGAGCCGATGATACCCGTCGCGCCAGCGCCGCCGTACACGACCCCGGCGCCTTTGCCGCCGGGGGCCAAGTCGAACGAATCCGTCTGGTCGCCCGTGACCGAGCGCGAGCTCGACGGCAAACCCTTGTTCAGCTCGTCCAGGGGCGGACCAAAGCCGTAGGGTGCGACGGCTCGACTGGGCGGGGCTTGGACGATGACCGTGGTCCCGCTACTGCCGGTCGTGGTCTGGCCGCCCGGAGCCATGGTCCCGCCCGGGGCCGCTGTACCGCCGGATTCGCCCGGGTTGGCTGCTCCGGCCGGCGCACCCTGGCTCGGACCGGCCTGCGCGAACGCCTGACCCGCGAGCGCCAGGCAAGCCAGAATCGAAGCCCCGAGAGAGAGACGACGCAGCATCATCCCTCGCTTTTGCCGTCGTGTTTGCTGTCTGCCTTTTCGCCGTTGCCTCGCAGCTTGATGACCGGCCGCGGCGAAGGGTCGTCCGCGGCGTCACCGGGCGCCTGCGCGCCGACGGGCGAGGACGGCATGCCGGAGGTGTCTTCGGGCAAGACTTTGACCACCTTCAGACTCGGGCGCTCGGAGACGCCCGGCGTGGCTACGGCAGGCTTCCCGGCTCGGTCCACGTTGGCTTGATGAACCTCCATCGCGTCGACGCGCTCGACCAGGTGGTCGTTCTGATTTTGCATCTTCGCAATCTCGTCCTGCATCGCGGCTAGACGTTTGTCGACGCCTTCCAGGCCACTGCTGCAACCGACCAGGGCTACTGCCGCCAAACAGCAGCCGAGCACGAGAGCTTTCGCTTCGAGGTTCATCGCCCCCTGATCGTAAGCGCCCGTCCGCCCTTCGGCCAAACTTCTCGGGTCAGACCCCGGCCCCAGCCGAAGGCGCGTAGCCGCTGGCGCAAGCAGCCGGCCTGGCGCCCCGCCGACCGACGAGACCGCCGAATAATGATGCAATTCTGACACTTACACTGCCGCACCAAAAGCCGGGCAGGCACGGGCGGAAACTGGACGGAGCGCGGCGATGTGCGTACCTTTCGTAGACCGTGGGGCTCCGCCGCCAGCGTTCCAAGTACCTCCGCCCGAGGCCGCGTCTCGACTTACAGAAGACGCTCTTCGTGCTGCCGAACTTCATCACCCTCTGCGGGGTGTTCTGCGGCTTCAATGCCATTCGGCTGGTGAGCAAAGACGCCCCGACGGCCGACGACGTGTACCGCGCGGCGCTGCTGCTCATCTTCGCCATGTTCTTCGACCTGATGGACGGCCGCGTGGCGCGCATGACGCGCACACAGAGCGCCTTCGGGCTGCAGCTCGATTCGCTGGCCGACATCGTCTCGTTCGGCGTCGCCCCGTCGCTGCTCGTCTATAAGTGGGTGCTGTACCGGGCGCCGCTGCCCGGCATCTTCACAGCGTTCATGTTCGTGGCCTGCGCTGCCGTCCGGCTCGCCCGCTTCAACGTCTTGAGCTCGAGCCCCGGCGGCGCGCCCACCAAGCCGGGCAAGTACATCATCGGCCTGCCCACGCCGCCGGCGACGGGCATTTTGGTATCGCTGATCATCGCCAATCAGGGGGCGGGCGGCGTACTCGGCTCGGCGCAATACACCGCGCTGCTCTTCGCGGTGACCATCGGTCTATCGTTCTTGATGGTGTCGAGCGTGCGCTTCCGCTCCTTCAAAGAGCTGAAGCTCAACACCGGAACGCTCCTGTTCGTGCTGTTCACCATCACCAGCAGCGCCTTTATCTGGTCGCAGTTCAAGCCCCAGTTCGTGCTGATCTGGCTGCTCTCCATCTACATCCTGATCGGCATCGTCGAATCCGTCCGCGCCCTGCTCATCAAACTGACCACGCCCCCGCGCGACTCCGTTCCGCCCATCGCCTGAGGTAGGCCCAGTTGCCGTGGGCGCGCCCAGCTGGGCGCGCTGCAGGCCAGGCCTACCCCCCGAGGTCATTCTCACGCGAGCGGCTGCATCATCGTGGTGAGGGCGAGATTTTTTTACAGGGAGGACGGGAGGATCGGGAGGTTTTGTTGGTTCGAGCCTTACGGCGTCTCACCAAGACTGCGCAGTTGTCGTTCGGCGCCTCAAGTCTCGAAACCCCAAATTCTCGCCTCCCGGACCTCCCGTCCTCCCTGTGAGAAAATCTCGGTCGACGAGGCTGCCACTGCGACGGCGCCAGAAGTCCCGCCGCAACCTGTGGGTCAGCCGCTCGATAGTGGACGGCGGCGGCGGGCGTGATACGAGTCGGGCGTTTTGGCGCTTCTCGAAGTTTCTGGCGTTACGTTTGGGTATACGGGCGAGCCGCTCTTTCAGGATGTGGCCATCAAGCTCGAGGCGGGCGAGCGCGCTGGTTTGGTGGCGCCGAATGGGGCGGGCAAGAGCACGCTGCTGCGAGTTTTGGCGGGCGAGCTCGAGGCGGACAAGGGCTTCGTGGTGCCGAAGAAGGGCGCGACGCTCGGCTACTTCAGACAGAGCCACGAGGTGAAGGCGCAGGGCAGCGTGATGGACGTGCTGCTCTCCGGCTTCGGCGACCTCGTCGCGCTCAGGCACGCGCTGGCGGAGGCGCAGGTGGCGGCCGCTTCGGGCTCCGAGGCAGCGCTCGCGAAAATGGCCGACCTCGACGAGCAGTACCACCGCGCAGGCGCTGACGCGATCGAGCGGCGCGTCGAAGTGATCGCCGAAAAGCTGGGCTTCAAGCTGCCCGATTTGGAGCGCGACGTGACGACGCTGTCGGGCGGCGAGCGCGGGCGGCTTTCGCTCGGCGTAGTGCTCGCTGGCGAGCCGGACATTTTGATGCTCGACGAGCCGACCAATCATCTGGATCTCGAGACGATTCGCTGGCTCGAGCAGCATTTGTGCGCCTGGCGCGGCGCCGTGCTCGTGGTGTCGCACGATCGCGCGTTTTTGGACGCCGTGTGCGGCATCACGATGGAGCTTGGGCGCACGACGTTTCGCGTCTATCCCCTGCCCTACTCGAAGTATCACGAAGAGCGCGCCGAGGATTTGGAGCGCGAACGGCGCCAAGCCGAAGAACAAGCCTCGTTCATCGAAAAGACCGAAGACTTCATCCGCCGCAACATGGCCGGCCAGAAGACGAAGCAGGCGCAATCGCGCCAAAAAATGCTCGACAAGCTCGAGCGCAAAGCCGGCCCCGAAGACGTGTGGGCGCGCGCCGAACGGGTGCGCTTTCGCTTCGCCGAAGCGCCGCGCTCGGGCGACATCGTGCTCGAAGCCAAAGGGCTGGGCGCAGCGCGCGGCGGCAAGCAGCTCTTCGAAAACGTCGATTTGCTGGTGCGGCGCGGCGATCGCATCGGCATCGTCGGACCGAACGGTACCGGCAAAACCACGCTGATGAAGCTGATGGCCGAGCGCGGCGCGCCCGAAGACTTGGGCAGCGCGCGGCGCGGCACGAACCTGCGCGAAGGCTATTTCGACCAGCAGCTGGGGTCGCTCGACAAAACGCGCACCGGCGTCGAAGAGATCCGCAGCGTGCGCGGCGACTTGAACGTCGACGGCGCGCGCCAATATTTGGCGCGCTTTCGCTTTTACGGCGACGACCCGCTGCGCAAAGTCGGCAGCCTTTCGGGCGGCGAGAGCACGCGTCTGGCGCTGGCCAAGCTGCTGCTCGAGCCGCGCAATTTGCTGTTTCTGGACGAGCCGACCAACCACCTCGACATTCCAGCGGCGGAAATTTTGGAAGAGGCGCTGGTCGGCTTCGAAGGCACCGTGATTCTCGTCTCGCACGACCGGCGCTTTCTCGAGACCGTCACCACGCGCACGCTCGCTTTCACCGCGCACGGCATCGACCTCTACGAAGGCGGCTTCAAAGACTACGGCGACGCTTTGGAACGAAAGCGCAAGGCCGACAGCGACGGGCGAGAACGCGCGGCGCGGCAATCGGCGCCGCCGAAAGTGGCCCCAAAGCCAGCCGCCAAGCCGCCGGAGCGTGACGTGCGCAAAGCCGCCTCGCGTGACGTCGAGAAAAAGAAGAAGCGCGTGACCGAGCTGGAAAAGCAGATCACGGGCTTCGAAAGCACGCTTCAGAGCTATCGCGAGGAGCTAAAAACGGCTGGCAGCGAGAACTGGGAGCGCTTGCACGAGCTCGCCCTCAAAGATCGCGAGTACAGTGAGCTCTTGGAACGAGCCATGAAAGAGTGGGTGACGTTGTCCGAAGAAGTCGCGAACCTGGTGGCCTCCGAAGCTGGAGCTCAAAAATGAGCGCGCGACGCGCCTTGCGGCTGCTCGGTGTCGGCTCGCTCGTGCTGCTATCGCTCTCGGCCTGCAGGAAACCAAGCGCCGACAAAGCCGGCGATCAGACGACCACGCCCAAGGCGGGCGAGCTGCCGCCGCTCGAAGTGAAGGCCGACACGCCGAACCTGCTTTTGACCTGGATCGACGACAAGGGCGACTTTCACGTCGTCCAAAAGCCCGACGACGTGCCAGTCGAAGGCCGCAAGACCGTGCGCGTCGTGGTTTCGACCCGCGAAGAGGGCACCGGCGCGCTCGTCTACGTGACGAACCTCGACGAGACCGACGCCAAGGGCGCTTACCGGCTGAAGACGATGCCGCGCGCAGAGTGGGAAGAGCTAGGCGCCAGCAAGCGCAAGGCGCGGCTCGAAGCCTTGGCGCCTAGCGCCATGCCCAGCGGCTCACCCGGGCCGGGCGGCGGAGCAGCAGACGGCAAGGGCCCCAACGGCGGCCCCGCCGGCAAGCCGCCCGCTAGCGGCATCGTGGCCATCATTTACGGCGCCGACTGGTGCAAGCCCTGCCACGACGCCGAGCGCTACCTCAAACAGCGCGGCGCGACCGTGATCAAAAAGAACATCGACGACAACGAAGTCGCCGCCGCCGAAATGCAGCAAAAGCTCGCCCGTGCCGGCCGCAGCGGCGCATCGATCCCCGTCATCGACATCATGGGCCAAATCCAAGTCGGCTTCAGCCCCGCGGCGCTCGAACAAGCCTTGGCAGCGGCGCGTAGCGCGAAGGGGCTGTAGCTCACGACCTTCGCGGGTTGCTAAAAGCAATCGACCCAGGCGAGCGTGGCGAGCTTCCCGCTCTCGTTCGTTCCGCCAAGGCCCAACCGCTTGCCCGCTGGCACGTCGTGTGCACTCGCTCGGCCCTGTGAGAATACTTCGTCGGAGTGATTGGGGTCATCTTGGCGTGGGCGCGGCTGCCTGTGTGGGCGCTCTGTTGCTGAGCGCTGCTGCACGCGGGGCGGCGCCCGGTACGGAAGTGCCGACGAAGAAACAACATCCCCGGCGCGCTAGAGTTGCCGAACCCATCCGACGCGCTGAGCCGGCGTATTCTTCCGGCGAAACCGAGCCGCGGAGCCTCGCCCTCACCGGTGGCGGCGTCGTGCTCGGCTGCGTATTCCGGACGCACTTGAACAGCTGTTCCGAAACGACTTGAACGCTCGTTCCGAAAGCACTTGAACACCAATTCCGACGCACTTGAGCGCGTC
>Ga0307508_10004831_pt1 | contig 12994 bp, 14 predicted proteins | sample 9_EM_MG_FD_203089 | JGI IMG/M metagenome (GOLD analysis project Ga0307508, IMG submission 203089) | Populus trichocarpa ectomycorrhiza microbial communities from riparian zone in the Pacific Northwest, United States - 9_EM | ecosystem: Host-associated > Plants > Roots > Unclassified | place... | reverse complement strand
CCAAGAAACACAGCCCGGCCGAATGCAACTACGAGATTTACGACAAGGAATTACTGGCAATAGTACGAGCATTTGAGGAATGGCGACCACACCTGGAGGGATCAAGCCACCCAATCCAGGTCCTTAGTGACCACAAGAACCTGGAATATTTCATGTCCACCAAGCTCCTCAACCGCTGACAAGCGCGCTGGTCCGAATTCCTCTCCCGTTTTGATTTCCGGATCGTGTACAGACCCAGGAAAGCAGGTGGGAAACCGGATGCACTGACTCGGAGGTCGGGAGACCTCCCTAAGGAAGGGGATGAACGACTGCTCACCAACCAGCAAGCGGTCCTGAAACCCCATAATATGACAGACCTAGCACTCCACTCGTTGACCCACCGCGCCGACCACGTCCAGCCCGTTGCCGACCACGCCGACCACGCCGACCACGTCCAGCCCATTGCCGACCACGCCGACCACGCCGACCACGTCCAGCCCGTTGCCGACCACGCCGACCATGCCGAACACCCCGCAACGTCAGACCTATTCACGGAAGCCTACCGAATCGACCCGCTGCCCAACCGGATCCTCCGACAGCTCGAGGAAGGCTCCAGGCACTCGAGGGAAATCTCCCTGGCCGACTGCAAGGTAAGGGATAACAGGCTGATCTACCGGGACTGTATCTATGTGCCAGACTATACACCCCTTAGGCTGCGGCTCTTACAGGACCACCACGAACCCCCAGCCGTTGGCCACCCAGAACGAGCGAAGACCCTCGAACTCCTCACACGCAAGTACTACTGGCCGCAGATGCGAAAGGACGTTGACTGCTTCGTGAGGAACTGCCACACCTGCCGACGAACGAAAGCTACCCGCCACGCTCCGTACGGCCTCCTTCGCCCCCTACCGGTACCGACCCAGCCCTGGCAGCACATATCCGTCGACTTCGTCACGGGCCTGCCCCCATCGAAAGGATACGACGCCATCTGCGTATTCGTGGACCGCCTGACGAAGCAAAGACACCTACTCCCCTGCACAATGACTATCACAGCGGAAGGACTGGCCGAGCTCTTCTGCGACAGGGTTTTCCGTTACCATGGACTGCCGGAAACCATCGTGTTGGATAGGGGACCGCAATTTGCATCCAGATTCTGGAAACACCTATGCTCCTGCCTGAAAATCGATCCACGCCTGTCCACCGCATTCCACCCCCAGACAGACGGTCAAACCGAGCGAATGAACGCGGTAATGGAACAACACCTGCGGGCCTACGTCAACTACCTACAGGACGACTGGACCGACTATCTCTTCCTCGCCGAGTTCGCCGGAAACAACCAGGTATCGGACTCAACCACGCTATCCCCCTTCTTCGCCAACTTGGGCTACCACCCCCGTTGTGACTTCGAACTGGACATCCGCGTCGATGACCCTGAGGAATACCGAGCCCAGACCACAGCCGAACGCCTGCACCGAATCCACGAGGTGGCCAGAAGTGAGATGCGGTACGCCCAAGCCCGACAACAGGACAACGCGGACGTCCGACGGACCCCAGCACTGGCCTTCCAGCCCAACGACCTCGTCTGGGTGGACGGGAGGCACTGGTGCACCGAAAGGCCAAGCCGGAAGCTGGAGAACAAGCACCACGGACCCTACCGAGTCATCCGGGCAATCGGGACCCACGCCTACGAGCTGGACATCCCGAATACCATCCAGAAGCACCGCACCTTCCCGGTCTCCTTACTACACGCCGCCGCCGACGACCCAATCCCAGGGCAAGTCATTCCGCCGCCGCTCCCGGTGATCATCGAAGGCGAAGAGGAGTGGGAAGTGGAGGAAGTCTTGGACAGCCGAAGAATCTGGGGTCGGCTACAGTACCTCGTGAAATGGAGGGGATTCGCGGCACCAACATGGGAACCCGAGGGGAGCCTGGCCGAAGTACAGGCCGTCGACGACTACCACGAGCGCTACCCCCAACGGCCCGCACCGGCTCAGCTTGCTCTCGTGGGAACTCGAGCCTAAAGGGGGGCTACTGTCACAGCGCCGGACCACAGGCTGCCGTCACGGAAGTGCGCTACGAAGTGCCGGAATGCGGCGCTACGGAGTGCCGGAATGAGGAAACGCGAGGTGCCGAGATGAGGGAACGGAAGTGCTGGAATGAGGGAGTGGGGGTTTGCTCGTGCCGGTGTTTGCTCGTGTCGGTGTTCGCTCGTGGGTGTTGCGCGTGTGGGCGCTGGCCGAGTTCCTGTATATAACGAGGGCTGCCGCCCGCCATAGATTCGTACGCAACAACTTGTTTACGCTGTCGCTGTGTCCTTGTCCTCTGTCCTTGTCCGTGTCCCTGTTTACGCTGTCGCCATGTCCTTGTCCTCTGTCCTTGTCCGTGTCCTTGTCCGCGCTGTCGCCGCGTCCCTGTCCTCTGTCCTTGTCCCCGGTTCTCGCCCGTGTCCTTGTCGCGTCCTTACCCTCTGTCCTTGTCCGTGTCCTCGCCGTGCCCATTCCGCTTGACCGCCACGCCGCTCCGCTTGACCGCCGCGCTGTTCCGCTCGACCGCCGCGCCCGCTCGCTTGACCGCCGCGCTGTTCCGCTTGACCGCCGCGCCCTCCCGCTTGACCGCCGCGCCGTCCCGCTCGACCGCCACGCCGTCCCGCTCGACCGCCGCGCCCGCCCGCCTGACCACCACACGTCGCTACCTGGAGCCTTGCCGAGACCCACCCGTTACATACTTGGTCCGGGGGCTACCCAGCACTACAGGATCGGCTTGCGGACATGCCTCCGCTCCAGTATTCGTTCAACTTGACGTCCTCACCCTGGTATGGCGTCTACCCTGCCTCATCATCGTTGTAAGCATCTCAGATGAGTGGGGATACGCTCATGCTGTCGAGCGCTGGCAGAGCCCCGAGTTCATCGCCATAATCGGGTGTCAGTGACAAGGATGCGAGTGGTAGCATGATCCCTTGTGTCTCCCGACCATGGGGTGCAGCTAAATCGCCTTGGGCCTTCGAGCTATCTGCGACGATACAGCTATTCTCGACTCGTGGTGTTGTTCCTCTGAGCCGTGCCTCTGGAATCAACCCCACTCCTATTCCGTGACCTAGACTCGCAACTCCTTGCATTTCCGTTTCCTTCCGATTGCTTGTCCTTATGATGACCACCAAGGTTGTCTTCCTCCTCGGCAGTGCTTGTGCTTTCCCGGTCTGCGCCGGTACTTGGCCCAGGGACCTCCTGGTGCCGCAGAGTCGGTTGACCCGAGCCAAGCCGCGACAGTGTCGGTTGCCCGGTCTCGGGATGCCGTCCGAAGACCGTGTGACGAGTTTCCGATACCTCCCTGCCTGGTCCGTATCCGAATTCTGGCCCTGTAGTATTTAGGGTGTAACACTCATCCTGTAGGGCTTCGGAGTAGGCGTTCCAGGTATCAGCATCTCCTACTAGCCTTCGTCGTGCTTGGTGCCATTCCTTTGCTTCTCTCTGTCAAGAGGGTTCCTATCCACGCAATTCGCTGTATCCCACTGATTTCCAGGTAAAATCTGATGTAGTCCCGGACTGAGTCCCACCAGGTGCGGAATGGCATTTTTGGTTTCCTGTCAAACTTGGTAGGATTTTCTAGCTTTAAGCGTACCACCCGGGGTGCTGGCAGACGTGTTGAAGCACATGGGTTGGTCATCCGGGTTACTTGTGCTGACCGTGTGTCGGCGATGGTTTCGGATAGAATCCGTACAAGACATTCGTCCGGATTCTCCTCAGCTTGCCGTGTATCGTCTGGTGTCCTCAATGCAGTTGGTTGATCCTGAGGGGGTTCTGCTTCCTCCATAGGGATAACAGGCGGTCTGATTCTTCTTGGGGTCATAGCCACAGGTGCTGCTTGTAAGTAGCTTGGTAAAGTCCTTCTCTTGGGTTGTCCTGTTTCAGCAACCTGACGGAGGGCTGCTTGGGTAGAGTCGACCTTGGTTCGTAGTCTTTTCTTTTCATGGTTTCGGTGCAAGTCTGCCATTTGTAGAAACGCAAGCGCATCGTTGATGCGAGTGGTTTGTATTGTTTGATACATTGCCTGTTGGCCTGCTTTGTCGTTGCGTGTAAGAATCACTTGCCAGACTTCCACAGTGAACTGCTGCGGGGCGTTGGCGACCAGCATCAATTCGGTTTGCATCCATTTGTGTGAGGCTCTGACGTCTGCTTTTGCCTGCTCGTATATGTATCGTAGGCCTTGAAACAGAGTTTGGTAACTTCGCTCGATCGAACGGATGCAGTGGTCGTTCTGATCAAACTTTCCTCCACAGATGTGATGGGGCCGCTGCAGGTCAGTCTGCGCCAGCTGATGTTGATGTGCAAGTTGGTGCAGACAGCTCAAGGGTTCCCATATCTCAACGCTGTCGTTTTCCGGATAGGTGTCATTGTGGACGTTTTTGATGTTTTGGGGGTACTCAAGACATAGCATGTCAATGGTGGAGGATGCGGCTCTGGTGACCGACATGTTTGCTGGTTGGGAAAGGGTTGTTTGTTGAAAAGGTGACTTTTTTGCCTTAGACTATAGTGTGAGACTGGGGTGCTGACATGTCACCGGAGTCACAGTAGAATCTATATCTTAGTTAGGTTTTCGATAATTCACAGCAGAATAGTCTAAGGGGTGTCATTACAGGTTCTCTCTCTGTCGTCCCTCTCCTTTCCGTGGCACGCCAGAGGTCTATAAGAGCAGAATCCTCTTGCACTGCCACTGTGCTCTATCCTTTGACCTTGTCTTCAGGAATGGAGAGCCGTGTAAGCGCATACCGATCCCACTCTTTGTCCTTGGCACGCCACACATCCAATTCCTGCCCTTTTTTCCTCAGTGCTACGCGTATGCCAATTCCTTCTCTTCTTTCTCAGCGCACAGGCCGATTCCTTCTCTTTGTCTTCAGCGCCGCGCAAGGGCATACCAATCCATACTCTTTATCTTCAGCACTGCGCAAGCGCATACCAATCCGTACTCTTTGTCTTCAGCGCCGCGCAAGCACATACCTATCCATACTCTTTGTCTTTGGTGCCGTGCAAGCGCATACCAATCCGTACTCTTTGTCTTTGGCGCCGCGCAAGCGCATACCAATTCCTTTCCTTCTTCAGCGTGCACAAGCGCATACCGATCGATACTCTTTGTCTTCGGCACCGCGCAAGCGCATACCAATCCGCTCTCTTTGTCTTTGGCGCCGCGTAAGCACATACCAATTCCTTTCCTTCTTCAGCGCGCAGAAGCGCATACCGATCTGTACTCTTTGTCTTTGGGAATTCACTCACGTATGTACCAGCCAAAGCCAAGGTGAATGTGGGTCTAGGCCCAGAGCGTGCTCATCCTGGCCAGTACCAACAGCAAGATATGGTGCTGCTGCAAACCTCGTCGTTCCCATAGCTTCTATGGGTCACACTGTTACACCTGAAAGAACCATGCACGGAGATAGCTAGGAACAACGAGTCAGGGGTCCCGATTCAGAGAGTCAAGGCGGGAATAAGGAACAGGGTTAAAGGATACGGCCGAGAGAACCAGACATATGGATTAGCTCCGGAGAGGAGGCCAAGAGGCAACAAGACAGATGCAGAGCTGAAGTTATAATGCACCGTAATACGTGGGCATTTGCCACGACTTGCCTCCCCGATCCCGATAAGCTGCAGGATGAACTCAAGTCTAGAACTGAGGGAATTCTACGGTACCGCTCGGATCCCACTCTCATCCTTATCGCCTGACCATGACCAATGAATCACCCCACGTTTCCGACTGGGGTTCGCACACCTCGGAGGAATATGACTCCAACTCACAACTTCTTACGCTCGTCCCCTGCGTATAAAGAAAGAAGATTTCCCGTCCCAAAACACAGGGGGAAATCAGCATGAGTACCAAACACACACCACCCCAGAACCCACACACAAGATCTAAGATTATTCCGTTGTGAATTATCGAAAGTAGCCTGATTACCTTTGATTCAACCCGCACTCCGGTTTACGAGACAACCCCAGTGTCACACACACGGGTTCCGCTTTGCGACCGCTGAGTAGTCCTTGGCAAACCACTTTGGCCACCGAGGTCCTACTTCCACTCTTGCCTCCCGCCTAGACTCTCGCGCTCCTTGTGCTTCCCAATTCCATTGAGTAGGTGTTAGGCTGTAACTGGTCTGATGCTGTCTGCCCCGTTGTCATCCGGTGCTGCCGGCGCCATTGACATTGGCGCTGTCGGCGCAGTTGTCGCGGACGAGTGTGTCATTCGAGAGACCGACACCATTGCAGCGTGGTATTCATGGGACCGACGCCGTTGCAAGGTGGCATTCGTGAGACCGACGATGTTGCAAGGTGGCATTCGCGAGACCAACGACATTGAGAGGTGCCATTGACGAGACCAACGACATTGCAAGGTGGTATTGGCGAGACCAACGACGTTACGAGGTGGCATTCGCGAGACTGTCGACGTTTAGAGAGTAGTATTCGCAAGACCGATGGCATTGCGATGTGACATTCGCGAGAGTGTTGACGTTTGGAGAGTGTCACTCGAGACACCATCAACATTCTGCGCCAAATATCAATTACATTCTCGTTGAGCTGTTAGCCCATTATACTAGGGTGTAACATAGTATGACTTGCCGGACTCAATCTGAGGATTGAGGCCGAGTGAGATTTCATGAGTGAAAGTTACGAGCTGGGCGTGCTCTGAAAGAGAGGAGTATTACCGACCCAACAGCAGCCAGGTGGTAACTCAAGGTTACCAATGGGAAAGGGGATGAGTGGCAGCCTCGGGCGAGGGTCTGGTCACATCCCTGGGAGGTGTCAAGGTTATCCTCCACGAGACCCATACTAAAAGCTACTAGTTGCTGTATACCAGCAAAAATGTCAACTTTTTCTGGGTACAATTTAACTCACGAGCGGTTGTGCAGGACGCGCGAGGCGGAACGGGTCCGGTGGGTATATGAGGGGAGCCAGACCATCTGTCAGTTGTTTGAAGACCTGGGAAGCCCTTAAACTCGCCCGACTGCTCGATGGTTGTTTTTGGGATTGTTTTTGAGGATGACACCCGGGGGAACTCCTAGTCATCCGTTGACGCCACTCGGGCTCTACCTGTGGCAAACGGCCCCCAATAGAACCCTGAGGGCAACCTCCACCTGCTGGAGCAGCGCGCTACAAGACAGTAAGTCTTGCTGGGGGGCCTGAGACGCCGGTAAAAGCATCAGAGTACCCAGCTCCAGGTATATGAAAACTGAGCAGATCCCTCAAGCTCGAGGCTAAAGAGCTCTCCAGCTCTGAGATAAAAATTGAGTGGTCTTGGGATGACCAACAAAGCACCCCAGCCTGGTGGGTACGCGCGAAAGGTACGACAACGAGTGTAGGTCGGAGCGAAAGCGCAACATTAGGGAACCACTGCATCGACCACGCATCTGAACGTTAGTTCGTATGGCCGCTCGGAGCGTACACACACTAGCCGGTACACGCTGGAACCACCGTGTCGAGTCCCTCGTTGGCAGCTCTGCTGTTCTCGAATCGGACGTGACGGCCGATGCCCGCTATGACGGGGTAATACGTGCTGGGGGCGGAGAGAGTCTCGGAAGGTTCAACACCAGCAGACTCGTCAAAAACTTGACCAGGGGATAGGATTTCTTGCGGTGGCCAACATCTGAACTTCATGCTAGGGGAGGGGTCTTGGGAGTAGTCGGCAGCCTTCAGCAAGCGGCGGGTCAATCAGCCTTATGTGGGAGTTGTGGAGCAAGTGGAAGCGAAAGCTATCCGGCGGTGGGTGTATATGGGAGCCGGAAGGCGACTGCTGTGAAACCAAAACTCCCCCACCGGGCCTCTGGCATAGAAAACCAATGCTGTCCTTCGACAATGAAATACCACAATGACTACACCCAGCTAGGGCCTGGGTAGTGAGGTGTAAGTGGGAGCGAAAGCATTCAATACAAATACACCCACGAGACCATAGCCAACCTCACTGCGGAACGGGCAGAACAAGATCGAGGACGGGAAACTTGACCCATGTTCCCCCAGAGTACGGCCTAGTATTAGACTGTTGGAAAAATCGTTCTTTGCCTGCCTCTATAGGCTGCGGGTAGGCCTCAGCGCATACCCCATTAGCTTAAACGGAACCTCTTATGAGACGACATTCCTCTCATCTATGATTATAAATCACTCGGTTTTTGCCGAAGGAGGGCATCGACGCCGGGACCCCTGCGGTCGCGCTTTGTGCTGCGGGGGCCTGGCCTTCGGCCTCCCCATGATCCACATGGGTTGGTTGCGAGTAATGAATAACAAAAAAAAAATGTCTGTTGTTTGAAGAAGATCGGACCTTAACTTGTCAAGTTACAGAGATGTATTCTTCAGTTCACAGCGATTGCTGCAGCACTTGTACCAATGTCACCAGACATTCCTGGAAGCATCTAGACTCATAGATCGTGACCCCGAATGCACCTGAGAAGCATTTAGCCAGTAAGGGCTGCAGACAGAAGCACAAGGGTGACGATGCCTACAAGGGGGTGCAAACGAAGATTGTTCGCAAGCACTCAGATCGACGATCTTCTGGGTCCATACCTATCAATCAGTGCCACGTCCCAATCAACCCTATCTCCCTCGGACGAGGAGAGATGCTGCTGCATAATACCGAGGTATTGCGCTTCTCGAGTCAGCCCAAGGTCAGACAGCCAAAGAGTCGGCGCAACATTTAAAGAGTGCCAGTTTCCTACATAGACGCGGAGGATAACCTTGACACCTCCCAGGGATGTGACCAGACCCTCGCCTGAGGCTGCCACTCATCCCCTTTCCCATTGGTAACCTTGAGTTACCACCTGGCTGCTGTTGGGTCGGTAATACTCCTCTCTTTCAGTGCTCGCCCCAGCCTGTGACTTTCACTCATGTAATCTCACTCGGCCTCAATCCTCAGATTGAGTCCGGCTAGTAATACTAATTACATGTCTTGGGGTGTCACCAGCATACTGGGTGTAACAGTTGAAGAGCGTGTCGGATCACTCATCACTTCCGCTCGTCGACTGCTATCCCAATGGTTTGCCCTGAGCAATTGTCATCGAATAGTGCATCAGATCACTAATTGCTTCCTCTGATTGACAACTATGACAAAGGTTAGCGTCTCGCAATACCTGTCGATGTCTATCCCAACAGTTTGCATACCAGAATACTAGTCGAATAGCGTATCGGATCGCTCATCGCTTCCACATGTTGACAGCTATCCCAATGGTTTATGCACTGCAATTGTCGAATGGCACCTCACAACACTCATTACTTCCGCTCATTGATGGGTATCACACCGGTTTACTCGCCATAATGCTCGTCGAATAGTATGGCGGATCACTCATCGCTTCCTCTCGTCGACGGCCATCCCAACAGTTTGCACTCAGCAATTGTCGTTGAATAGCGCATTAGATCACTAATCGCTCCCTCTGATTGACAGCTATGATAAAAGTTAGCATCCCATAATACTTGTCGATATCTATCCCAACGGTTTGCGTGCTGCTATTGTCGTTGAATGGCTCATCGTATTTTCACAGACTCCGACTTTGCAGGGGACATCAACGGAAGAAAGTCGCAGGGAGGCTATATCTTCCAAGTCTACAACGGACCGGTCTCGTGGAAATCCTACAAGCAGTCCATGGTAGCACTCTCCACCACGGAAGCCGAATACGTCGCTTGCTCGGAAGCCGCTCGAGAAGCCCAGTGGCTTGCCAAGCTTCACGTGGACGTTGTTGGGAGACTCGGATGTCCTCTCCCCGTCTGCACCGATTCCAATGGCGCATTGAAGAACATCCAGGCAGCTGGATACGGGAAAAGCAGGAACAAGCACATCGACGTGAAGTTCCACCATTGCCGAAACCTTCACGCTACTCGAGAGTTGGAATTCTCCTACGTTTCCACCAACGACAATTTGGCAGACATCATGACGAAGGCGCTGGGACCTGAGAAGCATCGGCGCTTTACGGAAGGTATTGGGCTACGGCGTTAGCAAGGTTGTTGTTCTGGATCTTTGTCTGCTTACTTGCTGCTCTATCTTCGACGGTACGCAGCAAGAGGGGAATTGTCATGAGATGTGGCTCGGACGGGGGCCGGGCACATTCTCGGAGATGAGACTAATAGCGTCGGCGCATTGTCCGGTGGACTAGCCACCGAGACCGATAGCGCCGGCATACCGGCCTCCGGTAGAATAGCCACGGAGACCGATATAATGGGGCGTCCCGCGCCGGGACGTTCGTTCTACACCGAGAATATACTGAATACCTATCTACACAAATTGACATCCGGACATGACTGAGTCCCCGAGCACCGGCTCGGGGGACAGTCTTCCGTCCTTTGTCCTGACGGCCTTCCTGTATATAGAGAGATCTTGCGCCCGCATAATGCTGTAACACAATCTTCACCTTTTATCGATCCATATATTCCAACAGTTGTCTGTCGACTCAAATTCTTCCTCTTCATGATCCCCGGTATAAGCCTCCTCCAACAATTGGCCTTTGATCCATAAACCTTCCTCACTCTCATCCCCGAACCTCGCAAGCAAGTATGCAAGCAATCCCTCTGCGCTGAATTCCTCCTCACTTCTCCTTGTTTCCCTTCAAGTGGACTATTATAACAGCTCTCGCGGCACATAAATGTTGCATCCGTCTATTGCCCTTGCGTGCAGCCATAGCACGAAAATAAACGTATTCGGCTCGGTTCAGTGATAGTACAGCTGCAACGGTACAGAGGTCCCGGCGGTGCTATCAGTGTGGCTATAGTAGCATTTCTAGGTAGCGGTACAACTGCTCGGCGATAGTACGTTTGTGGTGGTCATGTTGTGGCGATGATTGTCGTAGTTTGGAAATCGCTCCGCGCCTTAAATTGGTGGTGAATGCTAAGCTGCAGAGTCTGCAATCAGCAACAGAGCACTCCACCCGCTGCTTGGTCATTCAAAAGCCAATGATAGGTACCCAGATGTTCTCAACCATACGCAACCTTGCATTGCGACAGAGGAGAAGGGGCGACTGCCCACTTCCGTAGAGAGCGATTCCGCTCACCTTGGGAGCTTCACTTTTCGCCACTGCCGCGAGCACATTGTGCCGTGACTCTCTCACTACCGCTATCCACACATCGCAGGAACACGAAGGCAACCAGCGCAGGCAATTCACATTTATTCTTGTGAAGCCTCCACCCACACTGACCGCGTACAGTCCTCAGTGGTGGCATCCGACTGCTCACCTTCTACCGCATGCCCGCGCATACACCAGGCCAAACGTGTCGCGGAATGCTCAGAACTCGCGGCGGTGTCAACGGAGGTGGGCACCGTGAAGATGACGGCGAATGTGGGAACGGTGGCTGCAGGTACATTCGGATCGATAGAGGCGGGGATAGCGATGGATTGATAATACATGTCGAAGGCGGAACTTTTTCTATACACAATCGACCTAAGAGACTCGTCAGGGGGAAAGGACGGAAGACTGCCTCCCGAGCTGGTGTTCGGAGGACCGAGGTTCGAGCAGCTGTCATCTCCAGATGTGTTATGTCTAGTCCGTCATTTCCGGACACCCATTATTCTGACACTTTCCCTCGTACATATATAAGATGCAACGGAACGCGGGAGAGAAATAGAAAACGAAACGGCGAGTATGGCAAAAAACACCAGCAGAGGAGGGAAAGCATTGAAAACAAGTATCCGCGGATGTCTTGTCAAACTCATAACTGAAATAAAACCTCATAGGAAAACGACAGATGTAGGAGAAAGAGTGCATCCACCGCGGAAAGAAAGGAGAGGGAAAGAAAACCTGCTTAACCAACTACCACGTGCATCACCAGAAGCTCCACCTGGATACCAGGCCGATTCCTATACCGATCTGTTGGATAATCTGCCCATCCGTTAGTATTAGGAGTACATAGCAGCTCCATCATCACCAGGCACGGACGATAATTTCGGTATTCTGCTTAGAAGACATACCTGCAATCGGCTATAAGCCGTAATCCGCAACCTCACTCAGATAGTTCCCGAAGTTCAGCCGGGGGGTCTGTGCAGAGAGTCGTTTAGAGCTACTTTTCTTCTAGGAGCCTTTCTGCATCTTGCCCCACCCAAAAGCATCGTGGACCTGAATTTTTTGGCATTCCGTACGGCTTCTGATTGCCGTAGCCACCGTAGCCGTATCACTCGCCATGCTGCGTTCTTGCTCCTAGCACTTACCGGTTAGTGGAATGTTGAGGTTAGAACCGACTTCGTCGTTTCTCCCTGCAAGCGATGTCCCTTTCTTGATAACGGCTGTAGCAACAGCATCCACAGTTCACTTCTCCGATGGTTGCTTTCGACAACACCGACTATAATATGGAGCGATCGTGGTACAGCTCGAAAAGAAACAGGCCGATGACGGTGGTATCTGAGATCGTTTCGTCGGTCGCAATCAATTCCTGCCGAACGTCAAGTAGGGTCGAGATGCACTCGACGACCGTATGTCGTGAAGGCAAAGTCGTATCCCTGGCTAAGGATTTCCCAGAAGCGAGCCGCGGAATCAATTTTCTTCGCAGGAGGACTTCGGATGGCATTTCGATTGATGGGTTCAACCGATTGGTAGATCGTCGTGGCACGGCGGTCGTCGCACTGATTGCAATCGCGACCTCTCAGCGGTAAGGAATGATCTCATGTCGTTCTCTACGATCGGTATTTTCGGGTGTTGTGAAGGTCGGCGACTGCAAACGTGACGTGTTTTAGGTTAGACATCATGAGAGCGCGGTTGTCGTGACGTGACGTAGCAGAAAGGGTTAAGGCTTGGAATACGACAGCGAGTGTCAGCGAGTGCCCCGCAACAAGACTTCCGACACCTTTAGATAGTAGGGAGGATGCCCAGTACCGCCTGGTAGCGCCCACTGCCACCAAGCAGTATACACTCCCCATTCAGCGAAAATGTGTTCCATTACGTTAGGTACTCTGCGCGAGGGCAGCGGTGTCGGCAGACACAGCAGGTGGGCGGAGTCGCAGAGGCGGGAGGCGGAAGAGCTAGGCCTGTGGGGGGGGGGGGGGGGGGGGGGGGGGCGACCGTTGTACCACA
>Ga0307508_10004830_pt1 | contig 12995 bp, 11 predicted proteins | sample 9_EM_MG_FD_203089 | JGI IMG/M metagenome (GOLD analysis project Ga0307508, IMG submission 203089) | Populus trichocarpa ectomycorrhiza microbial communities from riparian zone in the Pacific Northwest, United States - 9_EM | ecosystem: Host-associated > Plants > Roots > Unclassified | place... | reverse complement strand
GCAACGCGATCCGCGAGCCGGGCGGCGGCGTCGTCGCGCAGCCCTCGGGCGGGACGTCGAGAGAGAATATCGGAGCCGGCGCTGCGGCCCGGCGCATGATCTGCGCGTTCCTTGCGGGTTCGCGATGACTGGCTCGTTCGCCTACATCACGTGCGCCGGCAAAGCCCTTGCGACCGACGGCAAGCGTGACAGTATCGCGATCGACGATCGATCGGCAGTGCACGGCTGGTACTGACGATTTTGTTGCCGAGGAAATGAATCACGAGATGGGCCTGACGTCGAACACCCTGCGCCGCCACACCGTGGGTCCAGCCGGTCCCGCGCCCCACGTCACGCGCGGCGGCTTGCCCACCTGTCCCTGGAACTGTACAAGGAGTTCTCCATGAAGCTCGCGCATCGCATTCTCGTACCAGCGGCCATCTTCGCCCTGGCCGCACCGCCGGCCATCGCCGACGACAAGAAGCCAGTCGTCGGCCTGGTCATGAAGTCGCTGGCCAACGAGTTCTTCAAGAGCATGGAGGAGGGCGCCCGCAAGTACGCCGCGGCCGACGGCAGCTTCACGCTGGTTCCGGTCGGGATGAACTCCGAGACCGACATCGACACGCAGATCTCCGCGGTCGAGAACTTCATCACCCAGAAGGCCGACGTCATCTGTGTGGCGCCGGCCGACTCGGTGGGCCTCGTGGCGCCGGTCAAGCGTGCGCTCGCGGCCGGCATCACCGTGGTGAACTTCGACGTCAAGCTCGACGACAAGGCGCTCGCCAAGGCCGGGCTGAGCGACCTGGTGTTCGTGGGCCCCGACAATCAAGAAGGCGCCTACCTGGCGGGCATGGAGCTCGCGCGCAAGCTCGGCAAGGGCGGCAAGATCTTCATCATCGAGGGCAACCCCGGCGCCGACAACGCCAAGATGCGCAAGGCGGGCTTCGACAAGGCCGCCAAGGAAGGTGGGCTCAAGGTGCTGGCGTCGCGCACCGCGCACTGGGAGACCGAGGAGGCCAACACGCTGGCGACCAACCTGCTCACCCAGTATCCCGACGTCCAGGGGATCATGGCGGCCAACGACTCGATGGTGCTCGGCGTGGTCAAGGCGCTCGCCGCCGCCGGCAAGACCGGCAAGGTCGACGTCGTCGGCTTCGACAACATCCCCGCCGTCCAGAAGCTGATCAAGGACCACAAGGTGCTCGCCACCATCGACCAGTTCGGGCCGGACATGGCCGCGAACTGCATCAAGACCGGCTTCAAGATGAAGAAGGGCGAGAAGATCAAGGGCTGGATGAAGACGCCGGTCAAGCTCGTCACGGCCAAGGAGCTCTAGTCAGGATCTGTCGTGAACGCCGGTGGTGCGGTGGTCCCCGAGGCCATCATCGAGCTCCAGGGAGTCACCAAGCGGTTCCCGGGCGTGCTCGCGCTCGACCGGGTGGATCTCGCCGTCCGGCGCGGCGAGGTCCACGTGCTCGTCGGCCAGAACGGCGCCGGCAAGTCGACGCTGGTCAAGCTCTTGTGCGGCAACTACCTCGCCGACGAGGGCTCGATGGTCCTCGACGGCGCGCCGTTCGCGCCGCGGGGCGCGCTCGCGGCGATCCGCGCCGGGATCCGCATCGTCTACCAGGAGATCAACCTCCTGCCGTACCTCAGCGTGGCGGAGAACATCTACTTCCAGCGCCTGCCGACGCGCGGCGGGCTGGTCGACTTCCGCCGGCTCGAGGCCGACGCCGAGGTCCTGCTGCGCGAGGTCGGCCTCGACGTCGCGCCGGGCGCCCTGGTCGAGACCCTCGGGGTCGCGCAGATGCAGCTGGTCGAGATCGCCAAGGCGCTGTCCAGCCGGAGCAAGGTCCTCATCCTCGACGAGCCGACCGCGGCGCTCACCCCCAAGGAGATCGGCCGGCTGTTCGGCATCCTGGCGCGGCTCAAGGACCGCGGGGTGACCATCGTGTACATCTCGCACCGGCTCCAGGAGGTGTTCGAGATCGGCGATCGGATCACCGTCCTGCGCAACGGCCGCAAGGTCGACACCGTGACCGCGGGGGAGGCGACGATCCCGCAGATCGTCCGGCTCATGGTCGGCCGCGAGATGGGCACCGAGTACCCGTTCCGCGCCGACGTCGCGCTCGGCGCCGAGTGCCTGCGCGTCGACGGCCTGCAGCCGCAGGGCGCTCGCCACGCGGTGTCGTTCGCGCTGCACCGCGGCGAGCTCCTCGGCATCGCCGGCCTGGTCGGCTCGGGCCGCACCGAGGCGGTGCGCGCGCTGTTCGGCGCCGACCCGCGGGCGGCCGGCCGGATCTGGCGCGACGGCCGCGAGGTCGCGATCCGCCGGCCACGCGACGCGGTGCGCGCCGGGATCTGCCTGCTCACCGAGGACCGCAAGGCGCAGGGCCTGATCCTCGACCTGCCGTGCTACGCCAACATCACGATCACCGACCTCCACCGCGTGGCGCGCGCGGGCCTCTTGCAAGCCGGCGCCGAGCACGCCGCGGCCGAGGCGCTGGTCCAGGAGCTCTCGATCAAGACCCCGTCGGTCGACCAGCTCGTCGCCAACCTGTCGGGTGGAAACCAGCAGAAGGTCGTCATCGCCAAGTGGCTATTTCGCCAGGCCGAGGTCCTGATCTTCGACGAGCCGACCCGCGGCATCGATGTCGGCGCCCGGTTCGAGATCTACGCGCTGCTGGGGCGGCTCGCCGCCGCCGGCAAGGCGATCCTGCTCGTGTCGTCCGATCTGCCCGAGCTGATGGGCATCTGTCACCGCATCCTCGTGTTCTCCAACGGCCGGATCACCGGCGACCTGCCGCGGGCCGAGTTCAGCGAGGAGCGGATCCTGGCCTGCGCGTTCCAGGACTACCTGGGGAGCCCGTCCGCGGCTGACCCCGGGCAGGCCCAGGCGCCAGCCCGCACCTGAGGAGCCACGCATGCGAGCCCGCAATGTGCTGTACCTGATGTTGCGCGAGGTCGGCATCGGCCTCGCGCTCGTCCTCATGATCGTCGTGTTCTCGGTGCTGGCGCCACGGTTCGCGTCGATGGCGAACCTCACCAACATCCTGGCCCAGATCAGCATCAACACGGTGATCGCCGTGGGCATGACCTTCGTCATCCTGCTCGGCGGCATCGACCTCTCGGTCGGCTCGGTGCTCGCGCTGGCGACGATCGTCGGTGGCCTGGTCATCTCGCGCGAGGATCTGTCGCCCGGCACGGGCATCCTGCTCTCGATCGTCGCGAGCACGCTGGTCGGCTGCCTGTGCGGCCTGTTCAACGGCCTGGTGTGCGAGCGCTGGAAGATCCACTCGTTCATCGTCACGCTGGGCATGCTCAACATCGCGCGCGGCGCGGCGCTGCAGATCAGCAACTCGCGCACCATCTTCTCGTTCCCCGACGCGTTCAACGAGGTCGGCTCGGCGACCGTGGTGGGCGTGCCGGTGATCTTCCTCATGGCGCTGGCGATCGTGCTCGCCGGCCGCTTCGTGCTCGCGCGCACCATCTTCGGCCGGATGATCTACGCGATCGGCAACAACGAGGAGGCGGTGCGGCTGTCCGGACATGTGCCGGCGTACTACAAGGTCGCCGCGTTCACGGTGTGCGGCGGCATGGTCGGACTGGCGGCGATCATGTACATGATGCGGCTCAACATCGCGAGCCCGATCCTCGGGGTCGGCTTCGAGCTCAACGCCATCGCCGCGGTCGTCATCGGTGGCACCAGCATGAGCGGCGGCAAGGGCTCGATGGTCGGCACCTTCCTCGGCGCGTCGATCATCGGCGTGCTCAGCAACGGCCTCCTGCTGCTCGGCATCGGCGACTTCGCGCGCCAGATCATCACCGGCTTCATCATCGTGATCGCCGTGATCATCGACAAGTACCGCATGCGCGCCCTGGCGACCGCCGCGCTGGCCCCGGTGTCCGCGGACCATGATGCCGGCGCCGCCGCGCGGCCCTGACCACCGGGTGCTCCTCGTCCGCTGCGCGGCCAAAGTGGTCAGACTGAGAAAATCACTCGTGATAATAAACAGTTACAATGGATGGGCTCGCAGCTGCACGTTACTAATCAAAAGCTAATTGCTACTAATTTAGTAGGAACGCCTCCGCCGACGTGCTACTAACTTGTGCTAGATTAGTAGCAAGCAACGTTGCGATGGCGATCAAGGCCGCTCCACCGTTTGACCTCGAACAACTCGGGGCGCGGCTCCCTGGCGCGAACATCGCGCAGGTCAAGGGGGTGTTCAGCGCCGAGCAAGGCACGAGGTACCTCCACTGGGACCAGCTGCGTCGCAAGCCACCGCCGGAGGGGGTGACGCATCACGAGTGGTGGCAGCTGATCAAGCTCGCCCGGCTTCCGCTTCGCCATCACTTGCCGCTGAGAGATCCGAGCTCGGAAGCCTTCACCTTCGGGATGACGGACACCGTGCAGCGACATGTCCACGAGATCGATCGCGATGCGAGCGGCCGGATCGAGCTGCCGGAGGACGTGACCAACAAGGCGACGAGAGACCGGTACATCGTGAGCTCGCTCATCGAGGAAGCGATCCGATCGAGTCAGCTCGAGGGCGCCTCCACGACCCGGCAGGTCGCGAAGGAGATGATCCGGACGAAACGAGCGCCGCGGACGGTCAGCGAGCGAATGATCCTGAACAACTTCCACGCGATGGAATGGGTTCGCGAGCACAGTACGATGGACCTGACGGCTGCTCGCATCGCCGAGCTTCATACGGTGGTCACCCACGATACGCTGGACGTGGCGGATGCTGCGGGACGCTTCCGGAGGGCTGACGAGGACATTCGCGTCATCGATCGGGGCACGGGAGACGTTGTCCACACGCCGCCCCCGGCCGACTTGCTGCCGGCGCGGATGGAGGACCTGTGCAACTTCGCCAACGCCGCCACCGCCAGCGAGCCCTTCGTCCATCCGGTCGTTCGTGCGATCCTGATCCACTTCTGGCTCGCCTACGATCATCCGTTCGTGGATGGCAATGGGCGAACGGCTCGTGCGCTGTTCTACTGGGCCATGCTCAAGCAAGGCTACTGGTTGACCGAGCTCCTCTCGATCTCGAGGGCGATCAAGCAGGCCAGAGCACAGTACGACCGCGCCTTCCTGTACACGGAGACCGATGAGAACGACGCGACGTACTTTGTCCTGAATCAGCTCAAGGTCCTGCGCACCGCGATCGACGAGCTCTTCGTGTACCTCCGCCGGAAGGCCCAGGAGGTCCGCGATCTCGAGCAGCAGATCCAGCGGCGCGACGATCTCAACCATCGCCAGCTCGCGCTGCTTGGCCATGCGATGCGTCATCCGGACGAGCGGCTCACCATCGAGGGCCACCAGATGACCAACCGCGTGGTCTATCAAACCGCTCGCACCGATCTCCTCGGGCTCGTCGAGCACGGCTTCCTCGAGCAGAGCAAGCTTGGCAAGAAGATGTACTTCACGCCGGTACGTGACCTCGCCCGCCGGCTCCAGGCTGTGCCGGGCAAACGCTGACGTTCCACGGCGATCACGCGTTGTGGAGAGCTTCATCCCGCCGGCGCACGTCAACGTGTACGCCGCGAGGGATGCCGGGTTACGGCAGCGCCTGCCCAGGTCAGGGGCCACGCCCTCACGCCGTTCGTCGACACCCAGCGCCACGCAGCCACCAGCAAAGCACGTTCGGGCACACCTCGACGCCGCGGACCACCGGCCGCTTCTCCTCGCTCGAACGTGGACACCACGAGGGCACATGTCCGCACCACCCCTCTTCAGCTCGTCGGCCACGTCCGAGCGCCTCGGTCCACCTGGCAATCGGCCGCAGGTGAACGCGTGACGCAGACCGGGAGGTGAGCTGCGCGGCGGATCGCGGATCGGGGTGGACGCTGTTAGCGTCCACTCACGAACCATGGTGGCGGGGTCGGACGATGCGCGCGCTCGATTGGGTGACGAGGCATCGGCGGGTCCGTCTTGGCCTGGGTTTGCAGGTCGCGGCTCGCTTCGGGCTGGGCCACCGCGCCGAGCCATCTCCGAAACAAGGATGCGCGAATTCGCGCGCGTCGGGGTTGGACGGTTCGAACGCAAGCCCTCACCCAGAGGAAAACATGTCACGTCACTGGATGCTCTATCTCGTCGCCTTGGCCGTCATCGTGCTCGCTCGTCCCTCGGCCGCGTTCGCTGCTGATGGCGACGTGACCGCGTACGACACCGTCGATGCCCTCCAGGTAATAGCACTCGACACCGTCATCCAAGTGACAGGGATCATCGCCGGCCAGAGTGCACCCACGACCACCTCGTACAGAGTTGGAACCTCGAGTGGTCCAAGCGCCGGTGCCCGGTGCGACCGACTCGCGTTGCTCGCGATGTCGAAGCCAGGCAAGTGGCAGTTTGCCGTGATCGACGTCGAATCGGGGATCCTATTCGAGTGCAGGCTGACCCTTCGTGCGCCGTGAGCGCACCCAGGACACCGCGATGATGCGCATCCTTTCGATCGTGAGCCTCGCGGGCTTCCTGGCGCTCGCCGGCGGGTGCGGCTCGAGCGCGGACGGCACGGCCCCGCCCGACGCGGCCTCACCCCAGGGCGACGCGATGGCCCCGGTCGACGACGACCATGATGGCCACGTCGCCGCGGACGACTGCGACGACCACGATCCGGCGGTCTGGCAGCGGCTCGCGTACAGCTACCGTGACGCCGACGGCGACGGTCGCACCGTGAAGGCCACGGGGACGGTGTGCGCCGGGGCGAGCCTGCCGGCCGGCTACGCCGTGGTGCCCGGCGATCCCGACTGCGACGACACCGACGCCACGGTGTTCGCCGCGGTGTCCGGCTATCCCGACAGTGATGGCGACGGCCGCGGCGCAGGGCCGGCGATGGCGTTCTGCACGTCCGGGGCGCTGCCGGCGGGGTTCGTCGCGGCATCGACCGTGATGGTGACGGTGTGACGGTACCGGCGAGCGGTCAGCTGTGCACCGCCGGGACCTTGCCGCCGCCGTATCGCGCCACGCCGAACGGCAACGACTGCAATGACGACGACGCCACCGTGTTCGCGCTGCTGAGCTACGTCGCGGTCGACGTGGACGGCGACGGCGCGACCGTCCCGGCGCTCGGCCAGCTGTGTACGGCCGGCACGTTGCCGGCGCCGTACCAGGCGACCGCGAGTGGCCTCGACTGCGACGACAACAATCCAGACCTCACGCACTTCTCGGTGCTGTATCCGGATGGCGATGGCGACGGCGTTGGCGCGCCGCCGCGCCAGGTGCGATGCCTCGGCGCGACCGTGCCGGCCGGGCTGGTGACCGGCGGCTACGACGAGGACGACCGCGATCCGCTGGTGATCGAGACCGAGGATCTCGACGACCTCCTCGACCTGATCCTGGGCTGACCGGTCGTCAGGGCTGCGTTGGCGCAGTGAGCGACAGATCGGCGCCGAGGATGATCCGGCCGCCGGTGACGCTCGGGCGCTGGCGCATCTCGAGCACGAGCTGCGCCCCGGCCAGACCGGGAGCGAGGTCGCCGATGCCGAGGGCCATGAGGTCCGGAAGCGGTAGCGCGATCGTCAGGTTGTTGCCGATCGCGCCGAATAGCTTGGGCCACACGAAGCTCGCGACCAGCTCGCGCACGGCGTCGGCGGTGAGCCGCCCGGGCTTGGCCGAGGTCTCCCACACGCGGAGCTCGGGCACGTCCTGGATCACGAGTGTCACCTTGCTGCCGTCGACCGCGATCCGGGCGCCGGCGGACGCGTTGATGGCGAAGCTCTGCTCGAACGCCGGCAGCTGGACCTCGACCTGGCCGAGCTGGAGCTCGACGTCACAGCGTACGCCGTTGATCTCGCACGGCGACGACGCGGGGGTGGGCCGGATCACCGGCGGCAACCGCGTGGTCACCGTGGCCGCCAGGCCGCTCGCCGACAGGTCGCCATCGAGGATGCCGGCGTTCCACAGCGCGTGAAGCAGCGCGTTGAGGAAGTCCTGGCGTAGCGTGAGGTGGACGCCCGAGCTGCTTGGCACCGGCGGGTCCGCCAGCGGCTGGATCCGCGGGGCGCCGCGCGACGCGGCGTGGAGCGGTGTGCCCGAGGTCCGCAGCGTGAGGTCCTGGCGAACGGTGACGTGCCCGGCGGTCACGCCGGCGGCGACGTCGAGCGCGCCGAGCTGGCCGCCGAGGTCGAGCGTGACCGGGGTGCCGAGCCCGGTGTCGAGCGTGAAGTGAATGCCGTCGAGCAGCTGGTCGGCCGCGCCGAGCAGCGACGCCAGCACCGGCGGCAGGCGGCTGGTGAACGTGGGGATCAGCTGGTCGGCGATCAGGCCCTCGATCAGCGGGCGAACGCTGCTGCCGGCGGCCGTGATGATGCCATCGAGCGCGTCGCCGTTGACCCCGGTGAAGCCCGGCACGAGCGGACCGACGCTCGCGGTGATGCCGGTGACCCCGACGGCGATCGATCCGTCCGCGGCGGTGCCGAGCGTGAGCCGCGCCGAGGCATGCAGGTCCGCGGTGATCCCACCGTCGACGGCCAGCGCCGGGGCGCTGGGGAGGGTGAGGCTGCCGTGCATCGCCAGGGCGACGCCGAGGAGGTCGATGGTCAGCTCGATCGCGGGCGGCGGCCCGTCGACGATGCGCGCGTCGACCACGATGTTCGCCGGGGTGACCGATGGGATCGTGATGTCGAGCGCCGTACCGCCCTGGCCGACGTGGATGCCACCGCCGAGCAGGCCGGCGAGGTCGGCGTGCCACAGGATCAGCTCGAGCGCCGACGCCACATCGCGCGCCACGACCGGATCGGTCGATCGGTCGAGCGTCGTGCCGAGCAGCCGCGCGTCGAAGAACCGCTGGCCGAGCTGGAGCTCGAGCGCGCCGGCCAGGTCGAAGCCGGTCTCGCCGGTCCGGGGCGGCAGGTACTCGGGCACCCACATCACGTCGCGCTCCTGGGTGACCGGATCGGCGATGCCGTCGCCGGCATCGACCTTGATGTGGTTGATCCCGGGCTCGGCGGGCAGCTCGGCCGTGAACGCGCCGGCGTGGACATCGACCTGGACGCCGTTGACCCAGGCAGCGAGCGCTCCCTGCGTGGCATCGCTGGTGGCGACCATCCCCGACACCGTGATCGACGGCCGGTCGCCCGCGACCAGCTCGGCGCCCGGGGTCGGCGAGGTGACCATCAGCGTGATCTGGGCCGGGGGAACGGCAGCATCGCGGGGGACCGAGCTGCAGGCCGCGACCACGCCGACGAGGAGCGAGAGCTTGATGCTGCGCATGGTCAATTCCTCACCCCGAAGCCACCGTCGAGCACGACGTGGGCGCCGGAGGTCGAGAGCTGCGGGTTCAGGATCCCCAGCACGGCGCCGGCGGGCAGGCCGAACCCGGCGGCGCTCGGCGGCAGCGCGAACGTCGGGATCGGGAACGCCGGCAGGCCGCCGCTGAGCGCGCTGCCGAGCACGCTCTGGAAGATCTGGGTGAGCAAGCCCGACAGCGCGTGGCGCTGGTTCTGCGTGAGCGAGGCCTGGAACGACACGAACAGCGGCTCGAGCGTGAGGTTGCCGATCTGGAGCGCGTTGCCGACGAGGCTGACCGAGGCGGTCGCCCGGCCGCCGAACACGATCGGGATCGGCGTCTCGATGATCCCGGGGATCCGGATCGTGGCGTGGATGCCGCCGAGCATCAGCTGGGCCTGGCTGCCCGTGATCGCCGCGACCGGCGGCAGCTGCGCGTCGATCGTGGCCAGGCCGGATCCCAGCTGCAGCTGGGCCTGGAAGAACCCGCCGCGCCACAGGCTGTGCAGCACCTCGTTGAGCACCCCCTCGTAGAGCGACAGCCCGACGGGGCGCGCGGTGCTGGTGCCCGGCGGATCGAGCAGCGGATCCGCGGTGCGCCGCGGGATCCCCAGGCTCGGCCGGTTGTGCGCGATCGTGCCCGCGGTGAACCGGGTGCCGATCCCGAGCAGCGCACGGGCGGTGGTGATGTCGAACGACGAGAACGCGAGGCCGAACGACAGGCCGATCGCGCCCGAGCCGTCGAGCCGGGGCACCGAGAACGACGTGGCGAGCGTGTTGATGTCGAGGCTCGACACCAGCTGATCGAGCAGCGGCGCGACGCTGCTGTTGATGAAGCCGGTCAGCGCGCTCTGGACGGCGTTGCGGACCGTGCCGGTGAAGAAGCCCTGCACCAGGTTGACGAGGAAGCCGCAGAACCCCGAGCCGTCCAGGCTGATGCTACCGACCGTCACGCTCGGGGTGCCCTGCAGCGCCGCGCGCAGCTTGCCGCCGGTGAGCGTCAGGCTGAAGCTCACGGCCGCGGTGATCGTGTTCGCCCGGACGGTGATCGTCGAACCGCCGATGCAGCAGGTCGTGCTGCACGCGTTGACCGACAGCCGGACGTTGGGCAAGGTGACCTGGGCCAGGAGCCCGCCCGGGACCAGGCCCAGCGTGCTCGACGGCTGGTCCCACTGGACCGACCCGCCGTTGTAGTTCACGTTCGGGTTGCACGCGAACACGCCGCAGCTGCCGCTGCTGACCGGGTTGGCGGCGAGCAGGCCGCCGTCGACCAGGCCGCGGAGCTGCGCGCTGCTCAGGATGGTATGGAGGATGTCGTTGATGCTGTCGAGCCCGGTCGGCTGCGCGTCGCCGATCGCCGCCGGATCGAGCCGCATGCCGATCGCCCCCGGCATCGCCGCGTCCTCGGCGGTGAAGTTCTCGGCCGTGAGCACGAAGCACGTGGTGCTGTTCTCCTGGCCGAACTGGTCGGTCGCGACCACGTCGACGAAGGTCATGCCGAACCCGGCGGCGACGCCGGCCTCGTAGTTCCCCGAGCTCGGGTTGAGCGTCGCCGGCGTGCCGTTGATCGTGACCGACTGGACCTGGAACGCGTCGGTGACGTGGACCGGGACGACGAGCGTGCTCGGCCCGCGCTGCAGCATGTAGGCCTCGGACAGCTCGGTCGGCCGATCGGCGCGCCGGCACTCGATCGCCGGGCCGGTCGAGTTCACGAACACGGTGCGCGAGGTCGACAGCGGCGCGCCGTCCTCGGTCGGCGAGGTCACGGTCGCCGACAGCGCGTAGGTGCCGTCCGCCGCGAACTGGAACTGCGCCTCGCCGGGCGACGGCACCCCGGGGGCCGCGGCGTAGGCGAACGTGACGTCGTCGACGCGATTGCCGAACCGGTCGCGAGCGTCGGCGACCAGCGCGACCTGCTCGTCGATCGCGTACACCGTGCGCTCGGGCGCCACCGACGCGACGATCGCGGCCGGCAGGCCGGGCATGACGACCAGGAAGTCGTTGGTCACGTCGGCCGCGCCGAGCACCAGGCACGAGACCTCGTACTCGCCGGCCACCGTCGCGGTGACCGAGTCGGCCGCGGTGGTGGTGCCGGCGCCGAACGGCGACAGCGCGAGCGCCTGCGGGAATCCGGTCACCGGATTGTCGAACGCGTCGAACGCGAGGCAGGCCACTCCGACCGGCTCGCCGGCGATCGCCGTGCCGCTCGCGAGCTGGGTGAGCACGCGGACCGGGGGCCCGGCGACGATCTTGATGTCCTCGGGGCTGGGATCGACCAGGTCGAGCGCGGGCGCCGAGCACCGGACGCTGGCCGTGCCGACGCGGGCGGCGATGGTCTGGCCATCGCCGTCGACCGAGAACAGATCCTCGTCCTGATACCGGATCTCGAACTCCGTGGTGTCGGTGACCGGCTGGCCTGCCGCGTCGAGCGCGGGCTGGCCGGAGGTGTCGAGTACCGCGCAGCGCGCACCGATCCGCTCGCCCGCGGCGACGGTCTGCGTCCCGACCCGGGTCTCGACCTCTAGCCCGAGTCGCTGGTTGTCACCACAACCGGCGGCGAGCGCCAGCACTGACCCGAGTACACACGCGTGGTTCGTCGAGCGCATCGTTCCCCCTGAGAAGCCCGCGGCTTCGTGCGACGACGATACACCGAACGCCCGCAGTGCATGTCGAGGATCGAGTCCCACCCATGACGCGGTCCGGCATGTGCCAGGGTCTGGGCGGGCAGGGTCTGGCTCACAAGCGGACTGGCCTCGTGGGTGTGACGCACTGTCATCATCGTCGAGTACGAGTTGCCACGTGACCGTGCTCACACGCGCCACGGGCCGTGCTGACCGTCGGCGTTCACGCGGCGATCGCGTGTCCCGGCACCGCGCGGCGAAGCTTCGTCGCTATGCTAGCGTGCGGCGGCCGTGCGCGCGCCGCCGTTTCCGGGAGTCCTGTCGATCCCCGGACCGCGGACGAGCTCGGCCTCACGTCTCTGAAGTACGGTGGGAGCTCGCGGCGCGCACCCCATGACGCCGACTGGGAAGCCACGCTCGCTCGATCCGGCTCGCAGCCTCCCCCCGACACTCTCGCGGCGGCCCGCGCGATGGCCACGGCGGACGGCCCCGAGTTGGTGGAGGTGGCCGGAGTCGGTGCGTTCTGGCGGGAACAGCGGCCGGCCATGACCCTGTTCGCGGCGAGTCCGGTGGACGCTGCGGGCTGGCTCGATCGGCTGCCCGAGCCGCCGCCGCCCCCAGTCGAGCGTGAGCTCCGCGCGCCGGCAGGGGCGCGGTATGTCAAGCGCTTCCGATGAGCGGTCGCAGGTGCCCTGCTCGCGGTGACGCGCCGGCGGCGTCCGTCGTCAGGTCCGGCTCGGGATCGCCAGGCCGCGGACCACGGCCGGGCGGGCGACGAACGCCTCGAGCGCGCGGGCGACGTGCCGGAAGTCGTCGAAGCCGACCAGGTCGCGGGCCTCGTAGAACCCGATGAGGTTGCGGATCCACGGGAACGTGGCGATGTCGGCGATGGTATAGGCATCGCCGAGCAGCCAGGGCCGGGTGGCGAGCCGGGCGTCGAGCACGGCGAGCAGGCGCCGCGACTCGGCGACGTAGCGGTCGCGCGGCCGCTTGTCCTCATAGTCCTTGCCGGCGAACTTGTGGAAGAACCCGAGCTGTCCGAACATCGGACCGACGCCGGCCATCTGGAACATCAGCCACTGCAGGGTCTCGTAGCGGCCGGCGGCGTCGCGCGGCATCAGCTGGCCGGTCTTCTCGGCGAGGTAGTAGAGGATCGCGCCGGACTC
>Ga0307508_10004829_pt1 | contig 12995 bp, 13 predicted proteins | sample 9_EM_MG_FD_203089 | JGI IMG/M metagenome (GOLD analysis project Ga0307508, IMG submission 203089) | Populus trichocarpa ectomycorrhiza microbial communities from riparian zone in the Pacific Northwest, United States - 9_EM | ecosystem: Host-associated > Plants > Roots > Unclassified | place... | reverse complement strand
GCCGCCCACCTGCTGGCGACGGCCCCCGACCTGGGCCTGCATCCCACCGAACGCATGGTCACCCGGGACGAGCTCACCGGCGCCGACGCCGTCTGGCTGGCCTCCGCCCTACGCGGCCTCGCCGAGGCGATCACCCTCGACGCCGAGCCCCGCACCCGCTCCCCCTGGACTCCGCGCCTCCTGGACCACCTCGGCTTCCAGCCCTGAGCCGCTCCTCGACCGACCCGCCAAGCGCCCGCCTCGATCCAGCGCCATGCCTGCCGCCCAAGCTGTTCCTCGGCCGACCCGCCGAGCGCCCGTCCTCGGGCAGCCTCGATCCGGGCGGCCGATGTGTGTGTCTCGGGTCAGCCGCCGATACGCGGGAGGCGGGCGGACATGTGCGGATTGAGTCCGCTGTCGCCGACGGCCAACTCGTGGGCGTAGAGCAAGGCGCCGTCGACGATGCCGTACAGCCGGTGGCCGGCGGTCACGCGCTGGCCCGAAGGGGTGTGTGCGATCGCGTCCGCCTCGATCTCCAGGCGGGTCGTGCCGATGACCTTGCCGAGGTAGAGCTCCGCGACGCCGTTCGGGTTGATCATCGTGGCTTCCACGTCGTCGGTCAGGCGATCGTCGAGGTGGACCGGACGCCAGAAGCCCAGCTCGGTGATCCACTCGCCGGCCGGCTTGGACTCCTCGTCGAGCAGCCACGACCGGGCCTCGACCTTGAGGAACGGCCGGCCGTCGTGGCTGATCCGGATCTCCTGGGCGAAGTTGTAGTCGCCCTCCTCCGGAAACCCGCCCTGCCCGCGCCCGCGCCAGAGCCCGACGAACGGCAGCAGCCCGAGCAGGGACGGGTGCAGGTCGGGACCGACCCGCAGGTCGTGCGTGTCCTCGTACGGGTACGGCTCGACGGGAGGAGCGTTGAGCCAGGGTGGCGGCCCCAGCGGATTGTCCGTCTCGCTCACCAGCGCCCCCTCGAAATGCGTATCGCCAGATAGCCGATACCGCCCGCCAGCGCGCCCAAACCGGCGACCAGCAGGCTCACGAACCCGATCTCCGTAACCATCGGACTCATCTTATGCTGGCCGGTATGGCACGCTTGCTGGTCGTCAAGGCAACCGCCGGAGCCGACGCTCCCGAGCGGTGTTCGCAGGCTTTCACGGTGGCGAGCACCGCCGCCGCGTCCGGCGTCGACGTGTCGTTCTGGCTGACCGGCGAGTCGGCCTGGTTCGCGCTGCCTGGACGCGCGGCGGAATTCGAGTTGCCGCACGCCGCCCCGCTCCCCGACCTTCTCGAGATCCTGATCGACAGCGCCCGGGTGACGGCCTGCACGCAGTGCGCCGCACGCCGCGGCATCGGCCCCGACGACGTCATCAAGGGCATCCGGATCGCTGGCGCCGCCGTCTTCGTCGAGGAGATCATGTCCGACGGCGCCCAGGCCCTCGTCTACTGACGGCCAGGCTCGGGCGCTGGACCCGACGCGCACGACCCAACTCCGCACAGCATTGTCTCGCCGTCTCGCCGTCTCGCCGTGTCGCCGTGTCGCCGTGTCGCCGTGTCGCCGTGTCGCCGTGTCGCCGTGTCGCCGTGTCGCCGTGTCGCCGAGTCGCCGTGTCGCCGGCCAGCGGACCACAAGATTGTCACACCACAACTGGCGAGGCGTGACAACATCCATCCCGTTGTGAGGGCAAGAGAGAAGCCCTCTTGCCGAGCGGCCAGGCTCGCCGACCGCCGACCAGAAAGCCACAAATCACCCACACGGAATAGGGCTTAATGCGGATGAGACGCCCACTCAGCAGGCCGTCGATGCGCTGACCCGCAAACGCTTTCCGTCTACCTGCACCACCACGGAGTCGCTTCCCATGCGGTACGCCCACGCGCCCGGTCCGGACGAGATCACGCTCGTCCCCGTGAGCACACCTTGCAGGCTGCCGCCCAGATCCGCCGGCGCCGCGACCCCGTCGACGGTGTAGGTCCCGGCCGTCCCGCCGCGCGGACAAGCGACGGCCTCGACGGTCACCCCTGGCGGCGTCCCACCGCCAAGGCCGGACGGCACGACCGGGCTCGGCGCGCCGCCCGGAGGCGTCGAAACGCTCGGCGCGCCGCCCGGAGGCGTCGAAACGCTCGGCGCGCCGCCCGGAGGCGTCGAAACGCTCGGCGCGCCCAGGCCGGCCGATCCCGACGGTGTTCGGGGAGCGCCCAGTGCCGCGAGCACCGCGCCAAGAGCGGCCGGAGCAGGCCCGGTGGCCGGGTCGGACCGGTCGGGCTCACCGGAGACGGGCGGACGGCACCCGCTGGACACGACCAACGCCAGCGCATGCTCGCCGGAGTCGAGGTCCGCGTCGACGCCGATGAAGTTTCCGGCGTCCGCATGCAGCGCATAGTCGGTCCCGCCCCGGCCGATCGCCAGCGACGCCCGATAGCTTTTCGGCAGCGCCGCCGCGATCGCCTCGATCCCGGCCCGCACCTCGCCAGTCCGGACGTAGACGACGACGTCTCGGGTCGCGGTCACGCCGGCGCGCACCGGCGTGATCTGGCAGTCGTGCGAAACCTTGAGGTCGCCGAGCAGGACGGCCCGCCCTGATCCGCCGGCCGCCGCGAAGACGACCCCGACCGCCCGCTGCAACTGCGGCAGAGCCTGGGCGATGCTCCGCTGCTCGGGCACGGTCGCCGGATCGCGCCGCACCGACCACACCGCGAGCCCGACGACGACCACCAGCCAAGCGACCACGACCGCGATGAGCGACCGTCGCCGGCCCGACGCGGAAGGTCCGGCCGGCGGGGGAAAGCTGTACTCCGGCCCGGTCACGGCAGCCATCGTGACACGCCCGCGTCAGGTGTTCGCCAGGCGCTCGAGGGCGCCGACGGCTACCTCGGGACGCGTCGTATACCAGAAAGGGGGCAGTGACTGGCGCAGGAAGGCGCCGTAGCCGCGGGCCGTTTCGAGGCGCGAGTCGAGGACCGCGACCACGCCCTTGTCGCCGGTGGAGCGGATCAGGCGGCCGACGCCCTGCGCCAGGCGGATCGCCGCGATCGGCACGCTCACCGACGCGAAGCCCGACCCGCCCGCGGCGTCGACCGCCGCCGAGCGGGCCGCGGCCAGCGGCTCGTCGGGGCGGGGGAAGGGGAGGCGGTCGATGACCACCAGCTGGCAGGCGTCGCCCGGGACGTCGACGCCCTGCCACAGCGACATCACGCCGAAGAGGCAGCTCGGCCGGTCCTCCCGGAACTTGCGGACCAGCACCGGCAGCGATTCCTCGCCCTGCAGGAGAATGGGCAGGTCGGTCTGCGCCCGCAACAGCTCGGCGGCCTGGGTGGCGGCGCGCCTGGAGGAGAACAAGCCGAGGGTACGCCCGCCGAGCGCCGACACGAGCTTGCGCAGTTCCTCGCCCGCGGCGTCGGGCAGGCCGGACATCTGCGGGCGGGGAAGGTGCGCCGCCACGTACAGAATCCCCTGCTTGGGGTAGTCGAAGGGCGAGCCGACGTCGAGCGACGTCCAGCCGTCGCCGGAGACCGGCGCCGCGTCGGCCGAGGGCGAGCCGGGCGCGGCCGTCTCGGCGACCGCGGTACGAGGCGAGGGCGCGGGCGGCGCGGCGGCGGGGAGGCCGAGCGACCGGGCGACGGTGTCGAACCGGCCGCCGAGGGTCAGCGTGGCCGAGGTCGCCACGACCGTACGGTCGGTGTAGAGGCCCTGGGCCAGCGTGCCGGCGACCGAGAGCGGCGCCACCACCAGCGCCCGCCGGCCGCTGCCGAGGTCGGATTTCTCCACCCAGGCGACGTCGAAGTCAGACTCCTCGAGCAGCCGCTGGGCGGTGCCGGAGAGCTCGTCGAGGGCCGCTTTCGCCTGCTGCTTGCGCACGGGGTCGGGGTCGTCGGCCTTGATGTCGCCGATCGCCGCGAGCGCCGAGCGGGTCGCCGCCTCCAGCAGGGTGACCGCCTGCCGCAGCGGCATCGGCAGGCCGCCGGTGAGCCGGCCGGCCGGGGCGTCGGCGAGGCCGACGGTGAGCGCGTCGGCGGCCTCGGCCAGCGAGTCGGACGCGGCCGGCGGGATCAGCGGGCGCGCCCGCTTGGCCGAGCGCTCGATTGCATCGGGCGTCAGCTCGGCCTGGGCCGCCGAGGAGACCCGGTCGGCCAACTCGTGGGCCTCGTCGATGATCAGCAGTTTGTGTGGCGGGACGATGTGGCGGTCGGCGAGCATGTCGACGGCGAGCAGGCTGTGGTTGGTCACGACGATGTCGGCCTCGCGGGCGCGGGCGCGGGAGGCCTCGGCGAAGCACTCGGCGCCGTAGGGGCACTTGGCGGCGCCGACGCAGTCGCGCGCCGGCATGGAAACCTGACGCCAGGCCGTGTCGTCGACGCCCGGGTCGAGCTCGTCGCGGTCGCCGGTGGTCGTCTTCTCGGCCCAGGCCTGCAGGCGCTGGATCTGCTTGCCGAGCCGGCCGGCCTCGCCCAGCCACTGCGTGTTGCGCGGCGCGTCGTCGAAGAGCGTGTCGGTCGGCTCCGGATCGTCGGCGTGCTCCATCTTGGCCACACACAGGTAGTGGTGGCGCCCCTTGAGCACGGCGAATTTCGGCGCGCGCCCGAGCAGCGGCTCGACCGCGGCGCTGAGCCGGGGCAGGTCGTGCGCGACCAACTGGTTCTGCAGGGCGAGGGTGGCCGTCGAGACGACCACCGGGCCGTCGACGAGCAGGGCGGGCGTCAGGTAGGCCAGGCTCTTGCCGGTGCCCGTGCCGGCCTGGACGAGCAGGTGCTCGCGCTCTCGGACCGCCCTGTCGATCGCGGCGACCATCGCCTGCTGGCCGGGGCGCGACGAACCGCCGGGAACCGCCCCGACCGCGGCCGCCAGGAGTTGCTCGGCGGTCGCCTTTTTCTTGGTAGCTGCGGGCACGCAGAGACGGTACCCGCCACCACCGACAGAAGCCGACCACCGTTAGGGTTCTCGCATGCCGAACGAGACGGTCCGGGTCGTCTACACCAAGTACGACGGTTCGGCCCACCGGGACTATCCCGCCCGCCGTTTCGACGAAGACGATCTTGGCATCTGGGTCGGCGTCACCCGCGGGACGCCGTCGGTCTACCACGGCCGCCAGTCCGTCGAGCAGATCCCGTTCGTCCTGCTGATTCCCCATCACGCCTGGTGGACGGGCATGTTCAACCCGCCGCCGCGGACCAGCGAGGTCTACTGCGACATCACCACTCCGGCCCGCTGGGAGGGCGACACCGTCCACATCATCGACCTCGACCTCGACGTGGTGCGCCGCCGGGCGTCCGGGCTGGTCGAGCTGCGCGACGAGGACGAGTTCGACGAGCACCGGGAGCAGTTCGGCTACCCGGACGACCTGGTCGCCGAGGCGCGGGCCGCGGCGGACAAGCTGATGGTGGCGCTGGGCGACGGGTCCGAGCCATTCGCCGGTCGGTACCGCAAGTACCTGCAAGAGGTCACTCCGTAGGACCTCGCCCCGCGAAGAGGACCGCCGGCGAGCGCTACGCCCCGGACGGCGATCGGCGGGTCGCGACGGCATGGGGAATTCTGCGCGACATTGCCCGGCGGTGGGTGGCGCGTGTGCCACAGTAGGGAACGCGCATTTGGTACGAATCGGATGGTGGCGGAGTGAACGACGCGGCGACCCTGGGGAGCGGCCTGGCCGGGCTCGCGGGCTTGGTCTCGGCGGCGGCCGCCGGCACGGCCGCACGGCGCCGGCCCGGCCCCTACCTGCCGGCAGGTCACGCGATCGCCGGCCCCCGCCTCGGCGACCCGCTGCCCGACACCCTTCGGCTCGGGCTCGGCGGGCTGACCGTACCCGTGACGCCGGGACCGCACGGCGAGCTCTTCCTCGGACCCGGGGCGCCGGAGCCCGGCCGGACGTTGCGCCGCCTGGTGCTCTCGCCGCTGTTCGCCCTGGCCAAGCGGTGCGGCGGACGGCTGCGGCGCGACCAGCAGGTGCCGTTCCGGCTGGTCGTCGAGTTCACCGGGCCGAGCCGGGACGCCGAGACGCTGCTGCGCGCGTACCGGATGCTCGATCAGCAGCTGCGCGACCACGCCACGCTGCTCAGCCGGTGCGACGGCGACGAGCTGGTGCCGGGCGCGGTCACCGTGTCGGTGGCGGGCATCGTCGACGTACGCGAACTGCTCGCCGCACAGGCCCTGCGGTACGCCTTCGCCGACGGTACCTTCGATGACCTCGGCTCGCACGCGGCCCCGCCCACCCTGGTCCCGATGATCAGCGAGCCGTGGACGCGCCGGTTCGGCTGGGACGGCCGCGAGCCGATCTCCGCCGAGGAGCGCCACCTCCTGCACGCCATGGTGCGGTCGGCGCACGAGGACGGCCGTACGGTGAGGATCGCCGGCCTGCCGCACGGCTGTCACCGGGCCCGCGCCGCGATCTGGACCGAGCTCGGCGCCGCAGGCGTCGATGTGATCGCCGACGCCGACCAGCGGGGGCTCGTCCGGCACCTGCGTAAGCACCCGGTCGCCGAGTGGGCGCCGCGGGCGCCGCTGCCGACCCGGGCGGTCCGGCGCACCCAGCCGCGGCCGACCGCGCCGAAGCCACAGCGCCGTCGCGAATCCGTTTAGCGGACGAACATCAGGTGAACGGGGCGGGACCGCTAGAGTTCCCGGAGATCCAGCCCATGCCTGCCGATAGAGGTTCGCGCCGTGAAGTTCCCTTTCCGCCCCGTCGAGGGGGCTTTCTATGACCTCTTCACCAAGGCCGCGCACAACCTCGTCCAGGGCACCGAGCTGTTGAACGAACTGGCGCTACCCGGGGTCGACGTCCAGTCGGTGAGCGAACGCCTCACCGATGTGGAGCACGACAGCGACCAGATCACCCACGATCTCTACAAAAAGATCAATTCAACCTTCATCACGCCGTTCGACCGGGCCGACATCTATTCGCTCGGCTCCCAACTCGACGACGTGATGGACCACCTCGAGGCGGTCGGCAACCTGCTCTACCTCTACGGGCTCACCGCGCTGCCGTCGCTGCCCCGGGAGATGCACGAGTTGGTCAACGTGCTCGACCAGCAGGCGAAGATCACCGCCGAGGCGATGCCGCGGCTGCGCGCCATGAAAGGCCTCGAGGAGTACTGGATCGAGATAAACCGCCTGGAGAACGACGGCGACCGCGCGTACCGGATGTTGCTGGTCCGGCTCTTCTCCGGGGAATACGACGCGCTGACGGTCTTGAAGATGAAGGAGGTGGCCGACGAGATGGAGGCGGCCTGCGACGCCTTCGAGCACGTGGCGAACACCGTCGAGACCATAGTGGTCAAGGAGTCTTAGGCCTTGTCCCCCGAACTCGTCGCCGTCCTCGCGGTGATCCTGGTGGCGATGGTGTTCGACTACACCAACGGCTTCCACGACGCGGCGAACGCGATCGCCACCAGCGTCAGCACGCGCGCCCTCACCCCCCAGGCCGCGCTGCTGATGGCGGCGATCGGCAACTTCATCGGCACCCACCTGGGCGGCAAGGTCGCGGCGACCGTCGGCAGCGGGTTGATCGTGCCGCCCAGGTCGACCAGCGGACTCGGCCTGATCTTCGCCGGCGTGCTCGGCGCGATCGCCTGGAACCTGATCACCTGGTATTTCGGCCTGCCCTCGTCGTCGTCGCACGCGCTGATCGGCGGCCTGGTCGGCGCGACCCTGGCGGCGGGCCAGCCGGTGAAGTGGATCGGCATCCTGCACAAGGTCGTGCTTCCGATGGTGGTGTCGCCGGTGGCGGGCCTCATCCTCGGCTTCCTCTTCATGGTGGCCATCATGTGGATCTTCCGGCGCGGGCAGCCGAACCGGCTCAACCGCATGTTCCGCTGGGCGCAGATCTGCTCCGCGGCGGCCATGTCGATCGGCCACGGCCTGCAGGACGCCGCCAAGACCATCGGCGTGGTGGTGCTGGCCCTCTACATCGGCGGCTTCCAGGAGTCGGCGACGCACATCCCGGAGTGGGCGTACTGGACGTCGGCGACCGTGCTGGCGCTCGGCACGTACGCCGGCGGCTGGCGCATCATCCGCACGCTGGGCCGCAAGATAATCGACCTCGGGCCGCCCGAGGGCTTCGCCGCCGAGGCGGTGGCCAGCACCCTGCTCTTCACCTTCGGCATCGGCCTCGGCGCCCCGATCAGCACCACCCACACGATCACCTCGGCGATCATGGGCGTCGGCGCGACAAAGAAGCTCTCCGCGGTCCGCTGGGGCGTCGCCGGCCATATCGTGAGCGCCTGGATCCTCACCTTCCCCGGTGCAGGCGGCATAGCCGCCCTCTGCTACTTCGCCGTACGGCCCCTCTTCTCCTGAGCCGACGTTGGCGATCGTGGTCATCGCGAATCCTTGGGGTAGTAGCCAGCCTGGCTGGGCCTCTTCACTGACGGGTACATGCCGATGATTCCGTCGACCGCGGGCTGACGGTCGTCTGTGGGGTTCAACCGCAGGGCGAGGTACCAACCGAGGAAGCGATTCCACAGGTCGGCGGGCTCAGGCCCTGCACGGTGGAAACTGTCGCCAATTGCATCGTGCAAACTCATGGCCAGGTAGATTGCTCCGCTGAGCCGATCTGCCGTGAATTCTTCGGCCAGTTCAACCTTCGCAGGGGCGCACGGCCACGGCAGGTGGCAGATGACGCAGTCCCAGCCTGGCCGCTCCGCCCGGTGCCAGGTACGCGGCTCGATCGCCACCGTCCGAGGTTCGTTTTCCATACGACGGTCCCTTCCGATACTGCTGTACGGAGGCACGGTCTCCGCGTCATCCTGGATGCCAGGCGACCAACTCATCGACCGGCACCGGTAGCGTGGCCCGACACGTGAGCGATCGGGAGGCGTACCAGGTACGCGGACAAAACTGCGTACACGAGGTAGGGGATACGTGAGCAGGTTTGGACAGACACTGAGGCAGCACCGTCAGGACCGTGAGCTTTCGCTACGCAAACTTGCCGCCCTGACGACGTTCGGCTTCACATTCCTGTCGCAGGTCGAGCGCGGCGAGCGCAAGCCCACGGAGAAACTCGCCCGGCTCTGCGATGAAGCGCTCGGCGCGGACGGAGCGCTGGTCGAGGCATATCAGGATGAACAGACAGGCAAGAAAGACATAGAGATGCGCCGACGGACCGTAATTCACGCCCTTGGAACGCTAGCCGCCAGCCCACTACCGTTGGTGCAATGGGAAGCGCTGCGGCAAGGCATCGCTGCCGCAGCCGATCCTGATTTCGACAGGTGGGATCAGGTCGTGGCAGACTACGGTATAGCGTATTACCGCCTGCCTAGCGATCAAATCATGGACAACCTCCATGCCGACTTGACCGTCCTCCGCGCTATTATCTTGACGGCCGATGATGCGGCACGAGCACGGCTTTTCCGTGCCGCAAGTCGACTCTCGGTGATCGTCGCACTCAACATGGTCACCGTCGGGCAGACCATCGCGGCCGGCCGATGGTGGCGCGACGCGCACAAATACGCTGCCGGATCGGGCGACAGAGAAAGTGTCGTTGCAGCTCGGGCATGGGACGTCGTGAACGGCTGTTACGACGGCCGATCTGCGTCCCAGATCGTCGGCTTCGCTGACGAAGTCCTGCCCTTGACCTCGGGTCTGGCATCGGCCGGGTCCTGCGGCCTCCTGGCCGGCCGCGCGCAAGCTCTGTCGCTCGCCGGTCGGCACGACGAAGCTGTTGCCACCCTGGGTCAGCTAACGAAAGCGGCCGAAGCCCTCCCTTCCGGGGTGATCGATGATGTCGACTCTCTGTGGGGATGGCCCGAGCACCGGCTCCGCCACACCGAGGCCTGGGTCTATGCGCACGCCGGTCGGCTGCCTGAAGCAGCCCGCGCACAGCAAAGAGCGATCCAGTTGTACCCGCCAGGGATGACGCGACTCCGCGCGCAAGTCCAACTCCACTACGCTGCCGCGATGATTCGCCGAGGCCATATTCCGGATGGTCTCCGGCTCGCCGCCGACCTCCTCGACGGGCTACCCGCCGAGGATCAGAATGAGCTCGTACGAGCCGTAGCGCGCCGAGTGATGGCCGCCGTGCCGTCCGCCGAACGGAACCGAACGGCTTATCACGAACTCGGCGACCGCATCGCCCAGCGGCAGCCCGAAAAGTGATGACCTACGTCCGTCACGGCCGGGTGACCGCAGCGGCGGTGATGCCCGAATTGGTCGATCTCTACGCCGTCGTCTACTCGGAACCGCCGTACGAGGAAGGGCCGGATCAGGTCGAGCGGTTCCGCTCCGCTCTTCCGGAAGAGATCAATCGACCGGGATTCGCGCTGATCACGGCGAACGCCGAAGGTCGCCTGGTGGGAGCGGCTTATGGGTGGACCATGGGCGCCGGCGCCTGGTGGTCGAGAGCCGACCAGGACCCGCCGGTCCCCATTCGCGATACGGACAAGTTCGCCGTCATGGAGTGGATCGTCCGGCCCGACCGGCGCGGCCGGGGCACAGGATCCGAGCTGATTCGCCGACTCCTCGACGACCGGCCTGAAAAGTACGCCACGCTGGCCTCCGACCCCCGCTCACCGGCGCGGAAAATGTACGAGCGGGCCGGATGGCGCCAGGTCGCACGATCGATCCTTGCATGGGGACCCGAAATGGACATTCTTGTCCTCGATATTTCGAGCAACGACGGCTGACCGGCTACACCGCGACACCCTTCCATCTCGAAGTGGCCGCGCGCTTCCTTCCCACCCAGGAAACGAACGCCGCCGCCCTGCGCAGCCTCAAAGGTTGAAGAGTTGGGGTTGACCGGACGGATTTGCTCCACACGATCGCGACAGGCGCCTGCCGCAGTGGGCGAAATATTGTGGTTTGCGACCGCGCAGAGTCCGAATGTCGGACGCGTCGTCCAACACCCGAGACACGCGCCAACATCCGGGACTCGCGCCCGATATCCGAGAGCCTGTCCCGCCATCCGAGAGCACGACCAGCCCCGACCCGCACGGATCGCGCCCGCGCTCGACCAGCGCAAACCGATCGGCTGCCAACCGACGACGCGACCCGATGCTCGACATGTCACGGGCGGCGGCCCGTCGGATCGGGCGCTTAGTACATCACGCCGATTTCGTCGCGGATGGTGTCCAGGAGGCTCATGATTTCCAGGGTGGTGGCGTGCGGCATGAGCGGGCTTTCCAGTTCGCCGGCCAGCAGGCAGCGCTGCACCTCGGCCGCCTCGAACTGGTAGCCGTTGCCCTCGAAGGGCAGCTCCACCGTCTCCGTCGCGTGGCCGGGGCGGCTGAGCACGAAGGAGCGCGGTACGAAGAAGCCCTCCGGGAGGTCGATCCGGCCCTCGGTGCCGGTGATCGACGCAGCGTTCCGGCTGCCACCGTTGATGCTGCAGGTCACCGCCGCGACGGCGCCGGCCTGGTAGCCGAGCAGCACACCGGTGTTCTCGTCCACGCCCTCGGGGGTCAGGTGCGCCCAGGATCTCACCGCGGTCGGCGCCCCGAGGATCAGGTGGACCAGGTTGATCGGGTAGACGCCGAGGTCGAGCAGGGCGCCGCCGCCGAGCTTCGGGTCGCGCAGCCGGTGCTCGGCCGGGAAGGGACCGTGCAGGCCGAAGTCGGCGTGGATCGCGCTGACCCAGCCGATCGCGCCTTCGTCGACGAGTTCGGCGATTTTGCGGATGGCCGGGTTGCAGCGCATCCACATCGCCTCCATCAGGAAGGCGTTGTGTGCGTGGGCGGCCTGCACCAGCCGGGCGGCCGAGGCCAGGTCGAGCGTGATCGGCTTCTCCACCAGGACCGCCTTGCCCGCCTCCAGGCACATCAGCGCGGCGTCGAAGTGGAAGGCGTGCGGCGTGGCGACATAGACGACGTCGACCGCGTCGTCGGCGGCCAGTTCCGCGTACGACCCGTGCGGCCGGGCGAAGCCGTAGCGTGCGGCGAACGCCTCGGCGCTCGCCAGGGATCGTGATCCGACAGCGGCCAACTCGGCGCCCTCGACGAGCGTGAGGTCGGCGGCGAATCTCTCGGCGATTCCGCCGGGCCCGAGAATGCCCCAGCGAACCCTCTGTTCGGTCATGATCGCTACGGTATCGCCCCGATCGCTCCCGGTGGCAGGATCGGAGCGTGACCGATTCGATGCGGCTACCTCCCGCCATGGTGAAAAGAGCACGCGAGTTCCGCGGCACGCCCGTTCCGGCGCGCGCAGCGGCCACCGTCGTGCTCCTGCGCCCTACGGGCGAGACCTTCGAGGTGTACGTGTTGAGGCGCGCGACGACGATGGTGTTCGGTGGGGCGTACGCGTTCCCGGGCGGCGGTGTCGACCCGGGTGACCGGCCCGCCACCATCCGCGCCGACTGGTCCGACCGGCTCGGCGTCGGCGCAGACCAGGCCCGGGCCGTCGTCGGCGCGGCCGCCCGCGAGCTCTTCGAGGAGGCCGGCGTCCTGCTGGCCGGCCCCGTCGAGGAGCCCGACCACACCGTCGGAGATGTCGGCGCGGCCGGCTGGGAGGCGGATCGGGCGGCCGTTCAGCGGCGGGAGCTGTCCATGACGGAGTTGCTGCGGCGGCGCGGTCTGCGACTACGCGACGACCTGCTGCTGCCGTGGTCGCGTTGGATCACCCCGGAGTTCGAGCCCAGGCGGTTCGACACGTGGTTTTTCGTCGCTCTCCTGCCGCAAGCCCAGACGGCGCGGGACGTGTCCGGTGAGGCCGACCGGACCATGTGGATCAGCCCGGCGGCCGCCGATGGCCTGGCCATGCTCCCGCCGACGCGCTCGACACTGAACTCGCTTGTGGCGTACCGGAAGATTGCGGATGTGGTCGCGGCCTCGAGTCGCCGCGATGCCGCGACGCCCGTGACTCCGCGCGTCGAGCTTTTGCCCGACGGCGGCGCCACGTTTCACGTCGACTAGCCTTGAGGATCAGCCGAAGCGGCCGGTGATGTAGTCCTCGGTCTTCTTCTCGGTGGGGTTGCTGAAGATCTTCTGGGTGTCGTCGTACTCGATCAGGCGGCCCGGGTCGCCGGTCTTGTCGATCGAGAAGAAGCCGGTCTTGTCGCTGACCCGGGCGGCCTGCTGCATGTTGTGCGTGACGA
>Ga0307508_10004828_pt1 | contig 12996 bp, 11 predicted proteins | sample 9_EM_MG_FD_203089 | JGI IMG/M metagenome (GOLD analysis project Ga0307508, IMG submission 203089) | Populus trichocarpa ectomycorrhiza microbial communities from riparian zone in the Pacific Northwest, United States - 9_EM | ecosystem: Host-associated > Plants > Roots > Unclassified | place... | reverse complement strand
ACTTTAACTATAACTCCAAATAATAAATTTCAATTTCAACTGTTTTACACTAAATATAAAGTCCTTTTAGGTGATAGACCCTTGCCCTCTAAAGAATTCTTAACATGGCTTATAGGGTATACAGAAGGAGATGGTTCGTTTATTGTAAATAACAGGGGTGATTTGGCTTTTGTAATAACTCAATCTACCAGCGACATATATACGCTTGAATTTATTAAAGAAACATTGGGTTTTGGTAAAGTTATTAGTCAATCTGCCATAACTAGTCGGTTTGTTTGTCAAGATAAATTGGAAATTGAGCTGATTATTTATTTATTTAATGGTAATTTGGTTTTTCCTAGTAGACAAAAATCATTCGAAAAATTTATAGACGGCTTTAATATCTGATGTTCAAAAGGAAGGATAAAATTTAAACAAATTACTTTTATCCCTTCTACTATTTTACCTGATCTGACTAATAGTTGATTAGCTGGATTTACAGATAGTGAAGGTTGTTTTACTGTTTCTATTTTATCTAACTCTGTAGCGTTTAGATTAACTCAAAAAGATCAAATTAATCTTCCTATTTTAAATCAGCTAGTAACGCTATTCAAAGGAGGGAGAGTTGAACCTCATTTTGTTAAAGACGTATATGAATATAATCTTAAAGGTAAGGACTGTTCTAATATTTTTTACTACTTCGATGAATTTAATTTATATTCTAAAAAAGCTGTAGGTTATGTCTTATGAAAAAAATTATATGCCAGATTTCAGAATAAAGAACATTTAGACCCTGAACATATGTTATTTTTAAAAGAACAAGCCTCGTATATAAATAAGAATAATCTATCAATGAAAAAATTCATAAAACAAACATAATTTAACACTGCAGAACTTTCTGTAAAAATATTAAATGTAACTCTGATAAAAATTAATTCAAAATGATCTTTCTATAAGTAATGTCTATAAACAAGTTATTAGTCTACTTTTAACAGCAATAAAGTAAATTAATAATAGTATATGGAGCGGCCTTCGGCTATAAATAGAGTAAAACTAAAAACACGACATAAGTACCTCGATTTTTTTTTTGTATCTTTTAATTCTAAAAAAAGATATAAATAATTACAATAATGATCAAGGATAATTTGCTATTTGCTATTTTCTGTTATCTAGATCTATATCCTTCAATAAATAGCATAATCAGCAGGTTTAAAAGCCTATATAAAATATCATTACAAAAACATTACTACTATTTAAAAATGAAAAATAATAAAAACAATAAAAAGTTATTCTAACGCTGAGGCTGATAAAGCTCAAATTTTATCTTCGCTAGCAAACAGATCTCCTTGGTTTATTACTGGGTTTGCCGATGCTGAGAGTTCTTTTATTGTTTGTATATATAAAAATAAGTTACAAAAACAAGGTTTTACTGTTAGAGCAACATTTCAACTAGGATTACACAAAAAAGATCGGGTTTTATTAGAATCAATACGGTCATATTTTGGGGGTGTAGGAAATATAACAAAACAAGGTAAAGATGCAATTCAATATCGTGTGAATTCAATTAAAGATTTAAAGGTAATAATAGATCATTTTATAAAATATCAATTAATTACTCAAAAACAAGCTGACTTTGAGTTATTTAAGCAAATTGTTGAGATGTTAAGTCGTAAAGAACATCTTACAACGGGAGGGTCTACAAAAAATTGTAAATCTTCGTGCTTCAATTAATTGAGGTTTATCTGATGAACTAAAATCAGTCTTTCCTAATATTAAACAGGTCTTCAGACCTACTGTTGAATTTGAAGGTATCCCTGACCCTAATTGGGTATCTGGTTTTGTAGAAGCTACTATTACAAAAGTTTGCTTATATATGGTAATTTATATTTTAGAAACGAACAAAAAAAAAACTTGACTATTCTTATATTTAGTCTTATTTTACCGAAGAGTTGTCTTCGGTGTTACAAACAACCACGACTTTTTACGTCTGGTTAAGATGGAAATTAAACAAAATAAAAACAAAAAAAAACAATGACATATTTAATGAATAAGATCAGAATAATAATAATGTCTATAGCATTCTTATTATTTAGTTCAAGTATAATAATGCCTATAGCATTATTAATATTTCATTTTTATTTCGATTCTTGCTTCATTTGTTCAATTGTCCCTATTTATAATGGTACTATAGCTACAGCTACATCTACAGTAGGTGTAAAATTTACTAGAACTCAGTTAGCAACCCTCCGGCTGTGCAACTTGCTCCTTATCAATATAGTGTTATAATAGGGTTGCTTTTGTCTGATGGGTGACTAAGGTTTACTTCTCGGAGTAAGAATGCTTTATTAGGATTTACTCAATCTGCAGCTCATGGTGAGTATTTTTGATTTGTATTTTTCTCTTTATCTCATTATTGTTCTTCTTATCCCAGAGTAAAAATTGGAAGCCGATTAGGAAAAGAAACTATCGGTTTAGAATTCTCTACTAGATTGATGCCATGTTTAACTAAACTTCATTCTCTTTTTTATCCTAATGGTGTTAAAATAGTGCCTTATAATATATATGAACTTTTAACTCCTATTGCTCTAGCCCATATGATAATGGAAGATGGATCTGTTCAACGGCATGGGTTAATTATCTGTACAAATTCATATTCAGTTCAAGATGTTGTTCGACTAATGAATGTTCTTATAATTCAATATAGATTAAAATGTACCTTACGTTTAAAAAAGAGACAAAATAATAAAATTGAATATCTGATATATATTAGTCAATATTCTATGCCTCTTTTACGTACTATTGTTACTCCTTATTTCCATTCATCTATGTTATATAAGATAAGTAAATAGAGTTTATGTTCAAGAGGCTTGTTTTCTAGTTAATATCTTTCCTGTAGGTGCGATTAATACTGATTTTTATGTTCAATTAAAATTTCAAATAACTCAACATAATCGGGATCGGGTGTTAATGAGATATTTAATTGATTATTTTGGTTGTGGTCGATTAATTGAACCTGCAGATTATAACCGGTAGATTATGTCGTGACTAAATTTTCAGATATTACAGACAAAGATCATTCCGTTATTCGGTAAATATCCACTGGAAGGTGTTAAATTACTGGATTTTTTAGATTTCTGTAAAGTAATAGAGATCGTTGAAAAAAAAAGGAACATCTTACGGAATCTGGCTTGGAGCAAATTCGTTTTATCAAAGCAGGCATGAATAGAGGTAGATCTCATAAAATGAAATTTACGTTTAGGTAAATCAGTGTTGTAAACATTGATCACCTTATTACTTACTAATTGGTTATCGCTGGATATAGACACCTACGAAACACATATTTGGCGCTCCAGCTCTGTATTCAGGTTGGTCGGTAAGCAGGAAGAGTGAAAAGGGAGAAGAAAGTATATACGTAAAAGTTCTTCTATTATTTTACGGATCTGGCTAATGATTGCTGGATTTATTGATTTGCTACCTGTTTGTTTTAGTTTCTCATTAGTCTTCAGTATTGCTGAGATGCGTTTCTAGACTCAAAAAGGTTTCGTTAATATTCCTATTTTAAATCACCTAGTCACATTATTTAAAGGAGGGAGAGTTGAGCCCCATTCTGTAAAAAACGTGTACGAATATAAAATTAATGGTCTTAAGGCCTGTTCTAATGTCTTTAGCTATTTCGATGAGTTTAATTTAAACTCTAAAAAAGCTGTAAGTTATGCACTATGGAAACAACTATACACTAGATTAAAAAATAAAGAACATTTAGATCCTGAACTTAGAGTAGTTTTAAAAGAAAAAGCGTCTATTATAAACAAATCCAATAAATAAAACAAAATATGCTTCATGTCGATTGATTAGGCTCCTATAAGCTTGGCGCTACGCATTAAGAGAGAAAAATAATCAATCATTTTTGGAATAGAGGGTGTGGTTTAACGTATAAATAAGATAAGTTATGAAGTTATTAAGGCAAGTGTTATAAGTTTTCAAAGACCATTAATAACGAATACTAAAGTATACCATAACCCTAGCTATTATCTATTTATGCTTGCAACTCTTAGGTTTATAGAGACAAAATGTAGATCTCTTATAAACCTATTCACAATTTGTGATTGGAAGGAAAAGTTAGTTAGGATAAGCATTACTTGGTTAAGTAATGGGTAATTAGGTTTAATTACTTAGCTACACTAGTGTTACGGTCAATGATTTTCTCAATTAAAGACCGTCGGTTGTCTAAGCAATCGCTACAGACTGGTTCACTGGTGGGTGGCTGAAATGCTGCTTAATGTACAGTCGGTTTCTCCACCATATTAATATATTAGTGATGGGCACAAGCCTACTATTGAGAAAAATTCTTATATGGTAGTACCTGGGTTTGATACGAGAGAGTATTATTACTTTAAGTCAAATTTGGAGAAAATGGATTCTTTGGTCAATTTGAATGGCCCAATTATGACGAAAGTTATAATTTGTACTGCGCTATGTGCTGGAACTTTTTTTGTAATAATACTACTATAACCATAAGTGATTTAATTTTATATTTAAGCGAATCCCAGTATAGTAAAAATGTAATATATTTTTATGGATTTTCCATAAAAGCCTTTAAAAGCCGTAAAGAATCAGCAGGTAACCAACGATATAGTAAAATCCCCTTTAAAATAGTGCGGAGCTTACTAAGTCAAGTAGGAACTTCAGAGACTACACGCGCAGAAACTAATTCTAAAAAAGGAAACCTTGCGGATCGTAAGTTTAATGAATGATTTGCTGGAGTTATAGATGGGGACGGATCTTTTTTACTAAGTAAATCTAAATATGCAAGCTTAGAAATAACTATGGGTTTAGAGGATCTTCCGCTCTTACGATATATTCAGAATAAACTAGGCGGAAGTGTAAAACAACGAAGCGGGGCAAAAGCATACCGGTATCGTTTACATAACCGAGAAAGTGTAATTGATGTTTTACATAGAACTAATGGTAATATCCATAATAGCGTACGAATAATACAATTTCATCGTCTTTGTCAACATTTTAATATACCTGTAAAAGAATCTGTAGAATTAACCAAAGAAAATTATTGATTTGCTGGTTTTTTTGATGCAGATGGAAGTATAGGTTTAACTAATAAAGGAAAAGGGCGACCTTCTTTACGTGTTCGTGTAGTTAACAAATACCTTATTGATATTAAAATGTATAAAAACATTTTTGGTGGTCGTATTTTTTTTAATAGTGCGTCAAATGGTAGTTATCATTGATCTGCAGAGTCTAGAGAAGATCTGATGACAATTTTACCTTATTTTACAGGAAAATGTCGTAGTTATAAATCAAGACGATTTTTTCTTATGAAAGAATATTTTAAGTTACGTGATCTTCAAGCTTGGGAAAAAAGCAGTGTCTATTACAAAGCTTGGGAAGCCTTTTTAAAAAAATGAAATTAGTTAAAGATATAGTCCGACATTATATTTAATTTAGAATTATAATAGAAGATAATATGGGTTTATTAAAGAAATTGATTAATAATTTGCAAGAAAATAAACCGTTTCAGTGGTGGTTATCTATTATTAAGGGCGAATAGGTTAGCGCCCCCTAATATTTGATTAAAAAAAAAATTAAACAATTATTATTACTTGCAAGTAGTAAAGAATTTTTATTAATTACTTTAGGTTATAAATATATAATATAATGTTGCAAGAATGGCCCTTAAATAATATATTTATGCAACAAACTATAAGCGGGGAAGTGATGAATCTATTTAATACTTTTGTAGTAAGCTGTATTCAATACACCTCAAATGTAAAAACTTCAATAGTTATAATAAATCCGCAAGTAACCAAAACGCTTAGCTCGTGAGTAGGAACTTCAGAGGCCATACGTTTGTTATCTTATTCTAGTTCGAATTCAAATCAAAATTCTTTGAATGAGTGATTAGCTGGATTAATAGATGGAGCTGGTTATTTTCTACTATCCAAAAAAGGTTATGCTAGTCTCGAAATTACTATGAATATTAGGGACGAACATTGCCTAAATATTATTCAAAATAAATATGGAGGTTATATTAAGTTAAGATCTAACGCTAATGCATTAAGATATAGATTGCATCATAAAGCAGGCTTATTATCTTTAATAAATGATGTAAATGGTTTAATAAGAAATCCAGATAGAATTATCCAGTTAAACAAAATCTGTGTTCACTATGGGTTAAGATTTATCTTTCCCTCAAAATTAACCTGTGATAATGGTTGATTAGCTGGATTTTTGGATTCTGATGGAATAATTACTATTAATAAAACTAAAATCCAATTATCTATATCTGTCACTCAAAAATCTAATCAAATTTTTGAACCTTTAATTGAACTTTATGGCGGATCTATTTATATTGATAGAGGTAACTATGAATCATTTAAATGATACATCACAAAAAGAGAAACTATCTTAAATATAATTCAATATTTTAAACAATACCCTTCTAGATCTGGTAAAAAAAGTAGACTTCATTTAATTCCAAAATATTATGAATTAAAAGACTTAAAAGCACACCAAGCAAAAGAAAATAGTCTTTTAGGAAAAGCTTGAGTAAACTTTCTGAGTAAATGAAACAAAGGAGTTGCTGCTGCACATCGTTATTATTCTAAAAGTAGCGTAGGAATAATTAACAAAGTCAAATCAGATTAATCCGTATTTTATCTCAGCGGTTAGCCGAGGCTGAACAAGAGTTTGCTTCTAGATGGTAATTTGGAGTGCAGTGGATTTGTTAGATAGGCTAAAAGTTATATTATTCTAACTTATTTATGGTAAATTTACTCCTCATCCTTTTGCTTCTCTTCCTTTTACAATTGGGTTTAAATTACAATTAAACCTAAACCTCAGTAATGCACCGTAGTTGGAAAAATTTGGATGACAAATGGTAAAAATTTGAATCGGAATAAACCCTTAAGATAAAGATATGGTCCAAATAATATTAATAATATTATAGCATCCAGAAGTTCCGGAGGCTCTTGCCTTTATTTGAAGCTTCTTAATTTTATTGTTTGCTGGAAACACCTCCAATATTTTTTTTGTTTAATATTTTGGCAATATTATTACTCCATTAGATATATATCAATATATGCTAACATAGTAACAAAATTGAGTCAAAATCAAGGTCAATCAGCAGGTAATAATATATCAGTAATTAAAACCTCAGAGACTACGCATAAAAGCATTGAGTCTATAAGTAAACAATCATTGAATAGTGAAAACATTAAGTTAATTTCCGAACATATACCTACTCACAAAAAACCATTAACAGATGAAGAGTTTGGTCATTATCTGGCTGGACTGATAGATAGTGATGGCCATATCGAATACATAAAATAGTTATTACTTTTAATATATTAGATATCTCATTGGCTTATTATATTAAAGGACGAATAGGTTATGGTCGAATTACTAAGGTAAAAAATAAAAATGCTGTAATGCTATATATATCTACTCGTGAAGCGGTAAGGCTTTAGATATTAGACAAAGTAATTTAAATTAAGCAATTTAAGGATTATATAACAATATTAACCCCCAAATAATAAACATTAATAGGCGCGAAAAGCTTCTTAATGATAGATTATTAAAAAATACTAACGGCTCATCCCTTATTTAGTAAGATCCTTTTAATTACAATATTATCTTAAATGTTAAATATCCTCTGATACTTTCTCCACCATTTGCCCATCCTTACGGTAAGGCTTTGGGGATTTTATTGAGTAAATCAAATCTTAGTGCTTCGTAGGTTTTTAAATATTTAAAAAACTGGCTTGAGGCTGAGACCGTATAAGAGGTAAATAATATTATATCTAAAAAATTTTTAAAATGAAAAACAAACAAAAAAAATCCTTAAGTTCCAATACCACCCCCTATTCAGCTCCTCCACCTTCCTGTTCAGTACCAGTAAAAGTACCTGAACCTACAGTACCAGAAAAATGTTATTCTAATTCAGACACATATAAAGCTCAAATATTATCTGAAAATAGTAATAAATCAGGCATATATATGTGGGAAAACTTGATTAACAAAAAGCAATATATAGGTTCTTCTGAAAATTTAAAAAAAAGATTTCAGCAATATTTTAATACTAATCATTTAATTAAAGATAATTGTATGCAAATTTGTCGTGCTCTGCTTAAATATGATTATTTTAATTTTTCTTTAACAATTATTGAGTACTGTTCCCCTGATAAATGTATAGAAAGAGAAAAGTACTATATTAATTTGTTTGGATCAGAGTACAACACTATTAAGGATACTACTCTTCCTCCAATGTCTGGGCGTACACATTCTGATAAAACAAAAACAAAAATATCTGATACGAAAAAAGGAACAAATGTTTCTGATAAAACAAAACAAATCATGTCAGATATTAAAAAAGGTTCTAATCATCCAATGTTTGGTAAAAATCATACAGAGGAAACTAAACAAATAATATCTGATGCTATGATTGGAAATACTAATAAAAAGGGAAAACCCAGAGCAGAAGGAGCAGGAAAGCCTTCTCAAATTTTCAAGCAATAGAAGTTACTGATATTAAAAATAATATTACTACTTATTATAATTCTATTAGTGAAGCAGCAAGAGCCTTAAATATTAATAATCATAAAGCAATTTCTAATTATATTAAAAATAATCAACAGAAGCCATATAAAGGTCAGTATACTTTCAAAAAAGTATAGAAATAAACAAAGTAGTATGTAAAACGAATGGTCTTAGAGGGTGAATTTCACAAGCAAAACTGGTGTGGCGCTCACCCATAACTAAGCGCGTAGGATTATTTTTTGGGGCGCTAGAGGTTTGATTAATTTTATCCTAACAGTCTTGTTTGCAATGGTAGGCTATTATTCATTTTACTTGGAAGCCTATTTAGCTGGCCTAATTGAATAAGATGGTTCTATTATTGTTCCTAAAGATAGTACAACCAGACCAACTATAAAAATAGTTTTTAACATTAAGGATATAGCTCTAGGTGAGCGTTTAAGTGAATTTTTACTATCCAATTCTGTCGTCTTAAATTTAACGTAATATAATAAATGGTAAATTGCGAATACAATATAAGATGGATAATATAAACAAAAATCTAACCGATTATTATAAAAAAAAAACCTATAATAATTAAAGAGGATCTTCACTTAAATACTAAATCAGATCTTCAAAATTATTGGTTAGCTGGCTTTATCGAAGGAGATTGAAGCTTCCAAATCAAAATGATAAATAGAATAAATCCTAATGGTAGTACACTATTGAGGTTATACTTTCTCTTCAAATTGATCAAAAAACTCGTTTATTACTTGATCTTATAAAGGATAGTTTTGGAGGAAATATCGGATACAGAAAAACTCAAGATACTTATTACTACAGTTCTACTAGTTTTGGTTCAGCTAAAAAGTTTATAGCATATCTAGATAAATACCATTTGTTATCAAGTAAGTATTTGAATTATCTAAAATGGAGAAAAACTTATATTTTAATACAAAAAAGACAGCACTTAACTCCAGAGTGACAAGATAAAATTCAAAAATGGAAAAAAAAAAAATGAATAGTTATTCAAAGAAAACACTAGATTTAAGTACTTAAAGTATAGTGTAAAGTTTTACTTATGCAATGTTCCAAACTCCTTGGATTGTTAAAAGGGCAGATGGGAAATGAAATTAATTAAGGCGCGCAGCAAATAAAAAACAAAATAAATAAAAAACAAAAAAAAAAAAAAAAAAAGCTTCGCTACTGCTTCGCTGCACGCTAGCGAGCTGAGGATAAACACTGGTGGAAAATATGATTTATAAAAATGTAAAAAAAAAAAAATCAAAAAAAAGGTTAATAGGGCTTATCAACGTAGCTATAAATATATAGGCTTCTTAACGTTGCTATATGCTGGAACTACTTCGATACTCAATTTTAAATACTCAATCTTAAATGACATAGTAAAAAAGTTAAAACGATGAAGTAAATCAGCAGGTAACAGTTCTATATATCTATTTTATGTTAAATTTATACAAAAAACTGGAACCTCAGAGACTTTACGCAACGAAACCACAATAAATACAGAAAGAATTAAACTTATTTCTGTTCATGTTCCTACTCATTTAAAACCTGCTAATGACACTGAATTTGGTCATTATTTGGCAGGGTTAATAGATAGTGATGGTCATTTTAGTAGTAAACAACAATTAGTAATTGTATTTAATTCATTAGATGCTTCCCTAGCTTATTTTATAAAAGAACGAATAGGTTATGGTAGTATACGTAAAGTTAAAGATAAAAATGCTATTCTTTTAATAATAGCAGCTAGAAAAGGTTTGGAAAAAGTAATTCATTTAATTAATGGAAAAATTAGAACAGAAAATAAATTAAATCAAATAACTAAAAATATATTAAATCACGTAAATTATACTGAATTTAGAAAAACAATTAGTTTAAAATTAAATTTAGATAGAAATTTAGAAAACCATTGGTTATCAGGTTTTACTGATGCTTATGGTAGTTTCCAAATTAAATTCATTAATCGTAATAATAAAACAGAAGTATTCTTAAATTTCCAAATTGTAGCTTGCGCACAAAACCAAAAGAATCTTTTAATCTTAATTAAAGACTTATTAGGAGGTAATATCGCTTATAAAAAAAGCCGAGACAGTTATTTATATGATTCATCTAGCTTTGGTTCAGCTAGAAGGGTGATAAAGTATTTTGATAAATTTCATTTATTATCTAGTAAGCATGTAGATTACCTGAAATGAAGAAAGGTATATCTTAGAATGTCCCAATAGTCAAAGTCGGTTAATATATGATTATGAACAACTTTATTCTCTATTAATTTTTAAGTGCGTATTACTATAAATAAAAAAAACAAAATAAATATATTTTTTGTTCATAATTTTTTTTGGTTGTTTTTGTACTTATAAAAGAATGAATAAAGGTTTTCAGTGCTTGCTTCTAAAAAAAAAAAATCAAGCTGCTTTTTTTTAAGCTCGATGTCTATTTTTTTTTGCTTCGCAGCCAAAATTACAAAAAATATATTAAGAAGGGTATTATTTCTAATTGTGTTAAAATATTTTATTATTAATATTACAAAAAAAAAACGATGAACAGATTTAGTGTTACTACTGTGGTTTAAGATAAAGTCCTAACAAGGATGTTAAGTTTTTGAGTATTAATTTAAATAGATTTATATTTTACAAAGACTTCTGAAATGAATAAATAAATATTTATATTTTACAAAGACTTCTGAAATGAATAAATAAAGATTTGGTTGATTGATGAAAGCCCAAGCTCACCTAACAGAGGAGGTGCTCGAACAAATACGTAAAATAGGTTATTTTAATAAAAAAGGTCGGTATTTCTAAATAATAAATCAAAATAATCAATATTTTTTTTTTTCGTTTTTTTTTGTTTATTTTTGTACTTATAAAAGAATGAATAAAGGTGTTCAGCAACTTGCTCTTTTTTTACAAGCTCAGTGTTTATTTTTTTTTCCCTTGTCAGGGTCAACAAAAAGGTGAAGTAATACTTCACAAGCATATTATTAAAAGAGAGTTTTATCTTTAAAAGTTAGAAATAGGAAATACAAAAAGGCAAACTACTACCAATTAATATTTTTTTATAAATTATTACTAAAGAGTTTTTTAAAAAAAAAAAACAATTCTTTTTTTTTTGTTTTGTTTTAAATACATGAAATTGCCTAAATATCAGAACCTAGATACGGAGAAAAATAAGATTCTATCCGCTAATAAGGGAAAATCTGGTATTTATATGTTTGAAAATAAAATAAATGGAAAAAGATATATAGGTTCTTCTGAGGATCTCTCCATAAGGTTTTAGCCTGCGGCAGCATATCTTAATATTAATTCTTTAATTAGAGATAATGATATGCAAATTTGTCGTGCTCTGCTTAAATATGGTTATCCAAATTTTTCTCTTACTATTCTTGATTACTGTGACAACCTCCGGCGAAAAATGTCTAGAAAGAGAGGATTATTATTTGAAACTATTAAAACCAGAATAAAATACATCCCTAAATCCAAGCGCTCCAATGTCTGGCCGTAAACATTATGAGGAAACTAAAACAAAAATATCGGAGGCAAATAAGGGAGAGAATAATGCTATGTTTGGAAAAACAGGAGATTCTCATCCTCGATTTTTTTTATCCTTAATTAATAAAAGTATAGTAAAGTACTTCCGCTTTCGCGGGAGCGGGTTAATTAAAGTATAGAAAAACCATTTTAAATAATGATCTATAGAATTTAGTATTATTATATCATAGTTATATTGGTTATAATTTACTATTAATTCTCTTTATTCTAAATCTATTTCTACTCTTATAACAATTTAAGAGAGAAATAACATAACCAGGAGGTATAAAAGCCTATATAAATTATAATTCAAAATATTACTACTATTTAAAAATGAAACAAAAAAAAAAACAAACAAAAAAAAAAAAACTAAAACCATGAAACTGCCTAAATATAATAACTTTGAAAAGAGAATACTACAAAAATCTGGTATTTATATGTTTAAAAATTTAATCAACGAGAAGAGGTATATTGGATCTTCACAAAATATTCGTTTAAGATTTTATCAGTATTTTAATATTAAATCTTTATAAAGGTTTAATTAAATATATATTTGTCGTGCTCTACTTAAACACGTTATTAAAATTTTTCTCTTACAATTATTGAATATTGTTAATCTTATAAATGTCTAGAAAGAGAGGGTTATTATCAAACAAAATTAAATCCAGAGTATAATACAGCAAAGGAACCTGGTGCTCCAATGCGCAGGGCGTAAACATTCGGAGGAATCTAAATCAAAAATATCAGATGCTCATATAGGTCTTAAAAAAAAAAAGGAGAGAATCATCAAATGTATGATAAACCCAGACCTGAGGGATCTGGAATGCCCTCTCAAATTTTCAAGCAATATAAGTTGTTGATAAAGAAAATAATCAAACAACTACTTACGATTCTATTAGTGAGGCAGCAAGAGCCTTAAATCTTCCTAATTTTTAAGACC
>Ga0307508_10004827_pt1 | contig 13000 bp, 12 predicted proteins | sample 9_EM_MG_FD_203089 | JGI IMG/M metagenome (GOLD analysis project Ga0307508, IMG submission 203089) | Populus trichocarpa ectomycorrhiza microbial communities from riparian zone in the Pacific Northwest, United States - 9_EM | ecosystem: Host-associated > Plants > Roots > Unclassified | place... | reverse complement strand
GGAGGCATGTCTTGTCTGTCAGATATATATCTAGTTCCCGGACGAAACCCAGTTTTTTTCCCCCCCTACCTCTCTCTCTCGCTCACCCACCATCCATAATCCATACACCCACGCCTCCGCCCACGCACCCATCGCAGTCGGACTTCTGCGCCTGATCGTGTGGTGCGTGTGGTGCGTGTGGTGCGTGTGGTGCGTGTGAGCGAGTTGTGTGGGTGGCGTTCTGCTCGTTGGGGAACGATGCGTACCAGTACATGCCTTCGTGCTGCAGAGGGCCGCCAGAGCACGTACTCTCTGTACTCACGCTCGCTCTGCTGCATTCCATCCGCTGCGGCTAGTCCGCTCGCGCATTGTGCTCGACACTAGCGCGAATCGGTCGCTCCACGGCCGAAGCAGTTGGACACTCTCCACAGATAGACACATGTTGGTCTCGATACATATAACTACTAGTCTATTACCGCTTGCTGACAGCCGGGCTGGGCGAATGTAGAGTATATATAATTAGCCCACACGTTCTCCTCTTGCCTTTCTCGCTCACCGTTCTGGGCGCCCACAATCACCCTCGATCTAGCGTACAGATAGCCTGAAGGCCATCTATGTATGTATCTTCATAGATACGTACGTGTGTACTCTACATATGTATCTAGAGCAGCCCGGCTTCCCCCTCCCCCTCCCCCCCCCGACTCTTCCGGCGGCGTGGGAGACCTGAACCGGGCGCTTGCATATGCGGCCATTCCCCAACCCTCTCCCATATCACCACGCGATGGATTCTTCACCTTCTCCCCCCACCTCCCGGCCCTGGCTCCGTCCCGTCACCTTTCACAATGGCACATCCTGCCATTAAGCCGTTTTCGCTCTTGAACCCGACCGTGTGTATGGCGAACTGGGCCCGGACGTCGATGCGGAAGGTGTGCGCCTCCCAGTAGGTGCCAAGTGCATCACCCAACATAGCCGCCCACGCCCCACATCGAGTTCTCTTCGTGCAGGGAAATCTCCAACCCCCCCCCCCCCCCGAGAGGGGAAAAAAAACAAGTCGTGCAACTACATACAACTGCAACTGCGAGTGGTAATCCGCTTTTGTACTGTACACGGTGGTATCTAGGCGCCCATCAGCATGTTATTCGCGCTCGCTGGAGGGGCGGAAAGTGGGAAATCTCCCGTGCGGGTGTGCATGGCGGGCACCCGATGGCTAGATATCTATCCATCTCGTGGGTGGGGTTGGTTGAAGGATGCTTTTCGCCGGCCCTTGGTGGAATATAGATACGGGCCAGCAAACTGTGGATGCATGTGCCTCGTGGTACATACAGAGCCACTCCGCTCCAGAAGAGAACCAAGAAACTCTCCGGCACTCGCTCCTCTTCCGGAGTCCGGACAGGTGACGCACTGGCTCGGGGGAGAGCCGTGTAGATACGTATCCACGTTGACGTCCAGATAAGGTGCGGCTCGGGGTGCCAGTGCCGTGCCGGTGCCCAGTGCCGAATGCCAACGAATGCCAAAATCTGATGGGCATGTAGGCATGTATCTAGGTACTTACTTATGTACGCCATTGGATGATGTCAAGAAACCGAATGAGCGTCGGTGACTAGTTAGCTACCCTCTTCGCGGAGCACTTGTCGGAGTGTGGTATTGCGGAGGAATGGCCTTGGAGCTTGTTTGGCCACCGCTGTCCGGAATCAAGGAATCATGGGGCACAGGTTTCCGACACGGCCATTGGGACGGAGCACTCCGTCCTCCGTCCCATGCAGTGCATACCTTGTGCTCCAGTGTTCTCTCCGCATCAGCGCAAGCGTCCACCTCTCCGCTCCATCCAGCACGCGAGCCAGTGTGGTTAAGCCTCTTTCCCGAGATCGGCCACCCACACGACCTTCAACACCGCCACCACATATCCAGACGCCCCACCGACGCATGTCCGGATTACGGCCGAATACGTAGAATATCTGTGGACATCTACGGTGCGCCGACCGCCCGCCCCCCCCACGATGTATGTGTCACCGATGTAGATACAGCCATATCGGCGATGCGGGGGGGGCATGCTCGAGATGCTTTGGGCGAGATTCGGTCTCACACGTAAGGAGTACGCGCCTAAGTTTGTAAGCAGAGTGAGCCGACCTGATCCTACTGCTGTTCGTACGAGCGGTCTTGGTGGTTGCAATCCTGCAGAATGTTACACCCCGGTGGGAACTCTCCTTTCGTCGTAGAACAAAATGGGGATTGCTTGACCGAGTTCTTGAGCAAGAATAACCGCTGGAACAGCTTCCTTCTTCCTTTCCTTTCCCATGCTCTCCCGAGACAGCGATGACGATGACGATGACGATGACGAGATGGCCCCACCGAGAGAGAGAAAAAATGAACAATATCTGCACACGCAAGATGTATGTAAGTAAGTATGTAAGTATGTACTTATGTATTCTCAGGTTGACGCACGGGCCATCACTCCGCGGTGATGCCAGGTGGGTGTGGAGGGCGGAGGGTTGGTAGCGAGCGACAACCCCGATGGTTTTGTTATCGCCATGTCGATCGAGATAGGTCGCACGCGATTAATGAATAAATAAACCAACAAGCTAAAAAAAGCGAGTGACAGCCCGCCAATGATCAGACCTGCACACACGACCGATGCGTGGACTCCGGAACACGAATCCTGTCCTTCGTCCGTGGGACCGCGGGCGGCCGGCTCCGAGGGCAGATATGTATCTATGACGGCGGGGTCGATGCGGTCGCTCCTCATTACTGGCTTGGTTCCAGTGGTCGGCGCAGCAGAACTATGTAGAGTATGTGTGTCATATCTAGACGAGCTGCTCTGCTCAGTCCTGGGACGGAATTGGGTTGTCTTACTCTGGGTGCTAACCGCAAGCCGTAGGGTTGCGATGGGGCGGCGGAGATCTCGTGCCATGTCGTTGTCCTTGTCGTTGCGCTATGTAAAGTTATGGGCGAGACGAGAACTGCAGCCAGTGTAGCGCGGCTGGTGCGGTGCTTTGTATGTGCATATGTAGAGTACATAACTTATGCAAGTGCAGAGTATGAAGTACCTATGTATGCATCTAGGTCATTCGAATGCCGAGAAGCTACTTATCTAAGAGAGCACCAAAGTGACGCCAAGGGCTAAGATTTCTTTCTTTCCCCGTTATGGAGTAAGAATCTACCAGACTGAATCCGCCCTTCCACCATCACCTCTGCCGAGAACCGGACCAGTGGCTATTCCACTGGAAAAACCCGCTGGACATGCTGCTGCTGAAATTTGGTGGGACTGGAGGCCGAACACTCGCTGTTGTCAAATGTTAGCAATGAACGAACGGCTCTGAAATTCTTCCAGCTTTGCCCCCGGGAGAGAGGAAATTGACCCCGGAAAAAAGAAAATAGTCTACACAAGCCACCCGATTTCCACCAGCGCCATGGCTAGCGTCTCGGCATTCGAATGGCCTACATAAGTTTCTACGCATTCGAATGCCCTACATACATAGGTAAGTGCTCTCTGCTCGTTAGTGGGCAGTCGGTGCTGAGCACACACACGGAGAAGTCAATAGGTACATACTCTAGATATGTGCATCAATAGGCACATATGCACCTGTGCTGGGCGGCGAGACAGTGCGGCTGGGGGGGGGACGGAGCAGGTGCTACCTAGGCACCAATCCTCACGTTTTCCATCTGCAGCGGAAGACGTGGGGCTGAGTAGTTACATGTGTGTGTACCCGGCGCCGAAAGAGATGCTGCGTTGCGCGGTCCGCGTGCGCGAAACGAGTGGTCGTGCGCAGCGAGCACAAAGAATAAATAGCTGGCAAGCAGTGTAGATAATCCTTGGGCGTCGGCCAACAAGTGCAGCAAGCTGTCGGCAGTGCTGACCCGAATCGAATCCAATCCAAACAGGTTTCCACGGCTATGTATGTATGCATGTATGGCGAGCTCGCACAGAGCAAACAGCTGTCCGGTGCAGCAGCCACCTCCGAGCTGTTTGCGTCTGTTTGCTTCTGTTCGCAACTCCGATTGCACGCATTTCGAGGGCAGGCGCCTCCACGTCTATGTAGATATCCACCCAACCCATCTGCTGTCGCCGGTTTAAGCTTCCTCTTTGATGTATCATGTAACTACTTACATACACACGTATTGCCAGCCTCCGGGTTCCGGGCCGCTGTCACGAAATATATACATCCTCCAGATCCAGATGCAGCGCGTACTTCCGGATCGTCTTGCCCCAGTGGTAGGTATAACCAAGGCTGATGGATATGTATCTGTTATCCAGCTATCTACATACCCGAGCGAGCCCCACGGGACTTTTATTTCCGCATCCATCTACATCGATACCTAAATGAGTAGATAAGTAAGTACATACAGTCAATATCCCAACCGCCACTATCTAAGCCTTTTTTTTTTTTTGCTATGTACATACCCAAGCAAGTATCTACATACTTACTCTACATAGATTTTCAATGTGTTTCGGGGCTATGTATGTAGCTGGCTAATTAAATAGGTCGAACAAACCTTGTTTCGCTTCTATGTATCTATATGGTTACGCTATGCTATGCTGCCTGTCTCTTGACCTTGCTCACATAACCTTGCTCCTCCTTCTCCTCTCTTTTTGAACGTCAATTCATTTGAACGCGAACGTGAAGCTGAAGACGATCGCGACATCGTCCACCGCCGCCGTCCGTTCGTTTTCTCTCCCCGGCCTCATACTGGATCAAGCTCCCCCCCCTCTTCTATTCTTTCGTCGTATCGATTTACTCGGCTACATCATTCCATATTTCCTCCTCCCTTCCACCACACCCCTCCCCCCCCCCCCCCATATACCACCTCCACCGAACCAAACCTCGACATACTCATACCCACAGCGAATACACCACCATGCCTCGTGTCAACAAAGGTCAGTCGATCTCGGTCGTCGTCTCCCACAAGCCCCTGGTGAAATCCGCAATCCCCTACAGTCCCTACAATCTCCACATTTTTATTTTTATTTTTATTTTTTTGTTAAAGAAAGGGAAAAAAAAAAAAAAAAAAACTAACCGATATCCCCGTCCAAATGACCAGGAGTCCTTGTCGAATGGTCCACTCCTCCCTGTCCATCCGCGCCCGTGGCTGCTAACACGCTGTCCCGTCCAAAAGCGACCCGTCCATCAAAGCGATCCTGCTCAAGATCGACGCCGACGGCGGGCACATCTTCGTGATCGAGGACCTGGACGAGTCGCATCTGGTGGTCAAGGAGGCGAAGCTCGCCGAGCTCAAGATGCGTCTCGACGACGTCCTCCGCAAGACCAGCATGCAGGAGCGGCAGGAAGCGACTACTGACGACGAGGGCGGCGGCGAGGATTTGTGATTCGATGGAAGGGAGGGCGGGGGAGACACGGAAGGAAGTCGTAGTTAAGGCACCACCCCCCCCACCACTCGCGCGATGCTCCAGAGAGAAGGAAACTGACTGACCGAATTCACGTAGGTTCAAGGGCAAAATAGTTACCGTCGTGTTTTTTTTACCTTTACCTACGAGTTCGTATACCCCCCTCCCCCAACGAAAAATGAAAAGTTCAAGGCAAAAAGTCTTACATATGATGCGCGCGGAATCCTCGAAAGGAGCTGTAATAGATATCCCCCAGTCTTGCTTGTATTCCTCGCGCTTCTCCTCACACCATACACACACGATCACACTATCTCTCACGTTTTCCGCGCAATGTGACGACGCGTTGCAGCATATTTCGCACTATGCTACCAGAGCCGCTTGGAAGCCTCATGGTATGGAGGAAAAAAAAGTTTACTGTGACGACGAGACTACGGTGAGTTTTCCAATCTTCACGTTTCTTTCCTCTTCTCATTTTGACCAAACTAACTTCCTTTTTATCATACACTGTTTCCTTTAAAAATGCAGGAAAAACAAAAGACGGTACGTACAGACAAGTTAAAACCAAGCAACCGACATCCCTCCATTTCCTTCCAGTCTTTCCAGCTATCGAAAAGCAAGTACGGCGTCTCTCGGAGCGATTCGACCCATCGTCCGCCGTATAACAACCCGACAGCTCCACAACCTTCGAAAACGACAATGGAAACAAACGCAATCATGCTGTTCGCACACCATCAAGCGCACCCTCTCATTTACCGAGAAAAAAAAATGATAAGCGAAAGAAGGGCAAGGAGAACGACAAACAAAAAACAAATGCCACAATGCCTTCAACCTTTTGGATTTGCTAAAAGGTATGGGGAGCAAGGAGAAACGGTACGTACGAAGAATCACAACCAAGCCAAATGAGACAATTCAACGCCCGACTAAAGATACACCCACGGAGGAAACGCCGAAGAAACAAGCAACGACGGCGTTACCGGAGAAAAAAAAGATGAAGCAAAAGACGAAGCCTTTGAGACGGACAGACATTGCAAGAAGCATCAACCAACGCCATTCCACACAAAGAGATATACCGGTCCCTATCGACGAAAAAAAAACGACGATGGAGATCCAAGCGATTATCAGATCCTACGACATGAGCGGAAAAAGAAGCGACACGATACGATGGCGTTGCCACGGCGAAAAAAACAAGCGGCGTGGAAACGACGATGGACGATCGTGAAGGTTGGTTTTACTCCTCCTCGCTCTCGGAAGCAGAGCTCTCGTCATCACCACTCGAATCGCTGTCGTCATTGTTCGCAGGAGCTGGGATGACGTTAGATGTTAAATTCCTCAGGCTCTATGGGAATACAACGTACCAGGAGCGGCCGGAGTGAACGCAGCAGGTTTCTCAAAGCTGTGGAGACGCGACTCTATGTCCTTAATCTTGGCCTCCTGTTCGGCGGCAGACATTGGCTTGTTCTTTCTTCCCTTCACACCAGGCTTGGCCTTGGGCATGGGCTCGTATGTCTGTACTGGTGGGGGCGGAGGAGGTGGGACATAGGGCTTGGCGATCTCTGGGGCGTTTTTAGACACATACTTGTAAAGCTTGTGCAAAGTGTGAGGATCGAGCTCGTCTATGTCCAGCTCGATTTCGGCCCCGTCCTGTGAGATGTTAGCCCCATCCGTAGACAGAGTATCACCCCAATCCAGTTCACTAACGTTTCCGAGTTCGGGCATCATCTCCTTGATCATGACAAGAGCATAGTGCATCTTCTTAGGAGGCAATAGGTTGATCCTCTCGGAGAGTTCAGTCTTCTGTTCCAACGAAATGTATGGAACATCCTTCTTAGGCTTCCCCGATGATTTCTTGGAGTTCGTAGATTGGTTGCCTCCCGACTGCTTGCGCCCACCAGCGGCAGCTTGCTGGGCCTTACTCTTGTGGCTTTTGGCCTGTGCCGGTGGAGTTTTCTTCTTCCTCTTCAACGAAGAGATCTCCTCCTTCATCTTCTCGAGCTGCTTCTCGAGATCGGCGATATTAGGCTGTTGCGAATCTTCCTCACTCATATCCTCGTCGTCAAGGGGGGGAGGGCTGGCGGACTGTGGGGACCGACTACCCGGGTTGGTGTATAGCGGCTTGTCCTTCCACTTAAGGTCGAAGACCTGTTCCAGCTGCCTACCCATCTGGTGAACCGCCTGACCGACCGGGTTGAACTTGTAGCAGTTATTGAACATCAGACGCATGTCCTCCTCAAATTCGTTCGCATTCTCATATGCATTCATCTTCAACTTCTCACCGATTGTATGTAGGTCCATGGGGCGTTTAATGACCTTGAAGTACTCGGGAATGTTCAATGCGACCGGGTCAACTGGATGATAGAAAGGGAACGCATAACCCTCATGGGCCTTCCTGAGAAGTTCCTTGAGGACAGAGTCGCAGAACTTCAGCTCGGCGGCATTCTGTTTTCTGCGTGGCTTCGTCGAGTATGGCAAGTCCTTGGGCGCAGGAGGGTGGATCTCTCGCTTGGGCCTCCCGTCTCCCGCCGTCGAATCCCGCCGGATCTGAGGCATACCCGAAGGCTGCAGGGAGAAAACCGGAGAAGGTGCCGGGGGTGACTGGGCCGACGGCTTTGGCTCTTTCCTGTGAGCCTGCTTTCCAGTAGTCTTCGACGCACCGCTCGCCTTGTTTTGATGACTAGCAGCAGCCGCGCCACTGAGAACGTGGCCCTTCTTCTTGGGTTTGTGCTTCTCGACATCGACAACGGCCTCAGAGGGGATGTCCTTCATATGGCGGTAGAACGACGCCTCCATTGACCTAGACATGGCCGTGACGGGGTTATCAGCGCCATTGAATGTCAGGCAGTTCCAGAGAATCTGTTTAAAATCGTCCATGAAACCATCTAGGTCAGCGTATTCATTATTATTCAGCTTTCGTTCCATCGTCTGAAGATCCATCGGCTTGGTGATGAGTTCGTAGTACGTGGGAATGTTCAACTTCACCGCATCCACAGGCATGGAAAACGGCCTACCATCCTTCGAGCGGCGCAAGCTGCGAATGACGGTCAAGACGAATTTCACTCTGGCGGGCGTCAACGGACCGGTGTACTGGTTAGTAGTCGACGCTGAAATGGCCGCAGGCTCCGTTTCTGCGGCGTCCTCCGTCTTCGCACGCTTGTTCGGGCGGTCTTCATCATTGCCATCCTCATCCTCTTCACGCTCCCGACTAGACTTCTTCAGTGGCGCATCTTCCATTGCATGATCGTTCTCTTCAGCAGCGGTAGGACTCGGGGAAGAAGTAGCCTCAGTCTTGACTGGTTGCGAATCCGATTTGGTTTCATCGGAAGCCTTATCGCCACCAATCTCGAAATTGCCCGTGCGCATAATCAAACCGTCCGGGGAGGTGATATGCAGATCCGATAGCTCCTGTCCGTTGTCGCTTGAGGTATAACGGAGGGGTGGAGTGGGTATCGGCGGCGACGGAGGCGCAGTAACTCCTTTGTTTCCATTCACGAAGGGAACTGAAGTCTTGTCGTCTTCTCGCGGAGATGAGGGCGGACGGACGGATGAAGTATCATTTGACTTCGAACTAAATTTGAAGAGGGAAATCTTGTAAATACAATTGTTTTTTTCAAACGGACAAACATGCGGTAGAAAGTAGGAGACGACTCGGAAAAGGGAAGAGGTGAGAGCAATGCTCGACTTGATCAATCACATCCCCTCACCTGTCCACCCCACCACAACCATCGAGTGGCAACAGTCCCTTAAGGCAGCAGTGCACGACGGCGCTGTGACGCAAGAGGCATGCATACCACTCTCCGGCGGGGATGAGACGGAAGAAGGGTGGGAGGCAGGCATGCGGTAGAGGGGAGGGAATAGGCAGGGCGGGCAGGGCAGGGGAGAGGCAACGGGCAACGGGTAGGAAGAGGAACGGGGGCAAACTCACCCGAAATGATCCAAATCCATTGCCGTAGCCTCCTGTGATACCATGCTACCCGCACCTGCCGAAGCAGGAGTGGGGGCAGCAGATGAAACCTTGTTCTCTGGTACGCTGAGAGAAGGCTGTGGGCTCATAACGGCCATGAAAGGATGGGGACTTTGATCTGAAATTGAAGGCGGGTCAAGCGCAGTAATCGAAGCGCTCGTTGGTCCACCAGCCGTAGTAACCACGGGATGGACACGTCCAGCAGAATTGTGGGAAGACAGGGCGGCTTCGAGTAGGCGGTGGTGGTAGTTGGAGTGGGGAAATGGTGGTGTGGTGAGAACTAGCGAAGACGGACGCGGAGGTGTTGTGGTTGGTGATGTATTATTTGTTGTAGTGTTGTAGGAGAGTAACTCTAGAGTAAGGTGGCTGTGGGTGTAGGGTAGAAGATGAGGCTGAAAAGTTTATCGAAATCGAACGGGACTGTAGGAAGATCTATGGGTCGTCGCGTGGTTAAACGTAGCTTGGCGGACCGAACAGAAAAAAAAGAGACGCGCTTCGTAATCGTATCAACAGGGAATTGCGTGGTGTGGAGTCGGAGTAGTGTGGCGTGGGTGGGGGTGGGAGGGAAGGGACGGAGGAAGGGAATGGAAGGGGAAGGGAGGGATGTTTGATAGAGAGTGGTGTGGGTGGGTTGTGGTGGTGGTTGTGTGGTTGTGTGGTTGTGTGGTTGTGGAGGGTGTTCTCCCGGGGGAACGAGGCTGAAAAGGAAGATGTGAGATTATTTGAAGGAGACGGAGGTGAAGCGAGGATGAAAGGAGGGAAGGGAGGTGAAGGGACGCCGGTTCGACAGATAGCGCGAAACTGGAAGCGGAAGGATGAGTCAGCAGGGTAAAACAAGACGATGGACCCTAACCCGCAAGAAGAGAACAGCTGCGGAGTGTAGAGAAGAAATAGTGCACACGCCACGGCGAGACGAGACAAGACGGGACCAAAGACCAACCACCTTCGCCGCCTCCCACAATCCACAACTTCAGAGCGGAGTGAGCGAGTGAGTCGAGTGAGCGAGGATGTGCGTAGTGGTGTGGGTGAGGCGGCGGCGGTGATGGCGGTGATGTGTCATAACCCGCATGCACCAGGGCAAGCAGACAGGTGTAAGTGAAGTGAGTTATGAGTTATGAGTTGTGTCCTCACAGCAAATACAGCATGGCATGGGAGCATGTAGAGCATGGTATGTGAGTAGAGTAGGTAGTGGCACCGTCAGGGTATCTCTTGGGCAGAAGCAAAGTCGAGTGCTTCAACGTGGGGTGGGGATGGTGTGGCAGGGTCAACAGAATCAAAAAAAAAAAATGAACATGAAATAAACCAGAAAATACGGAAGTGGAATAAAAATGGTGTTACAAACCCAGCGAGAAAGTTGGACCAGAATATAGAGTATCGATGAAGACGGGAAGAGAGAGCTCAAAGAATTTCCGGCCTCTTCTTTTCTTTTCTGGCGAGCGCAACAAAGTTAATTGCTCGCTCTTCTAAAAAAATAAATCTAATTCGTCGCGCTGCGTATGTCCGCTGTTTTCAGTTGAGTCGCGCCGCGTCTGAATAGTTGTAGGATTTCTCTTTCTCTCTTCTTTTCTTTCTTTGTCTTTCTTCTTCTTCCTTTTTTTTTTTTTTTTTTTTTTTTTAATTTTGTGGTGTTGTGCGGCGCGGTGTGGGTCGAGCGGTGCGGGCGGACGGCGGCGGCGTGGGAGGAGATGGGTGGGTGAGGGCTTAGGGTGTGAGATGGAAAATTGAGAGGAGGTATTTTTTTTTTCCGGAGCCCACAGTGCAGAGGGGAGGGAAAGGGGTTTGGGGGTCTGAGGAGCTTAAGTAGCTCCCGTAACGCCAAGAGACACCCACCCCAATTTGAGGGTCGTGAATCGTCAGTTGATTGGCTGCCGTGCCAATCAGTCGCAGAGGCCAGAACCCGTCGTCGCAGAAACATAGAGGATGTAAGGCTTGGCCACCGTCGCGTTTTGTCTGTCCTGCATCCTCACGTCAAAGATTTTATATGGCTAGATGTGGCTTGGCGGTTGAATTTACTCTATCATCGCCGCCACGACGAGCGAGTGGCGTCAGCTTGTACGGTGGCTTGTATGGTGCAGTACTGCAAGCTCGCATGCCTTTTACGGATACATATGCTCCCAGCCTATCACCTTCAAGGAATCTCTTTTCAGGAGGCTGGTATTGTGGGTTGCTAATGGATATCCGCTTTCCTTCAGCCACAGACAACCGCCCACATATGTGCCGGAGTGGCACCGTGAGCGGGCCAGATTGTCAATATCTATATCTATAGATAAGATTTCCAGGCTTGGAATCAGGCGCATTGGATAGACCGATTGGCTACTTGATATCACCGCTAGCTGTTTCCGGCTGAAAATGGTTCCATGCTCACATTAGTCGAGAATCCTGCCTACAAAATAGAAATTGGCATCAGCAGCGCTTTGGCCCCTTCCAAAAAGGAACACGAACGAATGCATCTAGACACGACAGACGGTTTTCGCGGCAGAACAGGGTTGAACGGAACAGAGTGGGAATCAGAGTGTTAGGTGCCTAACGAACGTACCCACTTTGCATCCGTACTTCGACAACCCCTAAGGCAAGCACCGAGTGATGCGAGATCCTCGGAAGAAATCAAAGGAAAAAGAAAAGAGCAGCAGTGGTGAGGTGGAGGGGCGTGACCCGGTACCTAAGGGTACCTAGAGCAGCCGCCCACCAGGATGAGGGTTACAAAAGAAGCGGGAGAAAAGGAAAAGAAAAGCATATGTATCTAAAGCCTTGCACCCCACTGCAAAAAGCCGCAGTTTTATGTTTGCCATTCGCTCTCAATTCGTGAATCATAGAATTTATGGCAGCAGAGGAAAAAACCCTCCCATCGATCAAGACTGGTGACCGCTAGCTGGCCAGCACCACTGTCGTTTGCCCCCTTTGCATCTCTGTCGGCCCCCTTACCAAAAGTATGATCAGCAGCATCGAAGGACAGACACGAATTCCCTGCGGAAGAAAGGTGCGGTTTGATCCCCTCGATTTCGATTTCGATGTTGTGTGTGTGCTGTGCTGCGCCCCAGTTCTGCATATGTAGCTGCTGTGTAATCGAATACCACATCCAGCCGTCAATCAAAGCACAACCCCCTTCCCTCCTGCTCCTCTTCATTCTTCTTCTCCTCCTCCTCCTCATCCTCCTCCTCCTCCTCCTAGCCTGAAGGCTGCTTGTACTCAAAGCGACCAGGCTGAACGATGGGGACATTGGAGCGGGTGAGAAAGGGTCGGGTGGTGCTCTCTCCACTAGTCAAAAAATGAGCCGAGCAGGTTGTTGGCGGAATGAATAACACGAAAAAAAAGAAAAAAAAAAGAAGAAAAAAAGAACCGTGTCGCCGCGCAGCAAGAGCACACACGCAGCGAAGCGACCATAGAAAGAAGCGCACGCGAGGCGGTCGGGCCGGTGCTGCTATGTATCTGGATGGTGAAGCTGGTTGCGCGTGCAAGAACGCTGGTTGGCTGTGAGATCGTTCCACCAACAGGCGCTGGATAGATAGTAGAGCAGAGTCACTCTCACTTCAGAACCCGCATGGAGACAGACATGTCTGTGCTGGCTTGTCACTGACTCACGGTCGTCGATCGGCACGGTAAAGTACTAGGCCAAAAGTTTCCGTACACCCAGGTACAACTGCCCATGATGCCCTCACTCAACCTTCTCGATCCCCACAACCACAATTTAGAAAGTCTCAGTAGTTGGCATACATCATGAATAT
>Ga0307508_10004826_pt1 | contig 13002 bp, 12 predicted proteins | sample 9_EM_MG_FD_203089 | JGI IMG/M metagenome (GOLD analysis project Ga0307508, IMG submission 203089) | Populus trichocarpa ectomycorrhiza microbial communities from riparian zone in the Pacific Northwest, United States - 9_EM | ecosystem: Host-associated > Plants > Roots > Unclassified | place... | reverse complement strand
CGCGTGTTGTCACGCTTCACGTCGGGCCGTTCCGATGAGTCCGGGACGGGAGCATGGTCTACCCATACGGATACGGACCCCATGGAGGTGGTCCTACCGATGTGGAGGTGCGCCATGTGTTCTCACCAGTCTTCGAGCGCTTCGTCCGACAGCAACGCCCCGCACGTCGTCGCCGCCCACCCCGAGCAGGGCTGGAACCTGCTGTGCAACGGCGCGATCGTCTTCGACGACACCGGCGAGCTCCTGCCCGACGGCCGGATCGTCGCGCCGCACCGGGTGCCGGCCGGACAGCTGGCCGTCGCCGCCTGACCGCTTCTCCACGATCGACGCGCGATCAACGCGCGATCAACGCGTTCGGGAGGACCGCGCTAGGGCAGCACGGCGAAGCCGTCGAGCTCCACCGCCGCCTGGTCGTCCCACAGCCGTACGACCTCCACGACCGCCATGGCCGGATAGTCCCGGCCCGCCAACTCCCGCCAGATACGGCCGAGTTCGGGGGCGTGGGTGCGGTAGGAGACGATGTCGGTGGCGTAGACGGTGACACGGGCGAGGTCGGACGGCGTACCGCCCGCGGCCGTCAGGGCAGTGAGCAGGTTGGTGAGAGCCTTCTCGAACTGCTCCGGGAGCGAGTCGCCGACCACCTTGCCGTCGGCGTCGAGGGCCGTCTGGCCCGCCAGGAAGACCACCCGGGACCCGGTGGCGACGACCGCGTGCGAGAAGCCGGTGGGCGGGGACAGCTCGGGCGGGTTGATGCGCTCGGCGGTCATGGGGCCTCCAGGTTCGCGTACAACTCCTTGGCGATGATGCCCCGTTGTACCTCGCTCGCCCCTTCGTAGATGCGCGGGGCGCGCACCTCCCGGTACAGATGCTCCAGCAGATGACCTCGTCGCAGGGCACGTGCGCCGTGCAGTTGGACCGCCGTGTCGACGACGTACTGCGCGGTCTCGGTCGCGAGCAGCTTCGCCATCGCCGCCCGCCCGGGCACGTCCGGGGCACTCTCGTCGTACGCCGTTGCCGCCGCGTACACCATGAGGCGGGCCGCCTCCGTGCGCAGGGCCATCTCGGCGACCGTGTGGGAGACGGTCTGAAGGTCCCTCAACTTGCCGCCGAACGCGTCCCGTTGGGCGGTGTGGGCAAGGGTGGCGTCCAGCGCCGCCTGCGCCATGCCGACGGCGAAGGCGCCGACGCTGGGGCGGAACAGGTTGAGGGTGCCCATGGCGACCCGGAAACCGCGGTCGACCTCACCGAGCACGTCGTCCGCGCTCACCGGTACGGCGTCGAAGGCGAGGGCGCCGATGGGGTGCGGGGAGAGCATGTCGAGCGCGGTGCCGGTGAGTCCCGGCCGGCCGGCGGGCACGAGGAAGGCGGTCACGCCACGGGCTCCGGCACCGGGCGTGGTCCGGGCGAAGACGGTGCAGAAGTCGGCCTCGGGGGCGTTGGAGATCCAGCACTTCTCCCCGGTGAGCCGCCAGCGGGAGGGGCCGTCGGGCATCGCGGACAGCGAGAGTGCCGCCGCGTCCGAGCCCGCCCCCGGCTCGCTCAGCGCGAACGCCGCCACCGCGCCGCCCTCGCGCACCGCCGGCAGCCAGCGCTTCCGCTGAGCGGGGGTGCCGTGCGCGTGGACGGGGTGGGCGCCGAGACCCTGGAGGGCGAGGGCCGTCTCCGCCTCCGTGCAGGCGTACGCGAGGGACTCCCGCATCAGGCAGAGATCCAGCGCGCCGGACGTGAACAGCCGCTCCAGCAGGCCGAGTCGGCCGAGCTCGGCGACCAGCGGCCGGTTCACCCGGCCCGGCTCGCCCTTCTCCGCGAGCGGGCGCAGCCGTTCGGCGGCGAGGGTACGCAGCTCCGCACACCAGGCGGTCTGTGACGGTTCGAGCGAGAATGCGGGCATCGCCGGTCCCCTCTCCCGACAGGGTCCCTCGACAATATCGCGTGCCGTTGACTGTCGTCACCAACACGATACGCTCCTTGTGCGAGCCCACCATCGACGCCCACAAGGCGGCCCACAAGGCAAGGGGGCGACCCGCCATGAACGTCTCGGCCCACGTCGACACCTTCGCGCGCGACCACCTACCGCCCCCCGACCAGCGGCCCGAGCTCCGCTTCGACCTGCCGGAGTTGCGGTACCCCGATCGGCTGAACTGCGCCGCCGAACTGTTGACGGGTCCACCCGACGCCCGCCCGGCCTTCCACACCTCCTCCGGGGACACATGGTCGTACGGCACACTGCGCACCCGTGTCGACCGGCTCGCACACCTCCTCACCGGCGACCTCGGGGTAGTCCCCGGCAACCGCGTCCTGCTGCGCGGCCCGACCACGCCCTGGCTCGTCGCCTGCTGGCTCGCGGTGCTGAAGGCGGGCGCCGTCGCCGTGACCGTGCTGGCCCAGCAGCGGCCGCACGAGCTGGCCACGATGTGCGAGATCGCCCGCATAGAGCACGCCCTGTGCGACATACGCGCCGTCGACGACCTCGCCAAGGCCGAGATACCGGGCCTGAGGATCACGACGTACGGCGGCGACGCCCCCGACGACCTCCTGAACCGCGAGGCGCCCGGGACGCCGTACACCGCCGTCGAGACCGCGGCCGACGACGTGGCGCTGATCGCCTTCACCTCGGGGACCACCGGGCGCCCCAAGGGCTGTATGCACTTCCACCGGGATGTGCTCGCGATAGCCGACACCTTCTCGAAGCATGTGTTGCGCCCCCATGTGGACGACGTCTTCGCCGGCAGTCCCCCGCTGGGTTTCACCTTCGGGCTCGGTGGGCTGGTGATCTTCCCGATGCGCGCGGGCGCCAGCTCCCTCCTCCTCGAACAGGCCGGCCCGAAGCAGCTGCTGCCGGCCGTCGCCGAGCACCGGGTCTCGGTCCTGTTCACCGCCCCCACCGCCTACCGCCTGATGCTCGACGAGCTCGGCGCCTACGACACCTCGTCACTGCGCCGCTGCGTCTCCGCGGGCGAGAACCTGCCCGCGGCCACCTGGCGGGCCTGGCAGGAGCGGACCGGGCTGCGGATCATCAACGGCATCGGCGCCACCGAGCTGCTGCACATCTTCATCTCCGCGGCCGACGAGGACATCCGGCCCGGCACGACCGGGGTGCCCGTCCCCGGGTGGCACGCGCGCGTGGTCGACGAGACAGGGCACGAAATGCCCGACGGCGAGCCCGGCCTGCTCGCCGTGCGCGGTCCCGTCGGCTGCCGCTATCTCGCCGATCCACGGCAACGGGCGTACGTGGACCAGGGCTGGAACATCACCGGTGACACATACGTCCGAGAGAACGATGGTTACTTCCGCTATGTGGCCCGCGCGGACGACATGATCATCTCGGCGGGGTACAACATCGCCGGACCCGAGGTCGAGGACGCGCTGCTGCGCCATCCGGACGTGGTCGAGGCGGCCGTGGTGGGCCGGGCCGACGAGGCGCGCGGTCAGGTGGTCGTCGCCTTCGCCGTCCTCAAGGAGGGCGCCGAGCGGGACGCCGAATCCCTGCGCACCTTCGTCAAGTCCGAACTGGCGCCCTACAAATGCCCGCGCGAGATCGTCTTCCTGGACGCGCTGCCGCGCACGGCGACCGGCAAACTCCAGCGGTTCAGGCTGCGCACCAGTGGTGACCAGCAGTGATCCACACGACCTAAGATGATCAACGTGTCCGACCAGCATGCACCACGGTCTCTCATCGTCACGCTCTACGGCGCCTACGGCCGCTTCGTACCGGGCCCGGTGCCCGTCGCCGAGCTGATCCGGCTACTCGCCGCGGTAGGCGTGGACGCCCCCTCCGTACGCTCGTCCGTCTCCCGCCTCAAGCGGCGCGGGCTCCTGCTGCCGGCCCGTACGGCCCAGGGCGCGGCCGGGTACGACCTGTCGCCGGAAGCCCGCCAGCTGCTCGACGACGGCGACCGGCGCGTCTACGCCGTCACCCCGCCCGAGGACGAGGGCTGGGTGCTCGCCGTGTTCTCGGTGCCGGAGTCCGAGCGGCAGAAACGCCATGTGCTGCGCTCACGGCTGGCCGGCCTCGGCTTCGGCACGGCGGCCCCCGGGGTGTGGATCGCCCCGGCACGGCTGTACGAGGAGGCCCGGCACACCCTCCAGCGGCTGCGCCTGGAACCGTACGTCGACTTCTTCCGCGGCGAGCACCTCGGCTTCGCGGCGACCGTCGAGGCGGTCGCCCGCTGGTGGGACCTGGCGGCGATCGCCAAGGAGCACGAGGCGTTCCTCGACCGCCACGCGCGCGTGCTGCGCGACTGGGAGGACAGGGCCGACACCCCGTCCGAGGAGGCCTACCGCGACTACCTCCTCGCCCTCGACTCCTGGCGCCACCTCCCCTACGCCGACCCCGGGCTGCCCGCCCGACTGCTCCCGGAGGACTGGCCCGGCGAGCGGTCGGCGGCGGTGTTCCGAGGGCTGCACGAGCGGCTGCGGGATGCGGGAGCCGCGTTCGCCGGAGTGTGATCCCGGACACATCATGGGCCACTAAGACAACCCTCAGGTTCCTCTGCCCCTCTTCTCAAGTTTCTTACCTAGCGTCCCCTGGGTCGTCGTGAGAAAGAAGAGGACCGTTGCGCATGACCACCACGGCAAGGGCTCAGGGAGCCACCGTCTGGCTCACGGGGCTGCCGAGCGCGGGTAAGACGACCATCGCCCGCCTGCTCGGTGACCGCCTGAAGGCCGAGGGGCATCGCGTGGAGGTCCTCGACGGCGACGAGATACGCCGCTTCCTCTCCGCCGGCCTCGGCTTCTCCCGCGAGGACCGCAACACCAACGTCCAGCGGATCGGCCTGGTCTCCGAGGTGCTCGCGCGCAACGGCGTGCTGTCCGTCGTCCCGGTGATCGCGCCGTACGCCGACAGCCGCGAGGCCGTCCGCAAGCGCCACGACGTGAGCGGGACGCCGTACATCGAGGTGCATGTGGCGACCCCGGTCGAGGTGTGCAGCGAGCGGGACGTGAAGGGGCTCTACGCCCGGCAGGCCGCGGGCCGGCTCACCGGACTGACCGGGGTCGACGACCCGTACGAACCTCCGGAGGACCCCTCGCTGGTGCTCAGGACCCAGGACCAGACGCCCCAGGAGTCGGCGGACACGGTGTACGCCACGCTGGCGGAACGGGGGCTGGTGTGAGCGGGTTCGCTCTGTCCCACCTGGACGCGTTGGAGTCCGAGGCCGTGCACATCTTCCGTGAGGTGGCGGGTGAGTTCGAGCGGCCGGTGATCCTGTTCTCCGGCGGCAAGGACTCCATCGTCATGCTGCACCTGGCTTTGAAGGCGTTCGCCCCGGCGGCCATCCCCTTCTCGCTGCTGCACGTCGACACCGGGCACAACTTCCCCGAGGTGCTGGAGTACCGCGACCGTGTGGTGGCCACCCATGGGCTGCGCCTCCATGTGGCCTCCGTACAGGACTACATCGACCGCGGTGTGCTGAAGGAACGCCCCGACGGCACCCGCAACCCCCTCCAGACCCTCCCGCTGACCGAGAAGATCCAGGCGGAGAAGTTCGACGCCGTCTTCGGCGGCGGCCGCCGCGACGAGGAAAAGGCCCGCGCCAAGGAGCGGGTGTTCTCGCTCCGCGACGAGTTCTCCCAGTGGGACCCGCGCCGCCAGCGCCCCGAACTGTGGAACCTCTACAACGGACGGCACGCCCCCGGCGAACACGTCCGCGTCTTCCCCCTGTCCAACTGGACCGAGCTGGACGTCTGGCAGTACATCGCCCGCGAGGAGATCGAACTGCCGGACATCTACTACGCCCACCACCGCGAGGTGTTCGCGCGAGCCGGCATGTGGCTGACCGCCGGCGACTGGGGCGGGCCACGTGCGAACGAGGTGGTGGAGAAACGGCAGGTCCGGTACCGGACCGTCGGGGACATGTCCTGCACCGGTGCCGTCGACTCCGACGCCGACACCATCGAGAAGGTGATCGCCGAGATCGCCGCCTCCCGGCTCACCGAGCGCGGTGCGACCCGCGCCGACGACAAGATGTCCGAGGCCGCGATGGAAGACCGTAAGCGCGAGGGGTACTTCTAATCATGAGCACGACTATCGACACCCTCCGTTTCGCCACGGCCGGTTCCGTCGACGACGGCAAGTCCACGCTCGTGGGCCGCCTGTTGCACGACTCCAAGTCGGTCCTGGCCGACCAGTTGGAGGCCGTGGAGCACGCCTCGCGCAACCGCGGCCAGGACACCCCCGACCTCGCGCTGCTCACCGACGGTCTGCGGGCCGAGCGCGAGCAGGGCATCACCATCGACGTCGCCTACCGCTACTTCGCCACGCCCCGGCGCCGGTTCATCCTCGCGGACACCCCGGGCCATGTGCAGTACACCCGCAACATGGTCACCGGCGCCTCCACCGCGGAGCTGGCGATCATCCTGGTCGACGCCCGCAACGGTGTCGTCGAGCAGACCCGTCGCCATGCCGCGGTGGCCGCGCTGCTGCGGGTGCCGCACGTGGTGCTCGCCGTCAACAAGATGGACCTGGTCGGGTACGAGGAGAAGGAGTTCGACCGGATCGTCGAGGACTTCGCGGGCCACGCCGCCGAGTTGGGCCTGCCCGGCTTCACCCCGATCCCGGTCTCGGCGCTCGTCGGCGACAACGTCGTGGACCGCAGCGCCCACATGGACTGGTACTCGGGCCCGGCGCTCCTGGAGTTCCTGGAGAACGTCCCGGTCGGCGGCGAGGCCGTCGACGCCCCGACCCGCTTCCCGGTCCAGTACGTCATCCGGGACGGCGAAGTCCGTTACTACGCGGGCCAGTTGGTGTCGGGAGCGCTGCGCGTCGGCGACCGGGTCACCGTGCATCCGTCCGGCGAGACATCCGAGATCACCGGTATCGACGTCCTCGGGTCCGCCCAGGAGGAGGCGCACGCGCCGCAGTCGATCGGCGTGCGGCTCGCCGACCAACGGGACGTCTCGCGCGGCGACATGATCACCTCGGGGGTCGACGTGCCGACGCTCACCCGGGAGGTCCGGGCGGCCGTCTGCCACCTCGCCGACCGGCCGCTGCGGGTCGGCGACCGGGTCCTGGTCCGGCACACCACCCGGACCGTGAAGGCGATCGTCAAGGACCTCGCCGGAGCAGACGAGTTGACCGCCAACGACCTGGGCCGGATCACCCTGCGCACCGCCGAGCCGCTCGCGCTCGACGACTACGCGGTCTCCCGGCGCACCGGCGCGTTCATCCTGATCGACCCCGCGGACGGCGCGACACTGACCGCGGGCATGGCCGAACTCCGCTGACCCGAACACCCCTCAAGTCCCCAGCGTGAGCCGGGGTTTGGGGGCGTCCGTGCGTCCGGCCTGCGGGCGGCGGCTGCCCGCGCGGTACGGGTCGGGCCAGACGACGCCGGGACCGTCGTAGCTCTGTTCGGCGGCCGCGTGCAGTGTCCAGTGCGGGTCGTAGAGGTGCGGGCGGGCCAGCGCGCACAGATCCGTACGCCCGGCCAGGATCAGCGAGTTGACGTCGTCCCAGGAGGAGATCGCACCCACCGCGATCACCGGTACGCCGGTCTCGTGGCGGATCCGGTCGGCGTACGGCGTCTGGTACGACCGCCCGTACTCCGGGTGCTCCTCGGCCACGACCTGCCCGGTCGACACGTCGATCGCGTCGGCGCCGTGCGCGGCGAAGGCGCGGGCGATCCCGACGGCGTCCTCGGCCGTGTTGCCGCCCTCGGCCCAGTCGGTGGCGGAGATACGGACGGTCATGGGCCGTTCCTGGGGCCACACTCCCCTGACGGCGTCGAAGACTTCGAGGGGGAAGCGGAGGCGGTCGGCGAGCGAGCCGCCGTAGGCGTCCGTGCGGTGGTTGGTCAGCGGGGAGAGAAAGCCGGAGAGCAGGTAGCCGTGCGCGCAGTGCAGTTCGAGAAGGTCGAAGCCGGCGCGGGCGGCCCGCCAGGCGGCTGCCGTGAACTGCTCGCGGATGTCGGCGAGTTGGACTCGGGTGAGCTCGCTCGGGGTCTGGTTGAAGGGCTTGTACGGGATCGGGGACGGGGCCACGACCGGCCAGTTGCCGTCCGGCAGCGGCTCGTCGATGCCCTCCCACATCAGCCTGGTCGAGCCCTTGCGGCCGCTGTGGCCGAGCTGCACGCCGATCGCGGTGCCCGGCGACCGCGCGTGCACGAAGTCGGTGATCCGCTTCCAGGCCTCGGCCTGCCCGCCGTTGTAGAGGCCGGTGCAGCCGGGGGTGATCCGGCCCTCGGGCGAGACGCACACCATCTCGGTCATCACCAGTCCGGCGCCGCCGAGGGCCCTGGCCCCCAGGTGGACCAGGTGGAAGTCGCCGGGGAGGCCGTCGGTGGCGGAGTACATGTCCATCGGCGACACCACGACCCGGTTGCGCAGGATCAGGCCGCGCAGCCGGAACGGCGTGAACATCGGTGGGGTGCCCGGTTCGCAGCCGAACTCGCGCTCCACGGCGCCGGTGAAGCGGGCGTCGCGCAGGCGCAGGTTGTCGTGGGTGACGCGGCGGCTGCGGGTGAGCAGGTTGAAGGCGAACTGGCGGGGCGGCTGGTCGAGGTACCGGCCGAGGTCCTCGAACCACTCCAGACTGGCGCGGGCGGCGCGTTGGGTGGAGGCGACGACGGGCTTGCGTTCCTCCTCGTAGGCCGCCAACGCCCTTTCCAGCGAAGGCTGTTCCTCCAGGCAGGCGGCGAGGGCTAGGGCGTCCTCGACGGCGAGTTTGGTGCCGGAGCCGATGGAGAAGTGGGCGGTGTGGGCGGCGTCGCCGAGCAGCACGATGTTGCCGTGCGACCAGTGTTCGTTGACCACCGTGCGGAAGGTGGTCCATGCGGACTTGTTGGAGCGCAGGGGGCGACCGCGGAGCGCTTCCGCGAAGATCTTGGCGCAGCGCTCCACGGACTCCGTCTCGCCCAGTTCCTCGAAGCCCGCGGCCCGCCACACGTCCTCGTGCATCTCGACGATGACGGTCGACGCGTCGGGGGCGTAGGGGTAGCCGTGGAGTTGCATCACGCCGTGTTCGGTCTCGGCGATCTCGAAACGGAAGGCGTCGAAGGGGAAGTCCGCGGCGAGCCAGATATAGCGGCAGTGGTGTGAGGTCACACGGGGGCGGAACACATGGGTGTGGGTGTCGCGGGTGGTGCTGTTGACTCCGTCGGCGGCTATGACGAGGTCGTGGGTCCGGGCGAGGTCGGGTGGGGCCTCGGTGCGGAAGCGGAGGGTTACGCCGAGGGCGTGGCAGCGGGTGTGGAGGATCTCCAGGAGGCGTTTGCGGCCGAGGGCGGCGAAACCGTGGCCTCCGGAGGTGTGGCGGGTGTTTCGGTGGACGATGTCTATGTCGTCCCAGCGGGTGAAGTGTTGCTGTAGGGCTGCGTAGACCTCGGGGTCCGCGTGTTCTATGCCACCGAGGGTTTCGTCGGAGAGGACCACGCCGAAGCCGAAGGTGTCGTCGGGGGCGTTGCGTTCCCAGACGGTGATGTCGCGGTGCGGGTCGAGGCGCTTCAGGAGGGCGGCGGCGTAGAGGCCGCCGGGGCCGCCGCCGATGATCGCCACGCGAAGGGGGCGGCTGATCATCGTCGGCGACTGCGGGTTTTCGGTGGCTGGTCGCGCAGTTCCCCGCGCCCCTGAGGTTGGCATCCTTACCGTCCCCTCCACTTGGGAGGGCGCTTCTCCTTGAAAGCCGTGTGGAACTCGGCGTAGTCCTCGCCCGTCATCAGGAGGGCCTGGGTCGCCGCGTCCAGTTCCACCGAGGCCGCCAGGGGCATGTCCAGTTCGGCTGTCAGCAGGGCCTTCGTCTGGGCGTACGCGAGGGCCGGGCCCTCGGACAGGCGGCGGGCCAGGGCGCCGGCGGCCTCGTCCGCGTGGCCCTCGTCCGTCAGCTCGCTGATCAGGCCGATGCGCTCGGCCTCCGGGGCGCGGACCGGTTCGCCGAGCATCAGGAGGCGGGTCGCGTGGCCCAGGCCGACGACCCGGGGCAGCAGATAGGCCGCGCCCATGTCGCCGCCGGACAGGCCGACGCGGGTGAAGAGGAAGGCGAAGCGGGCCGTCGGGTCGGCCACCCTGAAGTCCGCGGCCAGGGCCAGGACCGCCCCGGCGCCCGCCGCCACCCCGTGCACCGCCGCGATCACCGGGAACGGACACTCCCGTACCGCGCGCACCACCTGGCCCGTCATCCGGTTGAAGTCGAGGAGCTGGGCGGTGTCCATGGCGAGGGTCGCGCCGATGATCTCGTCGACGTCGCCGCCGGAACAGAAGCCGCGGCCCTCGCCGGCCAGGACCAGGGCGCGCACGGAGCGTTCCCGGGACAGCTCGGCGAGCAGGTCGCGCAGGTCGGCGTAGGCGCCGAAGGTGAGCGCGTTGAGTTTCTCGGGGCGGGCGAGGGTGACGGTGGCGACGCCGTCGGTGAGGTCGACGCGCAGGTGCCGCCAGTTCGGGGTGCGGGCGGCGGAGCCGGTGAAGGGACTCATGTCGTACGGCCTCCTCGTGCTCAAGCAGAGGTGTGCGCCCTACCCTCCGAAGCTATCACCCATCTTTGACTGTCGTCATGAGTGCGCGATAGGAGCATCCGGATGTGACTTGGACCCGTCACATCCGTCACGGCTCGTCGACAGACCGGCAACGGCGGGAGCAGGTCGGGGAGGCAAGCCGTTGCTACGGGTAAGCCGCCTGCCAACGGGGCCGAAGGTCCCGCACGGTGCCTGTCGGACGCCTCTGCCGGACGGCGCCGTACCATTCATAAGGTTGAAAGCAGGACAGCCTGCTCATGAACGGAACCGCCTTGCAAGATCGCCCCTCAGCCTCCGCCTCCTGGCGCATCGCGCTGCCGCACTCCGCCGCGGCCGTGCCTGTGGCGCGTGCCCTGGTCCGCACCGCGCTGGCCGAGCTGGAGCACGGGGCGGACAGCGACACCGCGGAGCTGCTGACGGCCGAGCTGGTGGCGAACGCGGTCGAGCACACGGCCGGGGACAGCCCCATAGAGCTGGTCGTGGAACTGCTCCCGACCGGCTGCCAGGTCGAGGTCCACGACCCCGACCCGGCCCCACCGGGCCACCTCACCCAGCCCGACACCAAGGACCCCGACCCCTGGCAGGAACACGGCCGAGGCCTGCTGCTCATCCGCGCCCTGAGCTCCTCCTGCGGCCACCGCCCCACGGAGACCGGCAAGGCGGTGTGGTTCCGCCTACCGGTGATCCCGACCCAGTGGAATCCAGCGTGACTGAACCCACCTGAAGGGGCGCGGGCCGTGTTGAATTTGCGGCTACCGCCGCGCGGGAGCGACCAGCCACAACGGACCCGCAGCCGAGACCGAACCGCCGGCTACGCCAACGTCGCCACCAGCACAGCCTTGATCGTGTGCAACCGATTCTCCGCCTCGTCGAACACAACCGAGGCGGACGACTCGAACACCTCGTCCGTCACCTCCAGCGACTCCAGCCCATGCGTCTCGAAGATCTCCTGCCCCACCTTCGTACCGAGATCATGGAACGCCGGCAGACAGTGCAGGAACTTGACGTCCACGTTGCCCGTCGCCCGCAGCACATCCATGGTCACCGCATACGGCGACAACGCGGCGATCCGCTCGTCCCACACGGACTTCACCTCCCCCATGGACACCCAGACATCCGTGGCGACGAAGTCGACCCCCCGCACCCCCTCCCCCAGTGACTCGGTGAGAGTGATGCGCGCCCCGCTGTCCACGGCGAGCTGACGCGCCCGCTCCACGACATCCTGCGCGGGCCAGTACGTCTTCGGAGCGACGATCCGCACGTCCATGCCGAGCAGCGCACCGGTGATCAGATACGAGTTGCCCATGTTGAAGCGCGCGTCGCCGAGGTAGGCGAACGCGATCTCCCTGACCGGCTTGGCGGTGTGCTCGGTCATCGTCAGGACGTCGGCGAGCATCTGCGTGGGGTGCCAGTCGTCGGTGAGGCCGTTGTACACGGGCACTCCCGCATATCCGGCCAGCTCCTCGACCTTCTGCTGGCTGTCCCCGCGGTACTCGATCCCGTCGTACATACGACCGAGCACGCGCGCGGTGTCCCGTACGGACTCCTTGTGCCCGATCTGCGAGCCGGACGGGTCCAGGTACGTCGTCGAGGCGCCCTGGTCCGCCGCCGCGACCTCGAACGCGCAGCGCGTGCGCGTCGAGGTCTTCTCGAAGATCAGCGCGATGTTCTTCCCGCTCAGGTACCGCGTCTCGGCCCCCGCCTTCTTGGCGGCCTTCAGCTCGGCCGCCAGCTCGATCAGACCGAGGAACTCCTGCTCGGTGAAGTCGAGCTCCTTGAGGAAGTGGCGGCCGGCGAGGGCGGTCGGAACTGTCGCCATGGGGGCGCTCCAGAGGTACGTGAACAGACGGACCCTTGGAAGTCTATACGACGTTCGGCATTTATATACAGACGGCTGTACGACTATGCGCTCACGCGTTCCAGCACCGCACCGCCCCCTCGCCCCGACCGCCCCCTCGTCCTATACGGCGTCCCGCTCCACCGGACAGCTCATGCAGCGCGGCCCGCCCCGCCCCCGCCCCAGCTCGCTGCCCGGGATCTCGATCACCTCGATGCCCTGCTTGCGCAGATAGGTGTTGGTGGTGGCGTTGCGCTCATAGGCGACGACGACGCCCGGCTCGACGGCGAGGACGTTGCAGCCGTCGTCCCACTGCTCGCGCGCGGCCGCGTGCACGTCCTGGGTGGCGGTCAGGACCCGGATCCCGCTCAGTCCGAGGGCCGCGGCGATCGCGCGGTGCATGTGCTCCGGCGGATGGTCGGTGACCTTGAGCTCCTTGTCGCCGACGCCCGGTTCGATGGTGTACGAGCGGAGCATGCCGAGCCCGGCGTACTGGGTGAAGGTGTCGCCGTCGACCATCGTCATCACGGTGTCGAGGTGCATGAAAGCGCGCCGTTTCGGCATGTCGAGGGCCACGATCGACTGCGCGGAACTCTCGGCGAACAGCTTGTGCGCGAGCATCTCGACGGCCTGGGGCGTGGTCCGCTCGCTCATGCCGATGAGGACGGCGCCACTGCCGATGACGAGGACGTCCCCGCCCTCGATGGTGGACGGGTAGTC
>Ga0307508_10004825_pt1 | contig 13005 bp, 15 predicted proteins | sample 9_EM_MG_FD_203089 | JGI IMG/M metagenome (GOLD analysis project Ga0307508, IMG submission 203089) | Populus trichocarpa ectomycorrhiza microbial communities from riparian zone in the Pacific Northwest, United States - 9_EM | ecosystem: Host-associated > Plants > Roots > Unclassified | place... | reverse complement strand
CGACAAACTGGAGGACATACCCTGCCTTTAGAGGATCTTGTATTCCTAGAACGCACTGTTGGTGTGGAGATAAGTTCAGCGATCGAAAGTGTGGGGTGCACAGCAGGCAAAAAAAAGAAAAAGGAAATTCAGCGTACATTGCGGCGCAGGCCCCTTCGCACCACCGCCTCCTTTCTTCTTTGGGTTCCTGTGCGTCTTTCCCATATCAGAGTCTTCCAAGGTGGTTTCTTCTCCCTCTCAGCTCGGAGCCCGTCTGTATCCGTGTTCGTCGTGACGCAAGAGACCTTCTCCGTCAGCCGCTTTTTCTAGTAAGCTCGGTACCGAGATCAAACGGCAAGCCTCGACCTAAAAACGTCCGTTTGCGTGCTTGTCAAAGTGTCCTTGTTTTATATGTGGTAACTTTCTCACCTCCGCAGCACAAACCGTAAATGCTGTAAACCGCGAACTTGACCAGTCTCACGAGTGAGTTCAAAGCAAACAGACAGAGGAGAGAGATATGCAAGGGACAAGGAACCCAACCTTTGGCGGCTTGTCGTGAGAATTTCAAATGACACGTTGTTGCATCGTGTCTGCAGTTCCTTGACGCAGCCTCGCCTCGCCTCGCAGTGCTTCCATTGACATTCATTACGTTGACTAAGGCTCAACAACCCAACTTCAACGTTTCCGAAGATCTGTTTTCGTATTTTCGTGGAATTTTCGTGCCTGACTGTAAATCGCAGATAATGGATCGCCACTTCCCAACGTCCGGTTCCACATTTATGATTATGATCTGGATGGACAATTTCGAAGGTCGTCATTGTCAAGGAGATTCCTCAGACGAGCGTTCAAGCTGATCACCGTCGTAGATGAGCGTCCGAACTCGAAACTAATGTTCGGGTTTGTGGCGCTCATCTACGCGTATGGGATGCTCCACTTGACATCTAGGCTTTCTGCCTAGCTCCTTGTCTCATCTCTACCTTGATGTAAGGGTCTTTGCCGCGTTAAGTTTCAGCGCTTCAGCGTTTATGTGATACCAATTCATCTATCTCGAGATTCGAAATCAATGTTCTTCCTGGCCACGGCATGACCATTTTCGTATCATCCTCATCCTATCTTTCATCCAAATTTCATCCTCAACTTCTAGCAGTAGGGCTGATATTTACCAGACATCAGTGTGGTCACTGCGTAACTCACTCAATGAGTGATCTCTTGTGGGAGTTTACTAATCTCTGAAATTGATCCTTTTTTTTTATCAGTCTGACGAGCAGAAGAACGACTTTGGCGTCAATGCAAACAAGGACAAATATCACGCTTCAGCAAGCTCTGATGTCTCCAAATAAGAGTTCGATGAATGTAACCGATTTTGTCATCCGCGCTCAGCAGTCGGGCGGTCGAGACGCTACTCTGGCGACAATTCAGGAGATGATACGTGTCGCTGGCACAACCTATGATGAAGTAAAGAAATTTGGACAACCTGCTCCATCATTTTTTGGTGCTACTAGTACTTGGGAAGGCGTGGCGACAAAGCTTAATTTGAAGATCGATCTTGGTATCAACCAGTTTGAAGGGTTCTCAGTTCCCAGTGCCATTCTTCCACGGTCGTTTCTTAAAAAGGTCTTAATTTTGGCAAACGAATGGCTTGATGTTTATGGTGAATTACCTGCTCACGAAAGGGAGGCTTCAAGGGTGCGGGTTCTGGAACCTGTGAGTACTCCGTCTGATTGATGATCCGTGACTCAATTGTCATTTCGCAGTGGCTCATTAGAGTCTGCAAGCTGTTTAAGGGCCGTTTGGTTGACAAGCCCGAATCTCCGATGCCGCCAACAGAGGCAACCTCTGGAGGCAAGGTAGAACATGAGGTTGCGATGCTGGAGAACATTCTCTTGCTCTTGGTGGAGTTGAAGTTATATTTCAAAAATCTGAACGATCACTTCGCTCAGGTATTGTTGGAGCTTTTGTGTAAGTTTTTCTTCTCCTACAAGAGTATTATTGATATCTGAAAATACCGAAGCCGCTTATCAAAAGAATCGTGACAGGGGCTCTCATCCACAGCCACCTGTCTACACCATTTTAACAGATATGGAAAAGTTCTACTTTTTCCGTTATGATGGATCCAAATTTTCTTGCAGAAAGGTGATTTTTGTGAGATCGGACACACGCAAAGCATTCCTTCTTGGAATGTGTGAAGGTACGCCATCATCCATCGGGTCATTTGCCAAATTAAGATTATGCAGTAACTGAACATCTTTTTTCAATCCTCCTCAATTCATATATTGAAGTGTTAACTGCTGTCGAAAGCCGTTCCACACTCTCATCCGCTGTGTCTCAGACATCACGTCAGTCAACGGATAAATGGTCTCAAGCCCTGGCAAAGGCTTACGCTGCCCAAAATGCCCTTACCAATGTTGACTGTAAACAAGCGGATTGTGACGAACGTGCTGAAAATGGTTTGGAGCTGCTCTTCGAAAGGTTTGTCATTTTCCCTGTAAACTCCTTGACATTTTTTAAGTGTCTATCCCATTGCCAGTGTTCGCCTCCTAGACAAAGTCGGCAGCCTGGAGGATTGGGATGATGACTGTCTTGAAATGAAGATGGATGATGTTCTCTCAGAGTATCGTCCGAGTTCTTTCGTTGAAGGTCATTGAGATGTTTCGTAGTATGTTTCTCACCTTGATAACAAATGCCATTTACTTTTGCGAGGCTTTAATGGTTATCTTCAATGAGAACATTGTCCAATACATTCAAAGTCATGACCTGAGGTACTCTGGGCTATTTCTCTCTTATCCTCGAGTTGACCCCTCGACTCGGGAAAATATATACGCAGAGGCCGAGCCACAGGAGGGAGGGGTAGGGGCACGACTGGGTCCGCATCGTGGAAAGAGTGCTAGGTACGTTTTCTCTTTGTTTGTCTTGAATGTTGGTTACATCTCACAGCATGTCGAGCACAACAACCTATTTGTTCCTTGCCCCAACAGATTTGGGGGGATGCATATCCAAAATAGGTATGTTTTTCTCTCTGTTATCTTGAATAACGGTCAACTTAGTATCCTACGGTAGAAAACGCACATCGAGCACATTTGTTGCTCCCTCCGCTTGCCCTCCGCACACTTCGACCACCCGCAAATATGTTTCCCTCTTTGTTATCTTGAATATCATACCAACTTAGGATGGTTTTCTGTTCGGCGCTGATCCTCGGTGCCAGGCACGCATTCCATCTACGAGGGCGATCAAGGTATGTAATTTCTCATTCTTAACATCTTTATTGATTCAATAGTCAGCAGCTAAAGCAACATCAACATGGACGAAACCTGCCCCGTTCGTTGCCCTCCGGACACTGCGAGCACAGAAATCGCCTGCAGGGGATGGCTGTCCATCCCCCCAAAAAGGTATGTTTCTCGACTCGGATGGGGCAAGCGGCAATTTTGCGCCTCTAACAAATGTGGCAAAACATTTAGTGGGCAAGTATTACATCTGGCTTTTTACTGGGGGAGATGCGTTGACTAACTTTCAGTGAACAGGACTGCAAACGTGCACTACTGTCAACTAGTTCGACGATTTTGTGATGCATCATCACATCTAATACTCAATTGAAACCAATATCTGAAACTTGGTATCAGATTAGTTCGCGTAAGTTTTCCTTTGAGAGTGAAAATTGAGACTAGGAGTGGACATGGACCTTCTCAGAGCTCTCATCTGTCATGCTTTGGAATGGAATAATTAAGATGTACTATGTCGGCGAACATTTCCAGGTGCATCATATTTCGCCGAAGTCGATCTTACTGCCTACGTCCCAAATGGTAGCGTTCCAGAAAGCGGAGTCGACGACGTGGGTGGGTCGATTCTCCCTATACAATTGATCTTATTTAAGCCATTCCGAATCGCCTGCGACTCGCGCCCTTACCCCCCGGTATCTCATCCATCAAGATTCACCCGGCATCAACATCCAAGACGGCCTCTTTAAGCTTTTGCGTGAGTTAGCTGCGGCTGCAACAGTACTTCGGAGTCTCTGCCTTTAGGAAAGCATGAATGGAAGAAATCTGAAAGGAGCATATTTCTGATCGAAAGCGACAGAGGACTGGGGCCATTACTGGGACATTGGCGATGGGATGGGGCAGTAGGATCAACCTATTTGGATGCGAGTTCGAATTTGGGATTTCTTACATTAAAGTTCCTGCGGCATTACAGTATCCTGGATTGAGGAGTTGCGATCAAATGCGCAAGAGAAAGCATGAGGAGGGTGCTCCAACGTTGAATAGTGGAGTGATAGACTAGACCGGGCATGTATTTGACGATCGAGTTGTGATGTCTTCTCGGTCGAGTAACAGAGTCCAGTTGATCCGGACGGACATTGAATGAGAATATATGGACTCTTCTGGGCAAAGCACTGAGTACTGAAAGCGTAAGGTAGTCAGGACACTGCATGCAATTGTTTGTTGAGTCCTTCCTACGATCATGCAGTCCAAGCAGAGCGGGCTTTATGAACGACAAAGCGAGCTGTTCTACTTATTGAGGTCGACGCGGAAACCATGCTTGTGTAACCCCTCAACACCCTGGTTAACACAGCAAGCCTCGCCTTCCTATTTCAGGAATTAATTATCTATAACAGGACAAGCATCCGACACGGCTACACACAGCTGAGAAAATCCAGTTGTTCGGAATTGCTACATGTGTTTAAGAGATAGAGCTCAATCAGTTTTAGAAAATCGCTGGTGGTAACGAAATCATCAAACCGACCATTAACTATATTTGATATAGAGCATCGTTGCATCGACTCACTGAGTGACGGACCAAAACACAGAGATCAATGTGCACCATGCCAACGATGCAGTATTCAAGGCTGCTGCCGCCAGCCACCATCCCACACTCGAAAGCGCAGGATGGCGTCTACAACATCCCCACAGTCAGAGCTCCAGGCTGAATCACCTCGGATCGACATGTTCCATCAAACAAGGAACTTCTGCATCAGGAGGAATGCCAATGAATTGTGGTACAGCCGTATATTAAAGCTGGAGGTATTCCACAATCCAGAACCCCACAGAAACCGAGAGCAATCGGGTAGGTGGTCACTTATCTTTATTCTTCCTGGTCTAATCATCCTCATAAAGAGAAACATCAGAGAAGAATACAGAGGTTGACCGCGCAAGGATCCTGAGACCAAGGAAGCCAGCACCATCAACTCCTGATATTCGTCGGAGGCTAGAAAAGGGGCCCGTCTGAGCATCAGAAGCTCCATTCGTAGGTGAGCGAGACAACACCGAATGGAGAGTTATTCAAGGTCAATCATCGCCTGCGAAGACTGGCAACCCTTTCCCGAGCTTGCGAACTGTCGATACTTCAGAATCATTATCAAGAGGACTGCAACAGAATCAAAGATCGTGTATTGAGGTCTGCGCTGAAACGAAGGAAGTTCTGAGGGAGGAGAAGCCCTTTGACACGATACTGTAACAAAGCATCCATAACCTTAAATCAGATGTTGCGTTTGGGTAGGACATTCGCCGCAGGCTGTACCCGTCATGGTTCAATGATCTGGGAAGATCGAAACCAACTGCTGTAGCCTCTCAAGATCTACGACAAGGTCAGTTGTACATCACAGAAATATTGACGCAGGAACCGAACCGTGTAATACAAGCCCCAATTCATTCATACATGACATTGACATCAAGCCTTGTGGGAGAGATTTTCCACCCCGAGTGTAGACATAGGCAACAACCGAAAGATTTCACGGAAATGTTGAGCATCCGATGATCTTTGTTGGCGGGGAAATGTGGAGAAAAAGAATCGGACTTCACCATGAATAGCCTCGTATTTGACAAAGAGTCCGTCCGAATCCGTCGCGATTTAGGAGGCAGCTGAATCAAGGATCATCGGAAAGAGAGCTGAACAAAACGACGAGAGGACATTTTCCATGACCTTCCGTATTTTCGAGGATCTTCTCGCACGTTGGCTCCTGTTGGCAATGCGAAAAGTTGACTCTGAAGTGATTTTAACTCGCATCGTCAGGAATTTGACGTTGCCACGCCATCGGACCATCGGACCGCAGCACACGGGAAATGCGCCGTTCTTGTGGCTTCAGCAAGCCATCTTGGTCAGGGTCGGCTCCAGTCCGGACGTGCACTAACTTCTTTTGAACATATTTTTGTATTGCGTGGCGCAAGTTTCGCAGACATGTTGAATGCCACTGCCACAACGAGCAAATCAATCAAGCTGCCTGCCAAAACTGGATACATCTTGATTAGTCAGCAGGACGTTATCGTTCACATGTTGGGTCCACCAGGGTGCCTCTCGTAATCTAAATATCGGTTGCTGGGAGGGCGCAGTGTAAGTGCTCGTTGACAGCGCTCATACACCATCCCACCACCAACACCTCCCGGCACCGATCCCACCCCATAACATGTCCCGATCAGACCCGGAGTCCAGATGGGTACCTCGTCGAGATTTAGCCCTTCCCAACGAATTGTTGCACAAGATCATACCCTGGGTCTTATGTGACAGCGTACACAGCATATGTGTGTCCACCGAAGACACGACATGGGAGAAGAACGTGATGGTGATACTGCATGAAGTATCGCCCACCTTTAGGGCGATCTCGAGTGAGATAGCAGTGAAAGCTTTCGACATCGCACGGGATTTTAGGAATGACGACGAGGCGTAAGTTATGTTCTAATTTTCAACTAGATCGGGCACTTACGCCCATCACCAGTTTGTTAAGGACCCTTCGTGAGATATTCACGTATCTTAGTCACCTTGGGACCAGATTCAGGCATCCGTCGGAGAGGGGCAATATATCTGTCCAGACCATCGATTGTTCCGCATCTTCTTATGTCTTCGCACATGCACTGTACCTCAGCTGCACTTCACTTCGTCGAAACGCAATTCGCTCTCCACGTGATGTATATGAGACCACCCACAATGTTATCTTTTCCGCCCTAGATCAGGCAGAATCTCTCTGTGATAGGGTAAAACCCCAAGAGATGACATTTCTGTTGAGGAAGAGTATATGCCAAGAGCGTGAACTAGCTGTTGTAGGTCAGTGGTTTCACTCGATCAGCCGCTCTAGATTTAAATCCAATCTCTGCTCAGGGCTCAAGGTAGTAGGCGGATTCAATAATTTAACGTATTATGCCGATGCGCTGTCTCTTTTCCAAAGCCATCTGGCAGCTAATGGAAGTGGGCCTGTTGCGGTATGTCCACATGATGTCGGCATTTTTCTTCACTATAGAATTATTCTCCTAGGGCGCTCGTTCGTTGATTCATACTGCATTGCAGAAGGTGGATGGCCTTTATGAAGCGTATGAAGGAATTCTTGATAAGAAGTCCGCTTCCTTGGAGCCGCGAGTTTATGATGTTCGTCTCCCATATATCATCAAGTTTGATTTTATTTATCATGACTTGTGTAGCTCCCCGGCGTCTTCCAAAGTCTGCGGAAAATCGCCACCTTGAATATCGACGAAGATCAATTCGATCTTCGCGAAAGAATCAAGAAATTGGTACACATTTGGTCCGCAGCCTGCCCTTTCTTGAACAAATCTGCACGTTCCAATGGATCAGTCACTAGGGTCATCCCACTGTAATATTTGAACAGGGTTTTATTTATTTATGTATCAATAATTAGTAGCCTCTAAGGCTTACAGCTGTTTGTTTTCGATCGCTATGTAACTTCAGTCGTTTTGGTTCCCATTTGATTTGTATAAAAACTATGTGAGCAATTGCGAAGAAGCAAGGAACGGGTAACTGACTCACTAGGACCTCTCCGCTGAAGTTCGGCAAGCTTAGCTCTCATACGAAAGTGTCCGTTTAACTTTTTATACAGTAACGCGTGACGGTCGTGACACGACAGGTTTTCATTTTCAATTTTCAAACGACCTGCGTCACCCTTGCACAGAGACTCCGCGATGGTTGGTACTGACTTAGATTGGAGCCAGACTTCACTTTTCTTAAGTTTGTTGTCTATAACTTTCAATCCCACAGCATGGAACATAGTTGCTCGTAATGGTACGTGAACCAAGTCCAAACTTGTCGACGACCTAATTCCCTGTCTCCCTAAGAGTACAGAAACAAGACCATTACGCGTATATTCGGAGGGAATGCGAGAAACGGATGTTACTTCCTAGCAATCCTGATATTCTTATTTGGTATCTTGAGAGATCGCCTGTGAGGATGCATGCCTTTTTTTAACCAACGCGACATAACTCCGGAACTTCCTTTTTTTTTCTGTGCCTTATAGGTACCACCTGGCTCTGCTCGACCAGCCCCGTAGACAGATATTACCAGAACCATTGGCGACGATTGCCCCAATTGTGTTGTTCGTCCTCGGACAAACCTTCGTCATCAGCTCTACATGGGCTTTGGGCATAACGGGCACTTTCCTTGGGGATTACTTTGGCATTCTTATGGACCATAGAGTTGAAGGGTACGGTTCCATGTTTTTATTGTCGCTTTTCGTTTTTTTCTATTTGGATCCCCAGGTTCCCTTTCAACGTCCTGCGTGACCCTATGTACGTTGGCAGTACTTTGTCATTCGTTGCCACAGCTCTGTGGTAAGTACCCACCGAATTTCCCCCGCTCTAATGTTCTGAGCCCTCCGATAGGTACGAAAGACCAGCTGGTTTGCTAATCACATTCTATGTGTACATTGTCTACCTCATTGCATTGAGATTCGAAGGGTGATGTTCTTTCTAGATTCAATCACAATCAATCGTCTCATAATCCTCGTCTATAGGCCGTTTACGGACATGATCTATACCAAGCGCGAAGAAGAAAGGGCCAAAGCCAAGGCTGGGAAGACCCAATGAATACGCCTTAGAATGGTCGCTGCTAGATCTATTATGGCACAAAACCCTAATTTCTCCTTACTACCCGCATTTTTGCCTCCTTTGGAACAATATCACTAGATTTCCTATGGAACCTTCAATTTAGACTTGAGGACAGCAGGATAGAATTTATCATTTGTCAAAAGAAAAGGGCCCTAGCCTTAGTCTGGCCGATAATTGCGGACAGCTTTGTCCCAAATCCCAGGGGTGTCTACTGTTGCCCCAAGCCGCGATGCGAGCAGGAATGCACCGCTCAGTTTTCTGTTGTAAAACACCAACGGTAAATTCCAAAAAATACCACAGGTGACGACGAACCTGTTGAGACTATAGGTCTCCATCGGTGGTGGAGTCAGCCGATGCTGAAGCATGACTGGAATCTGGGTACGGATTTCCGCTGCAATCTCTGTCCACTTACTGCCTTTACCAAAGCAGAAAGGTCGAGGGGCGTTTGGCTTGAAGGGCGTGGCAAGGAGTATCAACGAGTTGATATGTGCATCCAACATGACCTGAACAAAAAGAGCCAAGCCGAATTGCCAAAGATTGTGGTGATTCGTGATTGAAAAAAACCCACCTCATTCTCCTCGCCTGTCAGATATCCGAGTTTCAAGCTCCACGCCAAACATGCATCTCTATCGTCCGATACAGCGGCTTGTAACAGCTGAAACCAGTTATTTATAAATTCCTTAGAGTATACTCTGGTCGCGCCGAAATCGACTAAGTTCAGCCGGTGGCTAATGGGATTCCAAAGGAAGTTTGTCCAGTTGGGATCGGTCTGCATTGTCCTGAATTCGAAAAGTTCTTTGAGGCAAAGTTCAATGACCCAAGCCGATATCTGCAAAAATGAGTATTGGGTAAGTGATAAGAATACATCAAGTCAAGACTTGCATCATTTCGGTCTTCTTCACTGAGATGGGCGACATCAGCTTCGCCCACGCTGATCCCAGAGACTCTCTCCATGACTAACACAGTGGAAGTACTGCCGTCCCAAACCCATGGGACTTTGAACCGTGGGTCATTTCCCAAAAAATCAGGACTCCCAAAAGCTTTCATGAACGAGGCTTCACGAATATAATTGCATTCATCTGCAAGCTCTGACTTCATAACCTAAAGGAAGTGTAGAGAAGAGTGAATAGTCGCGATGATCAAATACTTACCTTTATGGTTGAATCTAGAAACAGACCCTTTGGTAGCAACTTCCCAACAGTCAATAGCATGCTGATGTATCCAAGATCGCTCTCTATTGAATTGGCAATGTTCGGAAATTGGATCTTCACGGCGACTTCTTCGTCTTTTCCTGTTGGGGATACAGACGCCGCGAGAACTGCATTGTGAACTTGACCAATTGAAGCTGCAGCAAAAGGAATCCGATGAAACGATGAGAAGATGGATGGCCAGCCTGTGCCAAACGAAGCAGTCATAACTTGCTGAAAAGCAAAAACGGTCAGTATATTCGGCGCTGATTGCTATTTTAAAAAAATCTAACGAACCTCCAATTGCCGATCTGGCATATAGTGAGCGCTGTCCTGTACTTGCCGAAATATTTTGTCGACTTCTGGTGTGAGAACATGTGTATCTTCGATTACAGAAGATGAGGTACTGAGAACTCGATTTGTGGTGCCAGCGGGAATTTGGTACCTTGAATACTCATAAATTGCCCTAGCTTTAACGCAGCTCCTCTCATCTGGACAAGCTTTGTTACTAGCCGTTTGATATTCGCTTCTGTCATTACGATGGATGATTTATCTGCGGACCCGGGTGCTGTGCGACGCATCAATTCAGTCGCTGCACCATATCCTAAAGAAACCGCCAATCCTGGATAGAGTTGCTGTGTGATCAGTAAGTGATTGATGAAATCTGCATAACGACAGGCTAACCTCCATAATGAAATAACCTGCCAATCCGAGAAGAAGGTACTTTTGATGACTTGAGGCTGCGAACGGCCTCTGGTTTTGTGATCAGTTGCGAAGGTGTGGTAGCAACCTGCTATGCATATGATTAACAAATAAGATGGCCGCCAGAGAACTAGTTGTATATTACTGGCCTGTGTTGGGCGCTCTTCCTCAATACAGTTTGGTCGAAGCAACTGCTTCTCGTCCTCGAATATGCTGTTGGCAACCGGCCCATTCACTGGTTGAAGCATTTCAGAATCCGATTTCGACACAGGTAGTTGCTGTGGAAGCGTAAAGTTCCTGTACGATCCATCGTCCAATTTCTGTGGAGAACAAGCAGTGGCTTCGTCTGCGTGTGGAAGCGGTGTAGAGACTGGCTCGTCCTCTCGCCTCCGTTTTCGAGGGGAGGATGCCGGTTTCAAAGGGGACTGGGCTACCCTGTATCGCGCTGCATGGCCAAGTATTTCCGCTGCGGAATGGAGGACACAAAGCCAGTTGAATGCTGGTCCTGGTGGCATATAGACGGAGTGCAAACTTCTGGTCCTATTTATAGAACTGGTTATAATTGATCGTTCCCAATATATTCATGTACTCAGAGACAATCGTTGGCGCGCTCACACATTTTCTTATCGAATATGCTTCTAATTTTCTCAGTTTGAGCGTTGTGTTCCACTCAAGTGTTCTCACCTGTGATCTATAAATATCTAACTCTAAGCGTCGGCGTCCAATATCCAAAATGCCACCAATAGTAACCTAGGCAGGCGTGGAAGTGACAAGCGGCCTGTTACTACCCCAGGTAGAATAAAACAAACCTATCCTGTTAAATAGTCCTGCTGTTCTAATACAGCCGCATACGTTCCTCGGAAGGTAAGTCGTCCAAAGCCCATTGACCACCTTAATAACAAAGAAGTTATAGATCGGAGCTGGTCTCCTCACGAGCGGCAACGACGAGCAGGTCTCACTGAAGAATCATCTCGCTGGATTACATTCCTCGAAAAAATGCGCTGGACGTTGCTGTACTACCTTCTTGCCTTTCAACTCCTCTTTTATCAGGTTTTCAGTGCACCGACTCCGCCCAGATCGCCCAGTCCGCCGCCAGCGCCACCGAAACCTGGTGATTTCGTAGGAGTTCGTCCAGCAGCATACGAAGGGAAGAGCAAAGAAAATGTACGTCGTGCTCCCTCCCACTCGCCCTTTCAGCCTCGAGAACTGAAAACTAAATTTCAAACAGAAGAAAGTCGCTATCCATCCAGGAGTTATCGTTTCAGGACCTACGATAGATGGGAATTTCAACGTTGCGATGATATCAAAGAAACTGGTTGGGGATCCACCTCAAAGTCCGATCGAGTCCTTCCACCCGCAAACCAACGTCTATGGGAATGTTAACCTTGGCCCTCCAAAGGTGATTAACCCTACGCAAATGAAACACTGGAAGGATCATAAAACCGGCATTGTTGCAACACCCGTGGGCCAGGCCAACTTGGACAAACTGAAGAAAGCGATGGGTAAGTTACATTCACCAGTACCGCCCATTTTTCATCTTGTCATCTGTATTCAGAACCACACACGACTTGGAAGCCTGCTCCAGCCGCCACAGCTGGGCCATCGCAACCCAGTAAAGGTGGACCCCTTTCATACTTTATCCTGAATCGATGAAGACTTATTACTATGCAGTTTGATATCATTGTCCCTCCTGGCTAGAAGCACGAGATGTACATACTTCATCTAACAAGTGCAAGATTTGTTGGATCTTTACAGAAGGGACCGCTATTCAACTGTAGGCTCACAAGGGCAGTTTCAGAGCTGAGCGCTGAGTATCTAATCGAAATAAGGAGCAAATATGCTTACATTGTACAGTTATGTCGTTCGAGGCCCACACCAATAGAGACGGATTGACGTCGTTTCAACCAGGGCAACTGTGGAACAAAGAGAACAAAAGCTAAGGGTGAACATAATGGGTCAATAAAATACGATGGATAATAACGATCCTAGAGAAAAATGGGAGTAATTGGTATCATGGGTCCACACGCCAACAATCGGCTCAGTCCATCGACAATATAGCTAGCAATGTTCGTCCATACGTGGTTACCAGGGTCACAAACACTGTCGTTTCACAACTGGCATTTCGTCGGCGGTGCGGAGAGAATAGTCAACTCGTCAGTCAGCCGCTCTCTCAACACAACAGCTACACAATGGACGTGGATGAGCGGAATCACAGAGCATTTGGAGGGGGACAGAATTCTAGGTCTTCATCGCGGTGTGGACAGAGTGCTGGCTGTTCCGTCATGCCCATGCCTTCCGCCTCGGTTATTTTTCGTGGTTTCCGA
>Ga0307508_10004823_pt1 | contig 13008 bp, 14 predicted proteins | sample 9_EM_MG_FD_203089 | JGI IMG/M metagenome (GOLD analysis project Ga0307508, IMG submission 203089) | Populus trichocarpa ectomycorrhiza microbial communities from riparian zone in the Pacific Northwest, United States - 9_EM | ecosystem: Host-associated > Plants > Roots > Unclassified | place... | reverse complement strand
GAGAACTATGTGGTCAAATTAGGATCCGAGGTAGAAAAGAGTGTTTTGTAATCTTTCAAAAAGCACATCAATATAACCATCACTTTCATCATTTTGCAACATCAAACAGTATCCACAGAACAATTCCCAAACAATTTGAAAAAGTTGGTCAGGCTATAGTGTGTTAAATCAACTCTTTTCTGTCACTCGATTGCAGTGCCATTGACACAAATTATATAATATCACCCTCAAGACACTGCAGCTCACTTGTATTGTAAGAAAAAGATACCAGTCTTTCCCATCTATTTGTGGTTTCCCACAAGACATTGCTCTGTTATTTTCAATGGTAACTGAGATATTTTAACATGCCTGAACTATTAGGTCTACAATAAGGAAAATTTGGCCCTGATGCGCGTGAAGTAAATCGTATGTTGATTTCTGCCTACCACTGCAGAGATGACACATCACTAACGTCCCTCAACATGTCCAAAAATCAACGCAGTTTAAAGCATAAACATGCTAATAAACTTGGTGCCAAGGATAAATAAAAGCAATCTGGAGCATCCTTACCCCCAATGCAAATGTAGACAGTGCAGAACTCCGAAATGTAACAAGGCCAGCGTGAGGTTGGTCAGAGAAGAGATCAGAGCAAAATACAAAGTATAATGACATCATTGTAATGAAAACAGCATGGAAAGTGGATATAGCACTGCATTGATGGTTGAAACCAAATTAAAAAAATTCAAAACATAAGGCAATAAGAACGTTAACATTAATCGAAAAGATTCAATCACCGGTTGTTCCATTCAATACGTTGCAAATTGGTGAGGTTGGAATAGCTCTTAAAATAAACAGCACTGAACAAGCTGGTAAGATCATAGACCTAAAAAGGAGCAAACGGCACACAATTAAAGCTGAAGGGAACAAGACCAATACTAGGAAAAAGTAAATTTTGATAGAGGAAAAGAATTCAAGATTAATTAAAACATACCATCTTGCAAGCAAAAATGCCACCTGTGATAGAAGTGTACGGAATCAAAGGACCAGCTAGTAAATATTCCTTCAGCAGCAGCTCCGCGTTAATTTGGTATGATTTCATCGCCATGACAATCAAATTATCCCAGCACCAAGAGTAAAGCAAAATCCTCAATGCAATTCCACTTCCTCCGCCTAAAACACCGATTAACATTAGAAATTAATTAAAAAAACACAAATTACATTATGCAAACAGAAAATTCACGAAACTCGTGAGAACGTGTCAATCAAACACTTCAGACAAGTAAAAAGAGTCAACAAATCATATATCAGAAGGCAATTTTCTTGTTCAGCCTAATTAAACGTGTCAATCAAACACTTGAGACAAGTAAAAAGAGTCAATAAATCATATATCAGCAGGCAATTTTCTTGTTCAGCCTAATTAATAATGATTAAAAAAAACAAAACAAAACAGAGTAATCCTATTGTTGCCTCACTACTACTACTACTACTGCTTCTCATTGATCACTTGTGCTTAATTTTTTTCCAGCAAATAATAGTTAAAAAAAGAAAATATGAACATCCTCAATCACTCCAAACACAGAGCACGTAAGAAGATTATCACGCAGTCACGAGTGTGTTGAACAAGGAAGTAGACATAAAAAAAGAAACAGAAAAGGACAGGTGTTTGTGAATATAAAGAGAAGAGAAGAACAAGGAAGGACGACTTTCCTTTGTGTTGTTGATGTTTTTACCTGAATCGGAAATCTCACCGGATGTTGCGGGAGAACTTTAGTCGAACCGTTTTCTGTCTAAGCGTTTGGGTAACAAAGAGGGGGAGAGTCTTAAGTTTCGTGTCTTTATTATTATGTTTTGTTTTCCGATGGAATTCAATAATTAATTATTGTTTTGTTTAGAAGAGTAAATTAATTATTATTGAGAGGGTATTTTACAGTGATTTGTTTTGAAAGTATTTTTTATTTAGAGAAATATTAAAATGATATTTTTTTTTAATTATTTTTTACATCCAAACATTAAAAAAAAAAAGAAATTAAAACTTATTCCCAAACATGCCTTAATTAAGAAGGATTGGAAGGTTCGGGGAAGGATACCGTGTGCAGAGAAACAAGGGAAAGGACCAATCGGAGTTAACCCCGGCTTGCGCGTTACGCTAACTTACTTTAATAAGCTCCCTACAGTGGATTTGGAATTGTCCGTTCTGTTCTTTTCTTTTCATTTCTTTTCATTGATTTTAATTAATACTCTCTTTTTCTTTTTTTTACTTTTCATTGTTTTTTTATTTAAATTTTAATTAACATCTTCTCTCTTATTTTTTAAAAAATGATCTAGTTCATTTTTTGAAATAGTAATTAATTTTTAATTGTTTTTTAATTTTAAAATGCTTCAAAAGAATTACTTAGATTTTTATACTTTATGTGAACAAATTATGCAATCTTAACAGCTCAGATTAGCTTCTAAAATAAAGGAATTAAAAATGTATAAAATAAAAAAAGACAACGGGATTAAAAATATTTATTTTGATTTTGTAATTAAAAAAGCAATGATGTCTGAAAAATATTTTTTATATATTAAGAATTAACTATTTCCAACGGATCAGCGTAGTAGTAATAATTCAGAAGAGGGAAGGAAGGAGGACTCACACGGTATGAGTGAAAAGCCAACACACAACACATAAGGCATTACACGTTCAACAAGTCAGCATTGTAAGAAAGCGGCGTTCATTTGTTATCTATCTATCAATCATAAAGCCATGGCTACGCTTCTCTGTTCTGGGGTCCACGTTCGATTTTCGACCTTTTGTTTTTTCTTCCATTTCTGTGGCTCGAACATCAAATTCCAACAAACCCTACTGCTCTAGTTGGACACGTCACATTATTTTGGTCCCACCAGACCAACCTCATCTATCTTCATTTATTTTTTTTCTTTTTTCTTTTGAAAAAAAGACAAGAGACAATAACATATATATATATATATATACACACACACCCATATAAGCACTATCCAACAAAGCAACCTTTAGATGATGATGTATAAGAAGATTTCTCAATCATGCACGAGAAGCTGGGGTGTTTGTGGATATAATAAGTTGAATTTTAATTCATAATTATATCTACTTTAATTTTTGATATTTTATAAAATATAAACCTAATCTAGTTAATTTTTTTGAATTTGGGTGGGTTAGATATATTAGGTTGGGAAAAACATTTTGTGAATATTACAAATATTCACGGGTTGGGTATATTAATTTTATTGTTCTTCGACAATCTAAAAAAATATTGGATTGCAACTATTAGAATTAGATAAGATCTCTAAAATACATATATTATGGACAACATAAAAACTATTATAATTTTCACATAAAAACAAAACAATAATCATAGTCAAACATTATATCAAACAAATAGAGCGTAATATATATGATATAAAGACAGACTAGCAGGAATAGACTATAGAATGCTTTTAGGTTTGTGATTTGAATTGGAAAAATAAAAGTTCAATCTGAATTCTTGAAATTTTTATTTGTTTTCTTATGATCTCTTGGTTACCAAACAAAAAAAATTGGAATTGCAAAATGCACTACCAGATCAAACTTTAAAAAAAACAACTATAATTTTTGTAAAGATAAGAAAAAAAGAGAAAGGAAAGAGATTAAGAGAATGAGAGGTTGTTGTGGGTGTGAAGGCGAGAGAGAAGAAAATAGAGAGAGAATGAAAAATACTATCTATACCAAGTACTCATGCTACTTATATATATTAGGTTATACGAGCTGGGTCAAGATGACTAGGTTTTAAAAAATACAACTAACACCCAACTCTTGATATCTATTTATTAGGTTTTTTTATCCACTATTATCTATATTTGATATCTACATTATCCAACTTTAACATGTTAATTAAGTTGTGTAAAATAATATAAATATTACATAATAAATTATTTTTTTTAACACCCAACCCAAATGAGCAGGATTACAGCACCATGGTCACCAATTGAACTTGCAAACTCAATACCTATCTCAATCTCAATATCCAAATAAACTTCAAAGAGAAAGCTAATCGGGTATACAACACGACAATCCCGGTAAATGCACCATATACAACATATATAATCAACTTTTTTCCACCTTCAACTAAACCCATAAACATATATAATCATTATTTTTAATGTGCTTGTATTGCTTGGGCTTGGCCATATTTTAAATTTTTAATGGATGCCAAATGTTACCATCTTTTATAGTAAAATAAAAACGAACCTATAAACATAGTCGCTTTTATTCACCAAGGAAAACATAACTTGCAGCAATCTATATTATATATTGAATATGGTTGAGGCATGACAATGTTGCTGTAAATACATAATTTCTGTTAAGCCAAGCGTGGGATTGGAGCACACGCGGAGCTTGGTTCGAAACAAAAGTGAACGGTGGCGAGAGACACTCTTTGTAGATACATTTGTAATTTGGAGATGAGAGGGAATGTGTTGTGTTTGAATTTTTCCAGCAGCAACAAGTTCTCAGAGAAAATGATAGTCTAAGTCAATATGCTTCGAATGTTTGTGAGACACTGGATTGGAGCTGATGAAGAGAGCACTTTTGTTATCACAAAGGAGACTTGGTGGATTGGAGAGAGAAATACGAAGATCGCGAAGAAGATGCTGTATCCAAATGACCTCAGCGGCAGTGGATGCAAGGGTGCGATACTCAGATTCGCAGCTGGACCTAGAGACTATAGGCTGCTTCTTAGAACTCCAGGAAACAAGATTGGAACCAAGATAGATTGAGTAACCGCTAGTGGAGCGACGAGTCTCTAAACAACCAGCCCAATCCGCATCGGAGTATGCAGTAATGTCAAAGGAAGAGCAAGGATTTAAGGTGAGACCAAATTGAAGCGTACACTTGACATACCGCAGGATTTGTTTGAGAGCTTAGAAGTGCACCTCTGTGCGAGCATGCAAGAACTAGCTCACAGTGTCTACAGCATGGGTGATATCAGGTCTGTTGATGGTCAAGTATTTCAGTGCACCAACAAGCGATAGAGAGTAACAACATCACCTGGAAGAGCACCAGCAGAGGTGAGTTCTTGCCCCACAATCATCGGTATGGCCACTGGTTTGCATTCCAGAAGCTGTGCATGAGCAAGGAGGTCATGGGCATACTTAGTTTGGCTGAGAAAGAGCTAGTGGTTATTGGCAGTAACCTCAAGACCAAGGAGGTAGCTTAGGGAGCCCGAATCTGTGGTGGAAAATTCTAAATTAATTTTCTGAATAAGCTGAGTAAGTGGAGCAACATCATTGCCAGTGATGATGATGTCGTCCACATAAAGAAGAAGATAAATTATGTTGCGCTGCTTCTAAAAAACAAAGACAGATGTATCGGCATGGCTGCAAATTAAGGAAACCAAGCTGAAGAAAGAAGGTGTTGAATCGTTGAAACCATGAGCGAGGGGCCTGTTTCAGACCATAGATAGCTTTCTTAAGCTTACAAATTAACATGGTTTGGAAAATGAGAATTGATGTAACCCGGTGGTTTTTTCATACACGTACGACAAAGAGTAGACTGAACAATGGATTGAGGTAAGGTATTTATTGAGGAAATGAGGTCAGTAGGCAGTGACGGGTCTGGAGTACGTAGGGATCGGTGATTGAAATGGTGAATAATCTAGAGAATGGAGGGGCCGCGAAGGGGAACTAGGAAGCATAGGGAAATTGGTTTCATCAAACCGTGCATGATGTGTGATGCAAGCCTTAGAGGTAATAGGATCAAGACAACGAAAACCATTATGAGATGGGCTATAACCTATGAAAATGCAAGGATTACTGCGGGGAGAATATTTATGAGAGGTGTAGTCACGCAAACAGGAAACACTCGACAACCAAAGGGATGGAAAGATATATATTGAGGAACCTTACCGTAGAGAACTTCGAAAGCGGAAATATTCCCCAGAAATGGTGTTGGCAACCGCCTGATGATGTAAGTCGCAGTACTGAAAACGTCTACCCAATAAGAAGTGGGGACATGAGAGTGAAATAAAAGAGCAAGACCCATGTCAGTTACATGGCAATGCTTTCGTTCAGCACGTCCATTTTAGGATGGTGTATAAGGGCATGACATTTGATGGTGGAATATTCCTGATGAGCAAAGATGAGATTGAAAACGAAGACTACGGAATTCAGAATTACCATCACTTTGAAATATCTTAATTTTACATGAAAATTGGTTTTCAACAAATTTCTGAAAGTTAAGAAAAATGTCGAAGAAATCATATTTGAACTTCATAGGGTATAACCAGGTAAATCTAGAGTGATAGTCGAACAATCCATTTTTTTTTTTTTTTAGTTTAACGTGGATGTCCGGGCCAGTTTACGCGCACCTCGACTAATCCCACGGGCCCTGAAGTTAACGATCATGTAAACCTCTAGTGGCCATCATATGAGCAACCACAGGGCTCGAACCTGAGACCACAGAGGGAGCAAATTTCTTGATCCCAAGCTTTTACCACCTAGATGATTAGCTATTTTTTATATTTCAAGAGCAGTTCCGTATATCACAGTGAATAATGCCCAAAATATGATTAGACTGATTAGTAGTAGTTTTTTTTTTTGTGGAAAACTGATTAGTAGTAGTTGTAAATGGAAGCTGATGACTTTTGGCAAGTTGACTTGTAGAACAAAGAGTAGGATTAGGTAGTAACGAGGTTAGATGAAGCTGTTCTTTTTTATTTAATAAAGATATAATGGAATAATGAACATGTCCATGACGTGCATGCCTCAATTCATAGGATGCCTTAAAGGGCAGATTTATTAAGGACAGATATAAAAGCAGCTTGACCACGCTCCAATACATAAAGACCATCATCACGCCTTCCAGTTGCCACCAACTGATTCGTGACGCGATTCTGAACAACAACAAAAGAAGAGTCAGTAAAAAAAAACTTCGAAAGGAAAATCAGAAGTAAGCTTGCTGATGGATCATAAATGTTTGGTTAACCGAGGAACAACCACAACATCGAGTAAAGGTAGATGTGGGATGGTTTGGGAAGAACCGATACGAGTGATTGGTAAGGAGGCCCCATTACCTACAATAACGTACAGTGTCCTTACCAATTACCATCATATTGTTCAGAAGAATCCAGCGATGTCACATCTGGTGTCATGTGAGCAGGGGCACCAGTATCAAGGTACCAATCAGATGCAGAAGAGCCGGTGGTTGAAGAACAAGAACTTTGGAAGGCTTCAGCCAGATGTGCTGAAGAATCTGTCCGGTCATAGCTATTTTTGCATAGAGCAGCAGTATGACCGTCAGACTTGCAAATTTGGCAACGTGGATTGTAGGCACGCCGATTTTGATTTATAGCGAGGGGGGTGGCGATTGTTGCTACCAGCAGGATTATGTCCTGGAGGCCCTCGAGATCGACGATTTCTAAATTGACAACCACGGCCTGAGAAGTTTCGTGTGGCTGTGAAAGCTGCAGGGGCGAAAGAGTTTGATTCCAATGACTTCTGAAAAAGGTCATAGCTTTCTGCCAGCGGAACAAGATCATGGAAGCGAGGTAGCGATGATAATGCCAATTGAGTTGAAGAGAAACCAGAAAAATCTGTACCAAGGTCACGAAGGAAATGAGAATTGTAAGTTTCATCCACTGGACGCCCAATGGCCAGCAGCTGATCACACAAGTTTTTGAAGTCTCTAGAAAATTCAGCAACTGTTCGTGAGCCCTTCTTCATAAGTTGCAGCTCAACCTTCAATCTTATCTCACGTGTTTTTGATCCATGACTGAAAACACGTTCAAGAGCCAGCCAAACATCACGGGAAGTGGTAAGTCCAACCGTGACAGCCATGGCTTCTTCAGAGGGAGGAAAGAAGTAGGCTGAGAATTTGTTGGTCCTTGGCTTTCCATTCCAGGAATTTTGGATTTGTTGATGAAGAATTCTCAATGGTGCCAGTCGGCTGCGACAGGGATCCATCAACAAAACTTATATAGGAGGTTTCGACAATCAAGAAGGGAATGAGCCGGCTCTTCCAAAGCAAATAATTAGTAGCTGAAAGTTTGATGGTGATCATATGGACCATGGTATTGAAAGAGAAGGTTTCTGCCATTACCAAGAATGAAAAAAATAAATAAATAAATAAAGATGACAGATCGAAAGATCTTAATCTATGGCAGCTCTGATACCATGATAATGTTGCTGTAAGTAACTAACAGTGCTAGGAAACCACCTTACTTTAAAAGAGGTGGAGCTGATCTATTTATATGGAAACGCAGTGAATTTATACAAGGAAAGTCTACAATAAATTAAATGAATACAATCAATCTGTAGTTATGACTAATGCCTAGCGCGGAGATTGACTAATTTACAGGTCTCTTTTTTCCTTTAAATCACACTGGTAAAAACTACATGAGAAATTAGATTAGATGAATGTTATGAAAATAGAAATACTCAATTAAAAAAAAATTAATTCATTTAGTATTCTTCTTAATCTAAGGTTATTTTTTATCATTTTTTTCTGTTTCTTATGTTTTATCTCTTTACGAGTTTCTTTTTGCTAATAATAGTTTTATATAGATTTTTAGTATGAAACATCTCGCGGATTATATATATTTACACACACAAAAAATCAACTCATCCACGAATGAAATTAACACAAAGAGAGTCTACAAGCTCTCTTTTTCTCAGGTTTCTTTTATTTTTTTTTTTATATTGATATCAAAAATATTTTAAAAAACAACTGGCAATCATATTTTCAAATAAATTTTAATTTACTTATAGCTACTTTTATTGCTTATCTTTCTCTTTCTTCCTATCCCTTATCTCCTATCTCCTTTATTTTTATCTTTCAATCTCATGATCTTCTCTTTTTTTATTTTACAATTATAGTGGATATGTACTTAAAGTCTCATATTTATTTTGATTCCTTTTTTTCTTAGACACTTCACTCTCTATTTTTTCTTTCAATTTTTTAATTTTTTTTATTTTTGAAAATATACTAGAAAAAGAAATTAAAATATACAAGATTAATAAATCAGTTTTCAAATCTTTGTTAAAAAAAGATATCATAAATATTATTGGTGGATTATCGAGAGAAAAATATGTTATCTATGCGCTTTTAATTATATGACATTTAAACTCGTTTTATTTTTATATTTATTTAGAAACTAATTTTTTACATTGATTAGTTTTAAATCTAGATGTAAAAATCTTTTTTCATTTTCTATTGAAAGAAATTTATATCTTCCAAACAAAACAAAAACAACTGCAAATGCAAAAGAAGTGAGAGGCTCATGTCGAGGGACACGGAAGAAATTGATGGGCAATTGGCCAAGCATGCAGTAGCACTCCTAACAAATAATTTTTTTATGCAAGTGGTACCGAATTTAAATGTATTTCTAGGGCCTTTTGATTCCGAAACAAACCTTCAAAACTGGCCTGTTGGTTACAGAGATGAAGAAAGTATGAAATTAAAAGAGCTATTGTTCACAAAGATCTTAAGTTTCTACATTGATTTTTCAAGCCACTACGAGATATATTACAACGTTCATGCTACTATACACAGAAAACCTAGAAAATTTGTTGTTAACGATATTGATGAGGAACGCCGTTTAAAAAAAAAAAAAAAAAACTCAAAGAAGCCTCGTGGGGTTCCTTGGAAGGGAAAAAAACAATGGCGAACGCAAGTTCTAGCACTTCCTCCTAGCCTTGCGTGTTACACCACTTTTTGGAGAAGATGAGAACGAAGAAGATGATGAGAGGACTGATCTATTTTTCTCCATGTCCTTGTTAAATGCCATCTGTACATCCTCTTTAAGTTCCAGGAAGCGCATCTTCTTGGTTTTCTGCTCTGCAGGAGTACCCTTATCTAGGTAGAGAGCATCAGGCACATCGTCATCCAGAAACTTGTCAAGAACTTCTGAGCAATGCGGGAAATAGAGCCGTCCCATCTCCACTGCCATCAAAGAAAAATCAGAGAACGCATCATGCAGCTCCTGTTTATACATACACTAACTTAGGCCTATCTACAGCAAGTTGCATTTGATTATTAGGGTCTTAGTGTTCATCTCGACCGATTTTAAGGATTTAATCCATAATCATTGCCCTTAAAATAGCTTTTTTCAGTAATCCCCCGAAGTTTCGATTTCACAAATGTCTTGTGAGTTGTCAAAGAGAACGTTCTGGGAACTAAAATTTCCCAAAAAGCTATAATATTCCCATTCATGTTGGCTTCATGAGAGCATATTTGAAACCTTTTTCTTATTCGCAAAGGCGACTCTTTATTATGCCCCATGTTTAGACCCGGCACTCATCGTTTTTAGGATTATTTTAGAACCTCAGCACGCAGATGTGATACCTGAAGACTCTAACTAGAAAGATCGATCTGCAAATTCAGATGAATATGGCAGGATCCGTAACCGATTTCTCTGAAATACTCGTCTGAAGACATTTACGGTAAGAAAACAATGCACAAGGAAAATCTTATAGCTTGACTTCTAAACTGGGAGTCACGTACTGTAGACTTTACTGGAAAACAAAATTGGAGTTTCTGACAATGGCAGTAAATTATACCTGTTTTACGCAGTTCTTGTAGTCTCAACTGGAGTCTTTTGTCTTGAACAGAAGGTGTCTCGTTCAAATCAACCTCCCTTGTGTCCCCACTTGAGCCTTTTGATTTTGACGCTGGAAGGCCAGTGTACATTGAGGTTGAATCTGCATTTGCCATGTCCTTAGCTAGCCGGGCCTCAGCAGGAAAAAACAATCGTGCAAACGCCACTGCCACACAGTAGATTGGCATTTAGCACTTACTTTGACGACATCAACCAAAGATTTAAAGTGCATTTTTCTCAAGAAGTTACAGATGACAGAGCTGGGGCTAAAACTAGTGTGTGCCCAATGCTTTAAGGCCCACAATCATGCCTTGCCCTATGGTATCTTTACAAATGTCCACATTTGTGTTCTTTCTTGATTGGAAGTGAACTTGTACTTTTAAGCAGTAAATTGAACCAAAAAAATGGTACGGATGCTGGAACGTAAAAGAATGAATAAAGAGTAAAGTAGAAAATATCTTGACAATTGAGACTAAAACTTGGTTTGGCTGAAAAATGTTCAACAAATTATAAAAACATGCTGCTGCAGAAATTCTTTTCAGACTATTACGAAGATGCAAAGTAACTAGTACTAATTACCCAAATTTGTGGTGCAAAAAAGTGAATGTATGATATCTTCAGCACTGGCGACAGGAAATTAGATGATACAGATAAAGGTTTATCACCTCTATCTTCCAGGTCGTCCGGCTTCATGTTCAAATCTGGCGATATCATCGATATGTTTGCAGACATTGAAGTCCTACGCATCTCTGTCTCCAAGATTTCAATGCATATCCTGTCTTTGTTAGATTCCTGGCCTTGCTTGGTGTTTGCATTATAATCCTTTGGCCTAGTCAAACTACGCCAGATTGAAACTGCATTTCGTCCATCCATTGTAATTTCTGATGCACGGGCACCCTTAGCTAGTAGTGCCACAAGGATTGATGACTCCTTGCGCCTTGCAGCCACGTGAAGTACTGTATATCCCCTGGAGTTCCTAAGATTGAGATCAGCCAAGCCTAAAGCAAGAACTTCCTTGACAACCTTAGGATCGCAGTAGGAAACAGCGTAATGGAGAGCATAAGCATCATCCAACGTAAAATTAGATTCACTCAAGAGAAGCTGCACCAGTTCAACATCATCTGACTCCAAAGCCTTGTGGATTCTACTCATTCTCTTTTCACGCATGGGGTCTACCTCTTCAACGCTACTTTCAGCTTCTTCCAGAGATTTTTTGCGCAGTAATTTAACCTTACTTGAAATTTCATGAGGGAGCTCCTTGTCGATGCATACACTATCAAGATCTGACCTTACAAGTCTTTCGATGCAGAGAGAGAGAAGCTGGTCTAGCTGGCAGTGGAAGGCAGCCATAACAATTGGGATTACATCTTCATCAAGAGCCTTGTCGATAAAACTCAGGAGACGCCGCTGCAAGGATAATTTATATGTTGAATAATATTACTAAAAAAAATAAGATTATCTTGAATATCCATAAAAAGGAAAGGAAACACGCATTTGATCTAGCAATTCAGTGAGTTGTCAATTATTCCCTATTTATGAATCACTGCAAGTTAGGATACATAGGAAAAACCTAACAATTTATCCATGAAAAATAACCTTAACAACAATCGGAATCACAGCTTACCTGAAAAAGCAAAACAAGCTCTTTCATCTGAAAAGTGGCAGAGGCATACATCAATTCCACTGCATAATTAATAGCAGGGCGGCAAGCATCATGGGCACAAGCGTCGTAAACACATTGTGACACTTCTGGCGGAGACGACTTGTGCTTTCCGGTATACAAATAATGTAAAAAAACATTAAAGGCTTCATATCCAACCCCACCATAAGGCATCAAATCAGACATGAGGTACCTTGGTTTATCTCCGCTTGTCGAATTACTATCTACCTTCTTAAAAAGCTCATGAAAGAACTGACTACGAGCAGCCAATATACACCTATGGACACCTACAGGGATGCCCTCAACAACAATTTCTGCATCGCTGTAATCATATTCCCCATCAAGTAATAGCCTTTCCAGATTACCACTAAGCTTGCTTAAGCTAAAGTTTTCAAGGCTTACACCAGGCTCGGGAACATCTGGGATTGGTACGCGGTGGCTGCTAGGCCCTTTTGATAAATAAGAAGATGAATCAAAACTAAAAGAAGATGTCGTTTCAATGGCATTTTCCATGATTTTGGATCAAAACGTCCCTAGTTAAGCCGAGCAAGCACTTCAATTTATCAAGAAACATGGAATTGACAGTATGAGAGTATCAAATTCGAAGGAATGGCCACACAAGAATATTGTTCACTAAAAATAGCCATAAATAGATAGCCTTCTTTAATCAGACAGAAGTCATAAAACCAGGGTATGGTAATTAAAAAAATTGTTTTAAAAGAAAAACCAGATAACAAAACAGAACAGATATGGTCAAGAGCTGTGACAAAAAAATAAAGA
>Ga0307508_10004822_pt1 | contig 13008 bp, 15 predicted proteins | sample 9_EM_MG_FD_203089 | JGI IMG/M metagenome (GOLD analysis project Ga0307508, IMG submission 203089) | Populus trichocarpa ectomycorrhiza microbial communities from riparian zone in the Pacific Northwest, United States - 9_EM | ecosystem: Host-associated > Plants > Roots > Unclassified | place... | reverse complement strand
CAAACATGCGGTCTGCAAAATTTTGTGTCTCTCCGATCTATGGTTGTTGAGTATCGTCGTTTTTTCTCATTTCTAATAGTGTCCGACTAATGGGTAGTAGCCGGGTAACCCCTACAGTACGTTATTATGGACGTACCCCAGCATCATGCACATACTGGAGTGGTTTCCGAATTTCTTCTCCGTTCTTTGAGCGAGTGGGATGTGTTTGTATACTCGACAGCTGAATCGTCTCAGGTGTCCTATTTTGCCGTACAGTGCTTTGTATGGTGACCGGTTGTCTGTCAGACTCGATGTTGGTGTCCTCCGATGTAGATAGCATGCTGTCCTAATGGCCTCTGGCCAAAACATTGTTGGCATGTTTGCATCCAACATCATACTTTCTGCCTTCGCATTCAGTGTCCGGATCATCCGCTCAGCCATTCCGTTCATGTGTTGGATGTACGGGGGTGAGAGTTTGAACATGATTCCTTTTCTCCCAATAAGCCTAGGAATACTGAGTTGCTGTATTCTCCAGATCCATTGTCACTGTGAAATCGTTTGATGTGGAATCCATGTGACTCTACCCAGGCTTGATAATGTTGAAATTTGGCCAATATTTCTTCCACGGTTTTTGTGATCAGAAAGTACACCTCAATGTATCTTGTACAGTCATCAATATAGATGATGTAATATTGAGCTCCTCCAATGCTATGCTTCATTGATCCACAGAGATCCGAGTGTATGAGCTCAAACGGTGTGGAGGACTGGGGTACCTTGGTGCGTTTGACATGTTGTTGTTGCTTTGCCTGAACACATGTCGAACACAGAGTCGGTGTTTCCCAGCGAATCTTGTCTGGCTTGTTGACAGGATTCACAACCTGTTCGTCCATTGGGGATATGACCGGTAGGCTGTCCATCGTGTCCGTGACCAGTTCATCTGTGGGATGCATAGTGACTGGCTCCGTGACCAGCTCGACGTCCTGAGGATCTGTAATGGGTTCGCCCGAGGAATCCAATAGATGTCAGACTTGATGTTTAAGGTGTGCGAGATGTCGATGCCACATGTTTATTGTGTGTGAATGTGGAGCTGTTCCCAGGATTCTGATTTCGAAGATGTTCACTGATCCGTCCATTGATAGTATGTACAGGCCGTCTTCTAGGTTTGCGCCAAGAACCTTTTGTCCCTTTGCATCGGCAATCGAACATATGACTGATCGGAACGTTGATGTATATCCGTGTGAGTCGAGTTGTCCTACTGATAGGAGAGATATTCGGAATTCTGGAACAAAGAACGCCTCAATATCCACTCCACCCAGACATACAACTCCTTTCCTTATTGCTTGTACTTGGTGATCATCTCCCAACTTGATGATCATATTCATTTCCTTAACTGAGTTCTTCCGGAAATCTCGAAGATTATTGCCGTAGTTATGAGATGCTCCAGAATCAATTACCCAGGTCCTAGTTGTTGTTGCTGATCGATGTGATGCCACCATTACCTCTGAGCTGAGGGAGGTAGACCCTGCTAGTCATAACTGATTACTGGGGGCATTGGGAGCGCCTCCGTTTCCTCCGTGGTCACGTCCATTTCCTTCATATCTGGTTTGATCGCGTCTATTCTGATTGCGTCCGTTCTGGTCGCATACGTATCCTCTGCTATTCCGTAGAGCCTGTCCCTTTCTTCTGGCTGGACAGTCATTCTTCATATGATCTTCTTCTCCGCAATAGTAGCAGTCATTCTGATCTCGAGCTCGTTTGTTGTTCTTCTTAGTCCAGCAGTTGGCGTTAGTGTGGGTGCTGGTTTTGCACCAATCACACCCCTTCTGAGAACACTCATTTCCCTGGTATCGTCCCTGGTAGCCTCCTCGTCCTCCTCTTCCTCCTTGTTGTGTGTAGAGAGCCTCTGAGACTGCATCAGGTTTTGTTGTTATCGATCGATTCGTCTCACATTCGTTGAGTGCATCAATAACTTCTTGAACAGTAACTTTCGCACGGGATTGAAGAATCTCAATCGTGACTGCATAGGTGGGAGGAAGAGTCATGTAGATCTGATTCTTGAGAACCATGTCGGAGACCACTTTTTTGGAGCCAGCAAGCTCAGTGGTAATATCAAGCAGTTCGGCAAAGTAGGCATTGAGTAGCTGTCCAGGGGTGGGACAGAGAGTACTGAATTTCCAGAAGAGTGAAATTCTTCCGACCGAAGAGTTGGCAGTGTTAGTGCGGGCCTCCAATTCTTTCCACATCTGGACGGGATCCTCCATTCCTTTGATGTATACCTTGACAGCATTGGTACAGGATCCGTAGATGATGGCCACAGCCTGGAATTTCCGTTGCTTGTAGTCCTTGTATGCCTTCCGTGCCAGAACTAGCAGTCTGGTGAAGTCGTTGGGTCTTCCTGGATCTTCCGGTTCTTCTTCCCTCTCCATCATGATGTCCCACGCCATGATTCCTTGTAGGACCTTCATGCAATCTTCTTTCCAGACTGCATAGTTGGTACAATCAAGTAGGCAGATGTTGCCCAGAGGGTGTTTGAATATTGCTTCACCCATGATGAAGACCATTGTAGATGCTCGTCGAGTAGATATGTAGGTAGAGGAATCGGTCTGAGAATCGTGTGTGTTTTATGAGGAGAGATCGTATCGATGCGTAAGGAGGGAACTTCTTGTTGATCATCAGAGATCTTCTGTCGCGGAGATGGTTAGCGATCAATTATGAGGAGAAAGCTTCTAAGTCAGACGTAGAGGAAAGGGCCTCGGAATTTCTGGCCCCTGGGTTTATCACTGGCTCCTGACAAGCTATTTATTGCGTGAGAGTGTGACGGCAGTGAGGTTTTGATCGTATGTGGAGCGGTTACGGCTTCGGGCTCATAACCTGTTGAAGATTGCCCAATCACCGTTCCTCTGAGAGTCTTCACATGAGCAGAGAGAGAGAGAAAGAGAGAGATGGAACGAGATGATTTGATCATTGACGTGTGATGGAATCACTCAAACGTGATGTGTCTTATGTTTTCCTATGCTATGGAGAAGTATGTAAGAGTATAGAAGGAAGAATGCGAAAGACACTGCTATGGAAGAATGTCAAGCCACCGTTACCAGGATCCCCTTGCCATTGTCGTTGCTATGGCGTTGCTCCCCACAGCGTTGCTGTTGCCATCATTGCTATGGCGTTGCTCCCCACAGCGTCGCTGCTGCCACAGTTGCTGCGGTGTCCCCTCCATTGGTACGCCACACCGGAGCACCGAGAAACAATTCCAACAAGGACACGCAAGCATATCCAAATGGAAACAAAAGAGAAGGATCTAGACCGGCCAGCAGTTGGGTTTGAGGGATATCGCTACCAGAGCGATATGATCGAGCCAGGCACCTAGCTGTGGAGGATGACTAGAGCTGTGGCAGTGGAGACGAGGAGGAACCATAGGCTAGCTAGGGTGATGGCGGTATCTGCAGCAGCACCCAGCAGCCTGTCATATCAGGTTCATGACAATAGGCTTTCAGAAACGTCTCCAAGGTGGCATTTGCTTTTTTGGCCAGTCTATCCAACTGTGGGTGGTATACCATAGACATTCAGAGCCTAATTCCAAGTTGTGAACATAGTGACTGCCAGAAGTTGAAGGTAAACTGGGTGTCTCAGTCAGAGACAATCAACACTGACAATCCCCATGACCGTATGTACCCATCGATAAACACCTTCACGAGATTTTCTGCTGCAAGATTGGCTTCTTTGATGGGGATCCATTGTTCTTGCTTCGTGAGGGGGTCAATGATCATTGCTACTACATTGTGCCCAGTTTCCAATGTCAGCAGCTTGGTGACGAAATCAATGTTTATTCTTTTAGCTTGTTGAAGGGGAATCGGTAGTGTATTCAGTAGACAGTATGGCCTCGTATTCTTGTGCTTAACTCGATGGCATGTATCGCATCCAGCAACCTATTCTGCTACTGAATCTATCAACTTCGGCCAGTGGTATCACATGCTGACCGCCGCTGCTGTCTTTGAGATGCCGTTGTGTCCACTACCCAGGATTACGTCATGTACCTCTCAAATAACATCCACTCTCAACAGCCTTGGAATACACAATTTCCTGTCCAATGGCTTATGGTACAGAAGGCACTCTTCGAGCATATAGGACTGTACTCGTTCGCTTATACGGTGATTCTGTTTTGAGGTTATCTTTCTTTCCTTTTCATCCTTGGTGCTGCTGTTGAGGTTTTGTGCAACCGGCCTAAAGATCGCATCCTCCTCATATCCTTTGCGGATATTATCCAGCCACTCAGTTGATGCCAATATGCGTATCTCCACCATATTGAGATGGCCTAGGACATCACTTAATCATTCCTCCCACGGGTACGCAATTTGGCTAAGTGCATCTACCATGATATTCATTGCACTGGGGAAGTATTTGACTTTGTAGTCATGTTGCTGAAGCCTGACAAGGTAATGCCACTGGCGGCTCGTCAATTTGTTTTGCGCTACGATATGTTGTAGCAACGTGTGGTCCGTATACACCGTGGTATGCTTCCGTCCATATACGTAGCACATCCAGTGCTCCAAGTTTGTGCTGATTGTCAGGAGCTCACAGTCATAGGCTGGATACCTCATTTTGACTGTGTGGAGCTTTCTCAAAAAATACACAAGCGTCCGTTTCACCATTCTTCCTTCAAATAGCTGTTTCTGTATCAGGACACCTCCGATCGCTGTATCCAAAGTGTCCATTCATAGAATGAAGTCGGTATCTGAGTTAACTGTTGCTAATATCAAGGTGGACATCAAGACCATTTTGAGATCGTCAAACTGTTCCATGTATCGGCTGGTCCAGACATACTTGTTCCTGGTCTTGGCCGCAAGTTAATGTAGTAGGTAAACTCTATTTGCGAACTTTGGAACAAACTTTCTGTAATATCCTGCCAGTCCCAGGAATCCCCACAGCTAGGCTGTTGGTGTTCTTGGTGTTGACCGATTTTATACTGCCTTGATCTTCTTTTCTTCAGTGTGGATGCTGTGTCTATTCACCCTGAAACCCACAAAAGACGTTTCCAGTGTGCCGAACACATACTTAGCTCCATTCAGTCGCAGGCGTGCTTAATGCAATCCCATCAGTATGTCTTCGATGTGCACCTTATGTGCTGCTAATGTCTGCGAGAAGATTAAGATGTTGTCGAGGTATATGATTGCGTTCCGGTGGTGCGAATGCAGGATCCTGCATATCATACACATGAATACCACATGAGCATTCGCATGTCCATACAGGATAACATTGTATTCGTAAATGCCATCGTGTGGCAGTCATCCGTATGAACCCGTACTTGGTGATATCCGCTTGCCAGGTCCAACTTGGTGAAGACTCACACTCTGTGGAGTTTGTCCAATAGGTCCTCAATGTACAGCAATGGATATCTGTCTTTCGACGCTATCGAGTTCAGTCTACAATAATCTACACACATTTGGAGCATTGTATCTGGCTTTTTCATAAGGCTTATCGGAACTGCGTAATGCAAGTGGAAGTCAGTCACCGATCCGTTTGCGAGCAGCTTTTTAATCTGTATTTTGAACTAGATCCTTTTGGCTTGTGTCATACAATATGGCTAACGGTGTGGGATCTTTGCTGTCAGATCGGTATGGATGTGGAAGTCGTGCTCCCTTAGTACCAGGGCGCCCTTTGGTAGCTAAAAGAGGTCATCAAAATCCCGCCGGATCTGAGCTCTCCACTTTCCTAGGTCTGTAAACACAGGGTTGTCATCCCTGAATTCTTCACCTACCTGTCGTTTATGGATATCGATCACGAAGATTCAATTGCTACTGGATGTAGACATCGCCCATCTCATCTTGTTTGCCGAGATTACATTGATTGATGCTGCTTGGGCTACAGCCGTACAGTGGTTGTGGAGTTCTCAATAGCGGCCTTGGTGTGGTCGACACCCTTTCAACACAAGTTTGGGTATGAATGCCAGTCAACCATCCATCAAGAGTGACCAGTCAGCATCCAGGAGATGTAGCATGTTATTCGAGTCCACCAAGTGGTGTGTTCTCGAGTACCAGTCCTTTCGAATAATAATTTCATATGCCCCTTTTAAGTCGAATACTATGAACCATCCTCAGATATCTACATGGTTTCCAGCGATTCCGCATATTCATCCCTTCAGCCACACCTGATATCAGTCTTCAGGCAGGTGTTTCATTCCAGCAGTTATTATTGACATGTGTCCTGCATGTCGAAATGGTAGGCCTAGCTGTTTGGCATAGGCCGTGTCGATATAGCAATGTGATGTGTGGGGGTTCATTAGTTTGTAGGCTGAGTGGGTTTTGGAGCAGAAGGTTTCAACTTTTACATAGAACCGTAATAAGTCACTTTTCCTATTATTATTGTCTTTAACAACATTCAGGTCTGTCAAATGCAGTTTTGCTGCCTCTCGCTCTTTTTTAGTAAGGGGACACTCAATCACCCTTACTGGCCCCCTTTTTCCGCCTCCATTCCTTGACTCCCATACTTCACGCCATCACTTCCTTCTAACTCAACTTCTCCCAGTCTTTTCTCCTCTTCCTCTGAGGGCGAGTTCTGAGCCCATCCACCATCGAAGTATAAGTCCGTTCCTGTTTCGACATCATTGATGGTGTTGACACTTTTCGTAGGCAAACGCCACGACTGCATTAGCTGTCTCTGCTGGCAGTTTGGCTGTTAGCTATGGGCCATCATCGAGGTCTCACGTTGAGGTTAACACTGCAATTGCTGTTGTCAACTGTCAGTATCCTGGGGCTTCTACTTGGTTGTCCTAATATTGGTATTTGGAGTTCCACATTGCCTGGCAATGTGTCCAGAACCTTGACAGCAGTGGTACTGTGTAGGAGGAGGATTCTGGGCATCATGGACGCTACGCCTAGAGTGGCTAGCGTGGTCACTAGCGTGGCTTCTAGAGTTTGTGGGACTTGGCACATGGCTGCCCTAAGGGCTTCTGTAGATAGACAGTTACACACTAGCGCTAGCACATGGACACTCGTATAAGTGTCCGGTGCTCCTCTCTTTAGAATGGACATGTTTCTTGCTACCCCTCAACTGGTAGCAACACTTTATTTTCTCGGCCCCACATCACCAGTGGCGAGCATTCTTTATTTTACTGCCCTGCACAATACACTTTATTTCCCTGCCCCGCACGACCAGCGACGAGTATTCTTTATTGCACCGTGTGACAAGTGGCAAGCCGAAGGATGGCACAGAAACATCACAGACCACATGGAGCGGAAGAGGGATACCAGCAAATGTACTCGCGCATGAAAAGTAGCTGCGGGAGGGCATAGCGAGCGGTAAGCGCAGGGGCCAGCGTTTGGGGCCCTTTTTCTTTACGTCTCCCTCTAGCATTCAGTCAAACAGAGTTGACAAAGTCTGAGGAAAATCGAGAAAACGAGAAGAATTCCAGCGAATTGAACAGATTCGGGAAGAGATCGAGCGTATCGAGCGAATTCGAGTAAATCAAGCGGATTCGAGAGGAATTCGAGCAAATCGAGGTGAATTCGGAAGCCGTCGCAGCAGTCTCAACAACCCGTTCACCGGGCTGCGATACTGCCTATAAAACCCGTTCATCGGGCATAATCGCTGAGCATTTCCAAAGTGCAGTGAGTATTTCCAAAGCGGGGCAAGCAAAACAGGGCATGCCGAAACAACGAGCAATGTCGAACACCCCAAAACTCTGGCCAGAGCTGGGCGAGCTACTCGAGTGGATTGGTGAGGCGAACCTCTCACGCGATGAAAACTCAGTAGTCATAGCTGTTTCAACCGAAACGGTCCTAAATGCCTACACCCAGTGGTACGACAGTCACCGGGAAGCTTCTGTGAAGATTGCAGATCTGGCGGCATTGGAGCACCGACTTCGTAAGGCAGAGGAGGAGACAGCAGTTTGGAAGCAGTGCTGCGATCACCTCTTTGCCATCAGCGAACAAACCGCAAAACTACAAGCCAGAGCCCTGAGCCAAAACCTGATCGTTCAAAAAATTAAGCTGCATGAGCCAAAGAGGTTTGATGGTTCCCAGGACTTGGAGGTTGTCATTCAATTTCTTGAAAACGTGCAGCACTACATTCGACAGGGCGGAGCAGTCTGTCAAAAGGCATCCGAAGACAATCAGAAGATCGACTCCTTTTGGCTCTTTCTCACTGCCAAGGTGTTCCACTGGTTTGAGAACTGCATGAAGAAACAGGGTGTGGATACTATCCCACCAAAGGATTACAACTACAATACCATATGGGACGCCATGAAGGTCCTCTTCAAGCACCATTACGTTCTGAAACGGGCTATTTCGGTAAGTCACCACGAATTGTATGCCTTGAAGTTCAGCCGCCAGCAGGTTTTGTCCTTCAGCCAGAGAGCATTGGAACTGATCAACATTCTGGACGGGTCGCTCACCATTACGAGGGAAAACCTGCTGTGGGAGGAATACCAAATCAAGCTGCCTGAAGCGACGCAAAACGATATATCCCAGCAGGTACCTCTTATGGATATTCATCAGTAAAAACTAGAAAAATGCTCCCGGTGCTCCCGGTGCTCCCGTAAGCTTTATTAAGCTTTATTAAGCTTCTGTAAGAGAGAATTTATATTTTGCTCCCGTAAGGATTTTGAAAAAAATAATCTCTTTTATATCCTCTAAAATGCCGAGAAAGGAAATTTAAAATTGGTGTCTCACTTGGAAAAAAAGCAATATACTTCAACTTTTCATTTTTTTGCTGATGTTCTCGGCGGCGACAGTCAGAAGCAGATGACTTTGTCCGGAATGATGAATATCGGTACTGCACACACTCTGCTGTTTCTCCCAATACCGTCCGGAAGCGGTGCCCTGGCCCTCTCCCCAAACGTTACCACCACTCAAGGTGATCTGATGGACTTGACTAACATCGAGAATGAAGAACTAAATACAGTCATCGATGAAAGGATACAGTGCCAACGTTGCCTTGTGTTTGGTCACATCGTACGCCTATGTAGCACTCCGATCATGGACAACTGTACGGCGCAATTCAAACCTCGAGGAGGATGCGAGGGAGGGCACGAGGGACTCCAGAAGCAGTATCAACCACATCAGCAAAAAAATGGAAAGTTGAAGTATATTGCTTTTTTTTAGGTGAGACATAAATTTGAACTAATATTTCTCGAGGTTTCAGCTAAAAATAAAGCACTTTTTTTTTTTTAAACCCTTACAGGAGCAAAATATAACTTCTCCACTTACGGGAGCTACGGGAGCTACGGGAGCTCCCTAGGAATTCGCAAATTTTTTGCTGATGCATCCTACCAGTCAACACCCGCTCAGCATTCACCGTACCGTACTGGTCAACCTTTCTACCGCACCGGTGCCAACCAACCTAATTGGCGTGCACCGCCCAAACGCGTCAACAATGTTGACGATCCGGAGGCGAGGTCCAGTGCACCTATGGCACGCAATATCACGATGACATTACAGCTGGGGTGCGTGCACACGCCCACCGTGAAACAGACGCAAAGAGGCCTGGGCGCGCCCGGGGGCCGCGCCAGCTGCTTTCCCATATCCCCCCAACCATAACCACATAATTAATAAATTGTTCCTACATAAGAAACGTTAGATAACTATCTGGAAAATCGATTTCTGGCACCGGATTAAGAAAAAAAAATTGGGGGTTGTGTGGTCAGCTGCCAATGTGGCACAGCATGATTTTACGGATAAATTTACTTATCAACGGGGGAATTATAGTATGGAGAAGGGATTATCGGACGATGAGCGACTGGAAAGTTAGAGTTGCTATTTAGCAAGTTAAAACATTTTTATTTATCGACCTTGAGTCATTTTGGTCAATGGCCGAAGTCAATTTTCTTCAATGACTCAAGTCAATTTCTTGAATGACTTCAGTCAATTTTGGGGAATGATTGGAATCAATCTTCCGGAATGACGACTCGAGTCAATTTTCTTGAATGACTAGAGTCAATTTTCTTGGATTACTGGAGTCAATTTTTTTTGATGATTCGAGTCAATTTTCTTGGGTGACAAGAGTCAATTTTCTTGAATGACTCGAGTCAATTTTCTTGGATGACTCGAGTCAATTTTCTTGGATGATCTGAGTCAATTTTCTTGAATGATCTGAGTCAATTTTCTTGAATGACCCGAGTCAATTTTCTTCAATGACCCGAGTCAATTTTCTTCAATGACCCGAGTCAATTTTCTTAATGACTCGAGTCAATTTTCTTGGATGACAAGAGTCAATTTTCTCGAATGACTCGAGTCAATTTTCTTGAATGACTCGAGTCAATCTTTGGGAATAATTGGAGCCAATCCTTCCCTGCCCCACCGCCGATCCACCCTCGACCGGCGCCGCTGACTCCAGCGAGCCACTCAAAGTCTAGTTTGTCTATTTATTGGCTCGAGCCGGGAAGATCGGCGCAAAGAGAGAGAAAAGGCACTGCTCACTCCAAATTATCCGACCCGCCACACCACCCTGTATCTTTGAGCACACCCTGAATTCGATTGTCTGTGAATTCGGGCTATCTATAGGTATTGAGGTAAGAACCGATCAAATCGACACACCAGCATCGTCTCTCACTTGGTTTTACGCTGGCGGTAATGGGGTCTCGCTCGCGACGTTCCGACCCAGCGGGCTCATAACCTGTGAAAGGTTACGGTATACAGATATATGGGTAGAGATGGCAGACAGTAGATTCGGTGATGCTCTCTTGCCAGATGGCAGAGATATCTATATATTCATGCTCGTCTCCGACTTCCTCCGTGCCCCGTTTCACCGCCACCTCGCCGCCATAGTCTAGATAGGCTTCATGCGAGTATGATAAAACAAAAAAGTTTCACCGCCACCTCCGCATTGGGTGGCCTCGCGGGATCGAGTCCGCACCCATACAACCCCGCCACTCCGCACAGACACCACCCTCTTATGCATTGGCATTCCGCATAGACACCGCTCCTATAAATTATACATTGATGGTGTCGCCTCATCTCCCCATTTTGACACTATGCCCGTACCCAGATCCATCGCGAACATCTGGCCAGACCAGGACCCAATTGGGGATGTGGGTGCCGACGGCAGGACCCAGGGCGAGGAGTGCCGAAGGGAGGACGATGACTCCGGCCCAGCGGACTGCGAGGACCTGGACGAAGAGAAGAACGAGGAGGATGAACAGGAGTAAGGGCGCAGAGGACGAACAGCGGGTGGCGGATGAGAAGACTGTTCTCCTTGGAGGGCAATACAAGTTTCTTCACTGCCCCAACACCCACCAGAGCTAGGTCCGTAACTATACTACGAGGCGTCTTGCTGACAGCCATCCCGCCAGCCAGCGTCTCGACCCCGGCGCTCATCAGAGCTAGGTAGGTAGCTCTACAGCACGGCCTCTTGCCGACAGCCATCTCGCCAGCCGGCGTCTCGACCCCGGCGATCACCAGAGCCCCTACTGCACGGCGTCTTGCTGACAGCCATATTGCCAGCCGGAGTCTCGATCCCGATGCTCACCAGAGCTCCTACTGTGCGGCGTCTTGCCAACAGCCATTCCGCCAGCCGCCGTCTCAATCCCGCCGCTCATCAGAGCTAGGTAGGTAGCTCTACTGCGCGGCCTCTTCCAACAGCCATCTCGCCAGCCAGAGTCTCGATCCCAATACTCACCAGAGCTCCTATGTACGGCGTCTTGCCAACAGCCATCTCGCCAGCCGCCGTCTCGATCCTGGCGCTCACCAGAGCTCCTACTACGCTACGTCTTGCCAACAGCCATCCCGCAAGCCGCCGTCTCGATCCCGGCACTCATCAGAGCTAGGTAGATAGCTCTACTGCGTGGCGTCTTACGACAGCCATCTCGCCAGCCGGAGTCTCGATCCCAATGCTCGCCAGAGCTCCTACTGCGCGGCTTCTTTCTGACAGCCATCCCGCCAGCCGCCGTCTCGATCCCGACGCTCACCAGAGCCCCTATTGCGTGGCATCTTGCCGACAGCCATCTCGCCAGCCGGAGTCTCGATCCCGACGCTCACCAAAGCTCCTACTGCGCGGCGTCTTGCCAACAGCCATCCCGCCAGCCGGCGTCTCGACCCCGGCGCTCATCAGAGGTAGGTAGGGAGCTCTACTGCGCGGCGTCTTGCCGACAGCCATCTCGCCAGCTGGCGTCTCTATCCCAACGCTTACCGGAGCTCCTACTGCACGGCGTCTTGCTGACAGCCATCCCGTCAGCCACCATCTCGATCCTGCCACTCATCAGAGCTAGGTAGGTAGCTCTACTGCGCGGCGTCTTCCGACAGCCATCTCGCCAGCCGGCGTCTCGACCCCAACGCTCATCAGAGCTAGGTAGGTAGCTCTACTGCGCGGCATCTTGCCAACAGCCATCTCGCGAGCCGGCGTCACGACCTCGGCGCTCATCAGAGCTAGGTAGGTAGCTCTACTGCGTGGCGTCTTCCGACAGCCACCTCGCCAGACGCAGTCTCGATCCCAACACTCACCAGAGCTAGGTTGGTAACTCTACTGCGCGGCGTCCTGCTGACAACCGCCCTGTCTGTAGGTGCGCTCGGGTATTGCTGGCACCATCACCTAGGTTTTTTTTTGTTTAATCATACTCGCATTCGACCTATATAGATCATAGCGGCGTACATTTTGCCCGGTTTTCCTGTCCGCCGTCCGCGCAGTGGCGGCTCGTTGCAAGCTCCCCTTTTGCCCTCCGACTAGGCCTGTCCCAAGAAACAGTAGAGGTGCCCAAGGAAATTCACAAAGGGAAGAAACAAAGGAAAGCACACCCTGTCCCCCTACTCCTTGCCTGCCGATGCCATGAAGGAGGGTGTGGGCAGGAACAGTGGTAGTTCCTCCCCAGCGGTAGTTCCTCCCCAGCGCCCGAGCCTTCCGCAGCCCCCAGCTCCTCCGCCTCTGCCTCTTGTTCCTCTTCCTGCTCCCGGAGCTCCCGGAGCCCCCATTGTGATGTCTGGCTGCCGGCGAACCATCACCTAGGTGGATTCGAGTGGAGAATGAATAGGAGCCGGAGTGGCTGGGATACACCTCTACCATTTCGTTACAACTCCATCTCTACCTTGTCCGCTTCTTCCTCTC